>Ga0316207_10003730_pt1 | contig 13859 bp, 9 predicted proteins | sample 6weekpyrite_MG_FD_204943 | JGI IMG/M metagenome (GOLD analysis project Ga0316207, IMG submission 204943) | Microbial mat bacterial communities from mineral coupon in-situ incubated in ocean water Damariscotta River, Maine, United States -... | ecosystem: Environmental > Aquatic > Marine >... | reverse complement strand
TACGGGTTCAAGTTTGATGAGGAATCAAATGAGGGTGATACCAATATTGAAAGTAATGGCGTGAAGGTGGTTGTTGATCCCATGAGTTATCAGTACCTTGCAGGATCAGAAGTCGATTTTATCGATGATCTGGAAGGTGCACGTTTTGTTATCAAAAATCCCAATGCAGCTACCACCTGTGGCTGTGGTGCTTCCTTTTCAGTGTAATTCTGATATCCTTAGTTTTATTAAGGGGTACTCATTTGAGTACCCCTTATATTTTGTAAGGGCGAGAACTATATTAAATGGTTTTGCTGGCCCGACTGATCCGCAAGATAACCGGAAAGCAAATCGTGTGAGTTGTCCGGGATTTGCTATTCTGAATAGATAGATAGTGAAGTTATTCAATTTTCTGTACTGGAGTTTTGCATGAGTGAGTATTTGCCAGGTCTGGCCGGCGTTCCAGCTACCCAATCGAACATATCCGACATTGATGGCGAAAAAGGTATCCTGTCATACCGTGGTTATTCTATCGAAGAGCTTGCGCAATATAGCAGCTTTGAAGAAACCACGCTGTTGCTACTTGACGGTCGACTGCCCACAGCAGTCGAGCTGGATTCGTTCAAGAACCAGTTGGTTGATAATCGCCAGTTGAAATTCCATACGCGCGGGATGATGAAAAACCTGCCTTCGAGCGGACACCCAATGGATATGTTGCAAACGGTCGTGTCCAGCCTCGGTATGTACAACCCGAACGCGGAATGCCTGATTGGCGGTAAATCCTGTAACGATATCAACTACATTCACAATACAACCGTGAAAATCATGGCGCGCGTCGCCAGTATCGTGGCCATGTGGGAGCATATCAGGAATGGCTATGACCCCGTCGCGCCACGCGATGACCTCTCCTATTCAGAGAATTTTCTGTATATGTTTACTGGTAAGGTGCCAGATCCCTTGCTCGCACGCATCATGGATGTGTGCCTGATCCTGCATGCCGAGCACACGATTAATGCTTCGACCTTCGCCGCGTTGGTGAACGCCTCGACCCTGGCCAGCCCTTATAGTGTTATAGCCGCATCGATTGGCGCATTGTCCGGGCCATTGCATGGTGGTGCCAATGAGAAGGTGTTGGACATGCTCGAAGCGATCGGTAGCGTCGACAAGGTAGAGGAATACATTGATAACAAACTGGCAAACAAGGAAGTGATCTGGGGTATGGGGCACCGTGAGTACAAAACCAAAGACCCGCGTGCGACGATACTGCAAGGAATGGTCAAACAGTTTATGCAAGACCGTGGTGGTGATGTTAATCCCATGTTTGAGATTGCCAAGGTCGTCGAGGAGGTTTGTGAGGACCGTCTTGCGAAAAAAGGCGTCTACGCCAACGTCGATTTTTATTCGGGCATTTTGTACAAGGAGATGGGTATCCCGTCTGATCAGTTCACCACTATTTTTGCAATTGCACGTACAGCCGGATGGCTGGCACACTGGCGTGAGCAGTTGGCCGATAACCGGATTTTCCGACCCACGCAGGTGTATATCGGCCATGATGTTAAACCATACAAGTCTATGGAAAAAAGAAGTTAATGCGCGGTATTGCACTTGCTGCAATACTTTTATTACAGGTGTTGCCTGTGTATGCGGGCGATACGGAGATTCGAATTGCCCTGCGTGCGCATAGTGGCATTGAGACAAGCCTGACCCAGTGGCAACCCACTGCCAACTATCTGAGCAAGGCGATTCCCGGTTACCAGTTTATCATGGTGCCTTTTCAATTAAATACTGCACTTGATCAGGCGGTATCCCGGGGCGGGTTTCATTTTGTGCTGACCAATCCTTCAGCAACAGTCATAACGTCCATGCGTTATCGAACCATACCTGTCGCGACACTCGTGAATAAACGTCAGGGAAAAGGATATACGCAGTTTGGCTCGGTTGTTTTTACGCGGGCTGATCGTAAAGACATTATCACATTCGCAGACCTGAAAGATAAGGTCTTTATGGCAGTGGATAATCTTGGCTTTGGCGGTTGGCAGGTTGCCTGGCTGGAGTTGGAACGAAACGGTATCGATCCTTTCGTAGACTTCAAGGAAATGCGTTTTGCCGGCGGCTTGCAACAAAAGGTTGTTTTTGCAGTGCGCGATGGAAAAGTGGATGCCGGCTCCGTGAGAACTGATATGCTGGAGCGTATGGCGGAGAAAAATGAAATCATGCTTGAAGATTACAGGGTGCTGGGTTTAAAACATCAGCAAGGGTTTCCATTTTTGCTCAGTTCCCGATTGTATCCTGAATGGGCAATGTCCAAAACAAACCGGGTTTCAGATGAGTTGGGTGCAAAAGTATTGCATGCGCTAAAAACGATGCCCCCTGAGGCCGAAGCTGCGGTTACAGGTAAATATATAGGCTGGGTTAATGCACTGGATTATTCTCCAGTAAAAGAGCTGCTAAGGCAGTTGTCTGTTGGCCCATATCAACGCACCAGCGACACATTATTGACAGATGCGCTCGAGCGATACTGGTTACTTGTGATAGTGGTGTTGGTTGTTGTTATTCTATTTACAGCAGGACTGGTTTTATTGCTGCAAAAGAAATAGCCCGGGCCTGTAGTGATCGGGAATGATGGCTGTTTACAGATTGTTGTTTTGATGTTCCAGAAAGGACTCGATATGACTTGCTTGGCGAACAAGGATACGTGAGCAAAGATTGACAGGGTTCTGGCATGAGAGTGTCTGTTGTTTGGCTTACAGTTTGTATAGTGATAGAAGTATGATGGTTAAAGACTTGAGTAGTTACCTGATGATGCCGCTGCGTTATTTCCTGCTGGTGGCTATTGTATTTTTTCAGTCGGGTATAACCGAATGGCAGGCCGTGGCAGTTGCAGAGGATGTCGAGATACGTATTGCCTTGCGTGCCCACCGGGGAGTGGAAAAAGGCATGGCACAATGGCAGGCCACGGCAGATTACCTGAGCAAGAGTATACCGGGTTACCGTTTTGTGATGGTGCCTTTCAAGCAAAATGCCATGCTGAACCAGGAGGTGTCCCAGGGTGGTTTTCATTTTGTGCTGACGAATCCGGCAGCTTCGGTAGAACATGCAGTCCGTTATCACGCCAAGCAGATTGCCACCCTGGTGAACAAGCGGCAGGGTAAGGGCTATATGCAATTTGGCTCGGTTATTTTTACGCGGGCTGATAGAGACGACATCAACGCCCTGCATGACCTGAGAGGCAAGGTCTTTATGGGGGCAGATGATATTGGTTTTGGTGGTTGGCGAGTCGCCTGGCTGGAGTTATTGAAAAATAATATCGACCCGTTTCGGGATTTCAGAGAAGTACGTTTTGCTGGCGGTATACAGCAAAAGGTGGTGTTCGCCGTGCGTGACGGCAAAGTGGATGCGGGTTCCGTGAGAACCGATATGCTGGAGCGTATGGCTGCCAAGAACGAAATCAAGCTTGAAAACTTCAAGGTGCTGGGGCTTAAATATAACAAAAGCTTTCCGTTTTTACTGAGTACCCCGTTATACCCGGAATGGGCATTTTCAATAACGACTTCGGCTTCAAATGAACTGGGGGTTAAGGTATTGCACGCCCTGCAATCTATTCCCGTAGACTCAACGGCCGCGAAAAACGGTAACTATATCGGCTGGATAAAGGCTTTGGACTACACGCCGGTAAAGGGGTTATTGAAAGAGTTGGCAGTTGGGCCTTATCAGCGTTCCAGTCATACCTTGTTGATCGATGTGTTGGTGCGTTACTGGTTGCATATTATATTACTGTTGTTATCTGTCATGGCACTGACTGCCTGGCTGGTTTTGAAGTTGAAAAAATAACCATGCCCGGCTCAGTTTTGCCTGACGAGATAGACAGCCCCTAAAATAGTCTCTGATCGTGCCCCGGTGACTGTCGGTAGATTGCTGCTTTGTCGCGCCAGGGTGCGTTTTGCCATCCACGCAAACGCCATGGCCTCTACCCAGTCTGGATGAATGCCACAGGCCGACGTGTCATCGACCGGCAAGCCCAATGTGCGTTGCAAACCGTTCATGAGTACCGGGTTATGGCTGCCACCACCGCAGACAAAAACGTGATTCGTGTCTGCTGCAGCAGATTGAATGGCCATTGAAATACTTTTTATGGTCAGTTCTGCCAGTGTTGCCTGAATATCTTCAGCGTTATATTTTTCCAGTCCCAGGTTTTTGTGTAACCATTTCAGGTTGAAATACTCTCTGCCGGTACTTTTTGGCGCCGGCCTTGAAAAATAGTCATCCGACAGAAGTTGGCGCAGCAATTCTTCATTGCAGATGCCAGATGCGGCAAAGTCTCCGTTTATATCCATGGCCTGGTTCAGGTACTTCAGCGCCCATTGATCCAGCAGTGTATTCCCCGGGCCGGTATCAAATCCCGATACTTGATGATGACTGTCCGCAGGTAGAATAGTGATATTGGCAATGCCGCCCAGGTTGAGGATGACGCGGTTCTCGTGCGCAACCTGGAAGGCATGTTGGTGAAAGGCCGGTACCAGCGGGGCACCCTGGCCGCCGGCGGCCATATCGCGCCGCCTGAAATCGGCGACGGTAGTGATACCGGTTTTTTCGGCAATGATGTTGGCATCACCCAGTTGTACGCTGTAGGCCGGCAGGCCATCAGGATGATGAAATACGGTCTGTCCGTGGCTGGCCACTGCTTGTATATCCGATGGCATTAGCCCGGATTGTTCCAGTAGTTGCTTTACTGCATCGGCAAACAGACCACCCAGTTCGATGTCCAGTGTTGCGCAGTCGTGTAAGGTGGCCTGTTTTCCTTGGCTACAAACGGTGTGTATTTTTTCCTTGAGTGGTTCCGGTATCGGGTGGTTGCGGTGTTGTACAAGGCTGCCTTTGTTGTTGTCAAAATCGATGAGTACACTATCAACGGCATCAACACTCGTGCCGGACATCAGACCTATGTAGTATTCAGGCATGGGGAGTTTGGCTTATTGTAGCAAGGCCAGGGTGTTGCTCTTGATGATGTTGAGTTTGGCTACCAGACCTTTTGCCTTGTCACTAAATGCCTCGCGATAATGTTTCGCCAGGTGTGAGGCCTTGGGCAGTCGTACAGTCAGTGGGTTGCGATGTACGCCATTGACGCGGAATTCGTAGTGCAGGTGCGGGCCGGTTGCCAGGCCGGAGCTGCCGATGTAGCCAATGATCTGCCCCTGTTTAACGCGGCTGCCAACGCGTGAGCGTTTGTTATAGCTTCGCATATGGGCATACAGGGTGCTGTAGGCGCTGCCGTGTTTGATCACGATGGTTCGCCCGTAACCACCCTTCTTGCCTTTGAAAATGATGCGGCCGTCACCGGTGGCCTTGATAGGAGTGCCTCGGCGAGCAGCATAGTCGACGCCCTTGTGCGCGCGAAATCGATTGAGTACCGGGTGTTTTCGTTTCAGGCTGAAGCGGGAACTGATGCGAGAGAAATCCACAGGGGTGCGCAGAAAGGCCTTGCGCATACTCATGCCTTTAGGCGAGTAGTACTGGCTGCGACCTTGTTTATCAGTATGACGGATGGCGCGATAGGTTTTTCCACGGTTCTGGAACTCGGCAGCCAGTATATTGCCATCACGTATTTTTTTGCCATCCAGGTAGACTTCCTCATAGATGACCGTGAAATGGTCACCCTTGCGAATATCCAGTGCAAAGTCGATATCCCAGCCAAATATATTGGCCAGTTGCATGGTCATATTGTTTGACAGCCCGGCAGATTGGGCGGCAAGGAATAGTGAATGCTTGATTTCAGCGCTGCTATGCGCCTGTCTTGTATCCAGTTTTCGCTTGATCGTATCGACCGAGAAACCACTGGACGTTTTCTCGATCACCAGGCTGTTTGCAATGTCATATTGATAGACCAGCTGTTGTAACACGCCGTCTTTATCAATCAGGAAGCGGATCGATTGTCCGGGTAACACATGTTTCAGCTTGCGCGTCGTTTTACTGGTATGGATAATTTTGTGTAGTACGCTGGCGCTGACTTTCTGGCGTGAAAAAATCTGTGCCAGGTTGTCACCGGGTTTGATCTTGACGGTGGTCCAGGCCGTTTTCGGATTCCGGGGCTTGGTCGTTTCAGGCAAGGGTAGCAACAATGAGTTGATTTCCGGTTCCTTGGGTAAAGGCAGCGCCTCGATGACACGTGCAGGTTGTTGGGAGCGAGGAGATTCGGAAACGGTTGGCGGTTTTGCCGGTTTATTCGCATCAGCCTGGTTGGGTAACAGGCTTGTGGTGATGATCAGGCCTGCGGCAATGGCCGAAATTAACAGTATATGCTGCTTCTTAGGTCTGAGCGACCTAACCATGGATGGTTTTTGATCAGATAAAAACTTATAGTCGTGTCGCATGAAAATCGTCTAATCTACGGAATTTATTTACTTTTATCGTTTACTTTAGCGGTCTTTAGGTTGCTGGTCAATGATTCTGTGCAGAATTGGCCAAGTAGTTGGCATTAAAGGGTAAATCAAGTATCGTTTGTGCCCCGATTTACTGATTATTTGCATATTATTATCAAGGTTTATTATGGCGACACCGCAAGAAGCACTGGAAATCATTTCACGTGGTACCGATGAAATCCTGTTGGAAAAGGATCTGGTCGACAAACTGGCTACCGGCAAGACCTTAAGAGTCAAGGCTGGATTTGATCCCACTGCCCCGGATCTGCACCTTGGGCATACGGTATTGATCAATAAACTCAGGCAGTTTCAGGACCTCGGGCACGAGGTCATGTTCCTGATTGGCGATTTCACAGGGATGATAGGCGACCCAACGGGTAAAAGTGCAACACGCCCGCCGCTGACGCGTGACCAGGTGATTGAAAATGCACGCAGTTACGAGCAGCAGGTATTTAAGATACTCGATCCCGCAAAAACCCTGGTGATGTTTAATTCCAGCTGGATGAATGAACTGTCGCCTTCCGACATGATTACCCTGACAGCCAAACACACGGTAGCGCGAATGCTGGAGCGAGACGATTTCAGTAAACGATATAAATCCGGGCAATCCATATCCATTCATGAATTTCTCTATCCCTTGATTCAGGGCTATGACTCGGTGGCCATGAAGGCGGATATCGAGCTGGGAGGGACCGATCAGAAATTTAACCTGCTGGTGGGCCGTCAGTTGCAGGAGAGTTATGGCCAGAAACCTCAGGTGGTAATCACCATGCCCATTCTGGAAGGGCTGGATGGTGTACAGAAAATGTCCAAATCACTGGCTAACTATATTGGTATCGATGAGCCGGCAGACGAGATGTTCGGCAAGATCATGTCGATTTCAGATGAATTGATGTGGCGCTATTTCGAGTTGTTGAGTTTTCGCCCGTTGGTCGAAATCGAGCAGTTCAGGTTGGATATCGAACAAGGAAAGAATCCGCGCGATGTTAAATTCCTGTTGTGTGAGGAGATTATTGAGCGCTTTCATGATCGTGAAGCCGCGGTCAGGGCGCGCGAGAATTTTATTGCCCGTTTCCAGAAAGGCGCGATGCCCGATGACATGCCCGAGTTGGAGGTCGATGCCGGTAGCGAGGGGGTGGCGATAGGTAACCTGCTCAAGCAGGCAGACCTGGTCAAGAGCACCTCTGATGCCATGCGTATGATCAAGCAGGGTGCCGTCAAGATCGACGGGGAAAGGATCAGTGATACACGTTTACAGATCCTGCCAGGCAGTGAGGCTGTTTACCAGGTAGGCAAGCGCCGTTTTGCACGCATCAAGGTGAGTTGAGATCAATCGTATCCCAGTGAAAGATAAATTTGCTTAATGATGGTTATAACCTAGGATTAGTATTGTCAAATCCGGGTTATCAATAGGGAGGGATGCGTGTCTGGAACAGAGAAACAGAGTGCTGCAAATGCATCGATAACGACACCACTATTCAAGCGTAAGTTTCGTAACCTGATTCTGTTGACCTGGAATCTCCCTCCTGTAATAGGATTATCGTTTATTGTTTTCACGGATGTTCTGTCACCATCACAGGTCACCGGTATCCTGCAAACACCTGCCGAGCCACTCTATATTGTTGGCTGGATCCTGTTTTCAGTATGGTATTTTCCGCGCCTGGTGGAGCCGATTGCGCGTTGTGCCGGCCGGTTTGACTGTCACACCGATAACGGCGAACAGGTAATGAAAGTGTTGCGTGTCTTTCCTTTGCGATTCTGGGGTATCTTCCTGGTTTATCTGGCGCTGGCACCCGCGTCTGTCATATTGAGTGCGGAGTACTATACCGATTATGTTGCCCAGCCGATTGACTGGTTTCGTATCCAGCTGGTGGCATTGATCGTATCGATTATTGTTGGTTTGCCAATTTTCTTTCTGATTTATGACCTGTTTGGACGCGCCTTGTCCGGTGTTGTTCTGAGACGCCCCTATGTGTCTTTAAAGGTCAAGGTATTCATGATCGGCGCACTCGTACCGTTACTGATCGATACCATGCTGGTGCAGTATTTCTGGACGCGTACCGGATATTTTGAAGTTGAAACCTTCGTCGTTTGGCTGGCACTGGAGATACTGGCCATTATTGGCAGTCTTATTTTTGTCCATAGTTTCGCGCAATCTCTTTCTCCCTTGCAGCAATTGATTGTGAACACAGGCCGCCAGGCGGAACAGGGTGTGAGTGAACTGCGCCCTCAGTCGACAGATGAACTGGGTGTGTTATCAACTGATTTTGCCGAGTTGATCTGCAACCTTAAGAACAATGAGCGACGTTATCGCGCATTGGTTGAGTCATCCAATTCCATACCCTGGGAGCTGGATCTCGATACCTGGCAGTTTACCTATGTCGGCCCACAGGCAGAGAAGGTGCTGGGTTACCCGGTGGAAGACTGGTATCAGGAGTCGTTCTGGAACGATCATATATATCCTGAAGACAGGGAAAGAGCGGTTACTTTTTGTGTGTCTTCAACCGAGCGTGGTGTGGACCATGAGTTTGAGTATCGCATGATAGCCGCTGATGGCCGAATTGTCTGGATACGAGACAGTGTGAACGTGATTGTCGAAGAGGGTAAGCGTACCAGGCTTCAAGGGTTTATGTTTGATATCACTGCCAATAAAGAATCCCAGGCAGCACTTGAGCAATCAGAGCGTAAATTTTCCAGCGTGTATCATTCAAGTCCTGTTGCCTTGCTTATCAGTAGTCTGGAAGAAGGCAGGGTAATAGAAGTCAATAAACGGTTTGAAGAACTGTTTGGTTATCAGCAGCATGAAATTTTCGGCAAGACAACGAGTGAATTTAACTTATGGCAGAATGCGTGTGACCGTTCGCTTATTGTCAAGCAGGTCCGGCTGTTTGGCAGGTTTGCAAATGAGGTTCGTACCCTGTTAACAAAAGAGGGCCACAAGATTCAGTGTCAGCTCGCCGTGCACCCGATCAGTCTGGACGGTGAGGAGTGCCTGATAACGGTCTTGCAAGATGTGTCCGAACGCCTGCGCATCGAGACGACGATCCATTCACTGGCACAGAGTTCTACCGTCAATGATTACACTGATTTTTTGCGTAATGTTGTCAAGGGTCTCGCGCATGCCTACGATGCGCAATATGCCTTTATTGGTATCCTGTTGCCCGATGCCAAACAGGTACAGACATTGGCCGTCTGGGCGGGCAAGGAGTTTGCCGACAATTTTACCTATGACTTGCAGGGTACGCCGTGCCACGACGTTCTCGATCTGAAAAAGGAGCTGATACCGAAAAACGCATGGCGACTTTACCCGGACGACATTCTGCTTAAGGATATGGGAGTGGAAAGCTATTATGGGTCGCCATTGATTTCATCAGACAACTCCCTCATGGGTTTGATTTCAGTGATGGATGTCAGGGAAATGGATATACAGCCCTGGGTGGAGCCGGTGCTGGGCATGTTTGCCAGTCGCATTGCGGCTGAAATGGAGCGACATTTAACCCACGAAGAACTGCAAGTCCATCAGCATCACCTTGAGGACGTAGTAAAACAGCGTACGAATGAATTGCGAAACCTGAATGAAGAGCTGGAGGCCTTCAGCTATTCTGTGTCGCATGATTTGCGGGCACCGCTACGTTCAATCAGTGGTTTTAGCCAGGCCTTGATGGAAGATTATGCTGAAGTACTTGATGAAGATGGCATGGATTACCTGCAACGCGTCTGTAAAGGCGTGATGAAAATGTCTAGCCTGATTGATGATATGCTGAATTTGTCACGTGTGTCGCGTACAGAAATCAAGCAGCAGGATGTTGATCTGGCCGAGATATCTCGCGAAGTGATTTATGAACTGCAGCATGGAGATACAGATCGCAAGGTAACGGTAAGTATCGAAGAGGATATGCAGGTTAGGGGTGATGCCAAGTTGCTCAGGATAGTGATGGCAAACCTGATAGGTAACGCATGGAAATATACCAGTAACATGAAACAGGCGAGCATCCAGGTCGGAAAACACATGGAAGATGGTATGCCGGTATTTTTTGTCAGGGATAATGGCGTCGGCTTTGAGATGAAATATGCGAAGAAGCTGTTTGGGGTATTCCAGCGCCTGCATCATCAGGCAGATTTTGAAGGTACAGGTATTGGTCTGGCAACAGTCAAGCGTGTCATCACGCGACATGGCGGTCGCGTGTGGGCGCAGTCCAAGCCCGATGTCGGTTCTGTATTTTATTTCTCCTTGGGCAGCCATGATACAGGCAATGATGACAAGTAAGTGTTTGTTTGACCGGTAGCGCTGTCATGCAGAAGAGTTGCAGGAATGAAAAAATTGGGCAATTATGTAAAGTATAATGGATATATGGCCGACTAAGAGATTGCTGGCAATGTATGCCGTTGTTTTATTGCGAATAAATCAATGTAGGCAACAGGGTGTTTATTGACTCTTTACAGGGACTAAGGTGCAGGCATGCAAGACAAGTTTATTTTGCTCGTTGAAGACAACCCGGATGATGAGGCGTTGACACTTCGCGCGTTGAAAAAAAACAATATTAGCAACCATGTGCAGATTGCCCGGGATGGCGTAGAGGCACTCGATTTTCTGTTTTGTCGAGGTGACCATGTTGAACGAAACCCCGAGCATTGCCCGGAACTGATTCTGCTGGACCTGAAGCTGCCACGTATGGATGGGCTTGAGGTACTGAAAGAAATAAGGGGCAATCCTGTGACGCAATTGCTACCCGTTGTTATATTGACAACTTCGAATGAAGAGCGGGATGTACTGGGTAGTTATGAATTGGGTGCAAACAGTTTTATCCGCAAACCCGTCGATTTTGAACAATTTATAGAAGCTGTTCGTCAGTTAGGCCTGTATTGGCTGGTCCTGAATGAATCACCGTTGGGGCGTTAATGCATGTCGTCATTGAGGTTACTCCTTGTAGAAGACTCTGAAGATGATGCCATGTTGCTGGCACGTGAGCTCGATCGTGGTGGCTACCAGGCCGAGGTGCATCGTGTCGATGATCAGCAGGATCTTGCAAAGGCATTGAATAACGGCCAGTGGGATCTGGTGATTACGGATCATAATCTGCCCGGCTTCAGCTCTGCGCATGCCATGCGCATGGTCAAGGATGTCAATCTGGATATACCGGTCATCATAGTGTCGGGCAGCATAGGTGAAGATGTAGCCGTGGCGGCGATGAAAACCGGTGCTCAAGATTACATCATGAAAAATAACCTGCATCGGCTGGTGCCTGCCATAGAGCGCGAACTGCGCGAAGCCGAAAACCGCAAGGTCTCACGGCGCGCACAGGAGACCATTCACCATATGGCCTATCATGATGCGCTGACCGGGCTCGCCAACCGACATGAATTTGAAAACCGCCTGAAACATGCATTGCATACTGCCGAGATCGATGATTGCTCGCATATATTGATTTATCTCGACCTGGACCAGTTCAAGATTATTAATGACACCTGCGGTCATCATGCGGGGGATGAGTTATTACGACAATTGGCTGTGTTGCTCAAGGATACCATCAGGGAAGGTGATTGCCTGTCCCGTCTCGGTGGGGATGAATTTGGTGTGCTGCTGGAAAATTGCACGCTCGAGCGGGCAGAGTTTTTATGCAATAAAATGCTTCAGTTGATTTGTGATTTTCGTTTTAGCTGGGAAGGTAAGGCATTCTCCATTGGTGCCAGTATGGGGTTGGTTATTGTTGATGCGCAAAGCCAGAGCGTTACCGAGATTATGCGTAATGCCGATATTGCCTGTTATATGGCCAAGGACAAGGGGCGTAGCCGATATCATATATACCGATCTGATGATAGTGAGCTGGCCATGCGCCATGGCGAAATGGTGTGGGTCGCGAAGATCCAGGCTGCCTTGCAGGAGAACCGCTTTGAACTGCATAGGCAGTGTATTGCTCCGGTCACTAAAATGGAAGGGGGGAGTCAACGGTGTGAATTCCTGCTTCGTCTGCATGATGAGAATAATGAGTTGATATATCCCGGTGCATTCCTGCCAGCAGCCGAGCGGTATAATCTTATGCCTGCGCTTGATCGATGGGTTATCAAGACGGTATTTGCCTACCTTGCCAAGATGTTTGGTGACAGTGCGGGTGATAAAAACACGCATCAATTTTTTATCAATCTCTCCGGCGCGTCCCTGAGTGACAAGGATTTCTTTGAATATATCAAGCAGCAGCTTGCCTATTACGGTTTATATACCGGTATGATCTGTTTTGAAATCACTGAAACCGTTGCGATTGCCAACCTGCAGGAAGCCGTTGAATTTATAAAGGGTATTCGGGCAGAGGGCTGTAAGATAGCACTGGATGACTTTGGTTCGGGCCTGAGTTCGTTTTCTTACCTGAAAGCGATACCGGCAGACTACCTTAAAATTGATGGAAACTTTGTGCGCGATATTGCGTACGACCGCATGGACAGGGCGATTGTTGAATCCATCAACCAGATTGCCAAGGTCGCAGGCCTGGAAACTATCGCGGAATTTGTTGAGAACGATGCCATCCTGGCAATCATTCGTGAAATTGGCGTCGACTTTGCGCAGGGCTTCGGGATAGAAAGGCCGTCGCCAATTGGCGAAGTATGCGGAGGCAATTAGAGAATTTGTAACTATTGCCTATTAATCAATTAGTTGCATGATTATTTGATTGTTATTTAGCCATTGTTAGTCCATGCCAGTCAGTGCGCCCGGTGTTTATTACAAATTAATTTCAATTTTTTTCCTTCAGGTGGTTGACGGGCTTCCAGAAGGCCGTATAATGCGCGCCTCCAGACATGATGGAAGCAGCAAAACAGCGGCTTTCAGCACTGGAAAGATCGGCGAGATAAAAAATATTTATTGTTGACCCAGCATCTTTTCAATGTATAATTGTCTGCTCGGTCGGGCAAGCTCCCGGCTTTGTTTCTTTAAAAATTTAGATTAGATAATTTGTGTGGGTACTTGCGATGAATGTTCGTGTTACGAAAAACATTCGTTACAAGTAACCTTGAAATTCAATTTCAAATTTACTCTAGTAACGAGCCAAGATTTGACTGTTAGATTAAACAGTCTTCAAGATTAAACTGAAGAGTTTGATCCTGGCTCAGATTGAACGCTGGTGGCATGCTTAACACATGCAAGTCGTACGGTAACAGCAGAGCTTGCTCTGGCTGACGAGTGGCGGACGGGTGAGTAATGCATAGGTATCTGCCCAGTAGCGGGGGACAACTTGGGGAAACTCAAGCTAATACCGCATACGCCCTACGGGGGAAAGCAGGGGATCTTCGGACCTTGCACTATTGGATGAGCCTATGTCTGATTAGCTTGTTGGTGAGGTAATGGCTCACCAAGGCGACGATCAGTAGCTGGTCTGAGAGGACGATCAGCCACACTGGGACTGAGACACGGCCCAGACTCCTACGGGAGGCAGCAGTGGGGAATATTGGACAATGGGCGAAAGCCTGATCCAG
>Ga0316207_10003729_pt1 | contig 13863 bp, 10 predicted proteins | sample 6weekpyrite_MG_FD_204943 | JGI IMG/M metagenome (GOLD analysis project Ga0316207, IMG submission 204943) | Microbial mat bacterial communities from mineral coupon in-situ incubated in ocean water Damariscotta River, Maine, United States -... | ecosystem: Environmental > Aquatic > Marine >... | reverse complement strand
TGAAATCTTCCGGTGCCTGACCAAATGAACGTACATGACCACGTATTTTAACCGGTTCACCAATCTGTAAATTTGCCAGGCTTAGTGCACCTGAATCTACTTCGTAATAATCCGCATCCGCATCCGTAGTTTCATCTGAACCCGTGCCAGTAAAATCAAACAAGGCAATGTTTCGACGATCTATACCCTGCAAATCTACAGCTAAGGGGCTGGCTGAAACAACGGTTCCACCGAGATTGGTGTAATTCATTCGCACATGGTCTGCGTTCATAGTACCACCTGTACTGTTAGTGATTTGACCTAGCACGGTAATTTGTTGACCAACAGAAATATCGGCAATGCTGTAGTTATTTTCTACATCGGCCTGTTTTACAACGGTGGTTTCGTCACTTAATGTGATGCTGACATTGTCATTAAAAGCAAAATGGCCATCAGCGCGAATTAAAGTAGCACCGCGAACCACCAGTAAATTGTCACTGCGTGAAATAACATTACCGGAGACAATATCTTTATCACCCCAGGGAACACTGCTGCCCGCGTAAACTTCCTGTGCATTAAACTGACGTTGCTCAATATCGAGTATGCCTAACACAATCACTGCAGATGTTGGCTTAAGTGTTGCCAGTTGTGCCAGGCCTTCATCGTGTCCGTAAACAGCTCCATCAATTTCATAACTGGTGTCATCGGTTACATGCACATTAAGCTGACCAAAAACATTATCGGTACGGTGACGGAAAGGGCGCATTAATACACTGAAAAGATTTTCTTCAGTATTAACCCGAGCTAACAGGCCGCGCAAACGATGGGGCTTTGGCTCTTCAAGAATAGTATCGGCCACTAAAACCGGGCTCACTATAACGGTTGCTTCTGTGTCAGTTACAATAACGGCGTTTGATGCATCAAGATCAAAATCCAGGGTAATATGTGCAGGTATGCCCGGTGCTATTACAAAATCACTACCGCCATTTAAACTGATGTCTACTGTTAGCTCACCAATAGGGTTGCCTTCACTGTCCTGTACATTTGCATTAATAGCATCACCATTAGCATCCTGTACAGTCACATCAGCATTACTGAAATCCAGTACAATTTGTGCACCGGTATAATGGCCCGATGGAACCGTAGCCGCGGTAAGAAACTCTGTAACTTCTACATACTGTGCGAAATCCAGGCGTGTGGTGAGTGGAAGTGTTTCAATTTCTGCGCCATTACTTTTACGCATTTTTAACGACACCACATCGACGGTGTAAGTTAGAAAATCACCTTCGGCATCGGTTAAACTGATGATGAGTTCAGAGTCAGCTTCAATCGCATTTGAACCTGAACTGCTACAACCATAGAAGCTGAAAAGCATTATTGAAAAAAGGCTTAAAAAAGCCAGCCAGTGGCTATGAGACCTGAGTTGTTGCAAGAAATAACCCTGCTGCATTACACGGTTCATATCATTCTCCTTATATTTATTGGGTTGGTTTATTACCCGGTTATTAATTTTAAAAATATCCGGGTTAATTTATTAAAAAACACACGTGTTAACAGGCTTAACGCTGAAAGAGTGATTAGGTTGACGCAGGTGGGGGAATAGATTTGAAAGTGTGATTTAGTTCAAATAAATTGCTGATATGTGATTAGGTTAAATACACTGCCTTGAACTGATTTTTTTGTTGCCAGGAATTTCTGCTCTTCCTAATGTGATCATAAAAATCAAAAGCGTTATGAAGAAAAAGAAAACGCAAATGAACGCAAATAAATGCTAATGTTTGTGTTGTGCGCCTGCGGCGCACAACACAATAAGGTATTTGCTTTTATTTGCGTTCATTTGCGTTTTCTTTTTATTTATTCTGATAGTAAGTATTAAAAGATATACGTTAAGTATATCCAGACAAGCAGTAGCGGTACTATATGTACCTCTCCAGGTTTTAGAGCTATCTCACAAAATAGCAAACTATTTTTGTGATCATTCCAGGTAATCACTAAACTTGAATCTACTTTTTTGCTCCCCTCTAATTTTTGAATCATTATTAAAGCTACTGACTATTTCACATAGTGAGAAACATGGAAGTCATGCCTAATAGATGAGTCAGGAGATGTTTGCTATGGTGAAATGTTTTAGATCTTTTGTAATGCTTTATGCTTTTTTGCTTCTACAGGCCTGTGGAGGCAGTAGTGGTGGGGGGGCAGCTCCAGATACCAATCCAGATACTAATCAAGATACTAATAACCAACCCAATACAGGCAGTGCCGCCACATTAAATACAATTGGTGATAGATCGGTTACCCCCGGTAGCACCGTTAATTTTACCATTTCAGCTATAAATGACTCGGCTCATGACATTACCTTTAGCTCCAACATGAGCAGCCCGGTATACGCAAGAAATGCCACATTTAATGCCAGTAACGGGGAATTCAACTGGATAACCACCAGCAATGATGAAAATACCTACCAGGTTACATTTACCGTAACAGACAATGATGTTGTACCCGTAGCGAGTGACAGCCAAACAATTACTATAAGTGTTTTGAGCCCATCGATTGCAAAGGGCTTAAGTCTCTATGAGCAGCATTGTGAAAGTTGTCATGGTACGGGTGGGGTAGGTGGCTCACAAACCCTTGTACTGGGAAGTGGCCCCTTATATGTGAGGCAGGCACTGGGGCTTGAAGCTGGAATAGCAGCGGCAAGAAACATGGGGGGCATAGCATCGAGTCTTGCCAATCCGACTGAAGACGCAACTGCAATTGGCTATTACCTTTGTGATGCGGCTGGGGTTGCTATCAATGATGTGGATCGTTGCCCGCCTTAGTTGTTTATAGAATATCCCCATGAATATTATTTAAAAGCAAAAAGCATTTTTCCGCAAATGGCAGTTCTTGCACATCCATGTGCCCACTGCATTAGTGCTTCCTTGCACATCAATGCTAAAACACGCAAAATTTTATATTTGTGTGCCTGCGGCGCACTGCACATATAAGGCTTTTGCTTTTATTTGCGTATATTGGCGTTCATTTGCGGAAAAATGCTTTTATCTTTTAAAAATTCTTTAAAGAACATATAGGTTTCTATTGATGTACCTCATTGTACCGGGCCATTCGTATGGTTATCTTAGGTATATACTTCTATATGAGGATAAAAGTAATGCTCTCCCAACATGAAAGTAATGCTTTGGTTAGTGCTTTGCGTGAACTTTTTTTTAAGGCGAGTGAATTTAACCTGGCTAAACGCATCAGTAGCTATCGTGAGCGTATTGGCTCAAATATTCCCCATGATATCTCAGCCCCCTTACACAAGCATATTGATAAACTGGTCCATAAAGCACGGCAGGATAAAGTCGCCGAGTCTAATATCCCTGTTTATAAGCCAACTACACAAATCAAAGAAAGAGTAGCTAGACCAGAACTGGAAAAAGTTGAGGTACAAAACAATCAGCCAGAAAAGATCAACAAAGAACAAATATCTAAATCAAAAGACGAACCTGGTAGTGCGGATAAACCCTATAAAATATCAGATCCTGAAAAGCTAGATGAGCAGGGTTTAGGTAAAAAACTAAAAGCCAGTATGTGGGAACATATTCAGAGTGCACGAATGCAGGCAAGATTAAACCAGGTTGCAACCGCAAAAATGCATATCGATATTGCCAATCACGCTTTAAAAGAAGCCGCGCGTTATATGAGTGAAGAAGATTACAAAATTGTATGTGAAGAAGTTAATACCGCGCTTGATGAGTTTAAGGAGGTTTAATCAACATAATGTTTACTGATTACTTCGAACTAATCGAACATAATAACAGCCATTATTTAGTTTATGCATTGTGCATGTAAAGTGTTTCTAGCGCTAACTCGCTTTGGTCTTTCCAGCTTTGAACTAATGCAAGCATTTCTTTTTGCGTACATTCGCGTTTTCATTTTTCTTTAATCCTTTGAGTTAATGTGTGTTTTGTGGGGATAGCTCAGGGTCTGAGTCATCTTTTATCTGTGTGGATACTACCGGCTGAATTGAGCATTTCAGATTTACGCTTTGTATATTCGTGCATGAAACATAGCATAGGTGCCTGTATCGATAAATGAATAGCCACTGTAAACGGTAATGTCCATATCATTGAGTGTTTGCCTGGTTATCCAGGAAACTTTAAAGGCATTTTCGTTTAACTCCAATGACAGAGGGCACTCTGAAAAATCATACTTTGACTTTACTCCGCAATAAAAAATAATGTAAAGTGATTGTCCTCAATTATATCATTAGAGCAGCTAGCAAATAGAATAACTCAGAGTTTATTCTGATAATTATTATGAAGGTATTTAAATGGCTATATTAGGAATTGATTTAGGTACAACAAATTGCGCCTGTGGAATATGGACTGATGAGGGGCTTAAGTTAATTAAAAACAGATTGGGTGATGTTTTAACGCCATCGGTTATAGGCATAGATGATAAAGGAAATGTTACCGTTGGTAGAATAGCAAAAGAAAGGCTGATAACACATAGTGATAAAACGGTTGCCGTATTCAAACGGTTAATGGGTACAGAGCATAAAATAAAAATTGGCAAAAAAGATTATACGGCTACCGAGTTATCGTCAATAATTTTAAAATCACTGAAAGAAGATGCTGAAAATGTTTTAGGTGAAAGCATCGATGAAGCCGTCATTAGCGTTCCTGCCTATTTTAATGACAATCAGCGACATGCAACAAAATTAGCGGGTGAGCTTGCGGGGTTTAAAGTCGACAGGTTAATTAATGAGCCTACAGCTGCTGCAATGGCATATGGTTTACACGATAAAGATGAAGGTGTTTTTTTAATTTTAGATATGGGTGGGGGTACTTTCGACGTATCAATATTAGAGTTTTTTGAAGGTGTTATGGAAGTTCATGCTACTTCGGGCGATAACTTTCTAGGTGGTGAAGATTTTGTTGAGGCCATGGTAAATGACATGCTTGGTGAGCTTGGTGTAGAAAAGGAATCCGTTAATAGTAAACAGTTACAAACAATTTATATGCAAATGGAAACGGCTAAAAGAAAAATTGGTGGTAAAGATGCGATAGAGCAAACCATTCAAATTCATAAAAAGGAATTTCAATGGGTGTCCACAAAAGAATGGTTCGATAGAATAACCCTGCCATTAATGATAAGAGTAAAAAGACCTATTGAAAGAGCCATTAAAGATGCGGATCTTACCCCGGATGAAATCGACAACATTGTACTGGTTGGTGGTGCTACACGTATGGGAGTGTTCAGGGCAACCATAGGTAAATTATTTGGTCGTTTGCCATTGTGTCATTTAGACCCTGATACAGTGGTTGCAATGGGGGCGTCTATACAGGCAGGTTTAAAAGATAAAAACGCTGCATTAAATGATATTGTTTTAACCGATGTGTGTCCATATACCCTGGGAACAGAAGTCAATAATCCGAGTGGTGGTAATGAAGGGGGACATTACTATCCTATTATTGAACGAAATACCACGGTACCTACGAGCATAGTAAAAACAGTGCAAACCTCTTTTAATAATCAAACGGAATTAGATGTAAAAATTTACCAGGGTGAAAACAGGCTTGTAAAAAAGAATGTTTTTTTAGGGGAAATGACAGTAAAAGTACCAAAAGGGCCTGAAGGGAAAGAAAAAATTGATATCCGGTATAGCTATGATATGAATGGATTGTTAGAAGTAGATGTTACGGTTTTATCTAATGGAAAATCATTTAATAAACTGATAGAACAAACCCCTGGTGCGTTAACTGATAAAGAGAAGCAGGCATCCCTTGATAAGCTGTCGAAGATAAAGTTTCATCCGCGTGAAACAGAAGAAAACAGAGCTATTATAGCAAAAGGTGAGCGGCTTTATGAATCATCGCTTAGTGAGCAAAGAGAATATATCGCTAATATACTCTCCAAATTCGAAACTATTCTGGAACGTCAAAATCAACAGGAAATAAAAAAAGCACAAGAGCAGCTTACTAAAATTTTAAATGATCTGGATAAAGAGGAGTGGTTTTAATGTCGGTTTGGGAGGTGCTGGAAATTGATGAAACGAATGATATTAAAACAATAAAAAGAGCATATGCTGCAAAACTTAAAACAGTAAAGCCAGATGAAGACCCGAAAGGTTTTCAGGTATTGCATCAAGCCTATAAAACGGCACAGAAAATGGCTAAGAATAATTCACAAGCGCATTTTGGCGAAGCGTCTGTACAGGTAACACATGAGATTACTGACACATCTAAAATAGACTTAGATGTCGGTATTGAACAAGTTTCAGAGTATTCAAATATTAATAATACCCAGTTTGAATCTGGATATACTGAAAGCGGGAGCAGTAATGAAGATTATCATGCAGCCCCTTATCTAGAAGAGACAAAAAGTACTGTCACTGATTATCAACAGGTAGAGCAACTAGAATTAGAACGTTTACTAGTGCTAGTAGATGAGCTTTTACTAGATGATTATAAAACCAATAGAATAAAGAACTGGAGCTTTATTACCTTAACGCCCTATATACTCGATACAGAGTTTAACTGGCAGCTGGGCCTGGGTATTTTAAAACGCCTGTTAGATATTAGTAATGTCCAGACACATACATTAAATTATTTAAATAGCTTATTTAACTGGAAAGATGATGAAGAGTATATCTGTGAAGTTATAGGTGACGAGTGGTGTAAATCCATGTTGCTAAGAATCAATAATGTACAACAGAAAGTTGATCCAGTCTCTGGCTTGCGAGGCTCAAAATCTGTAAAAAAAGTTAAAAAAATGGCTAATGAAAGATTAAGTTATTATTTCTTCGGTAGTGATGTTAAGAGATTGATGGCACTGTTTATAGATTTGACATTGTTATTGTTTGTTGTGCATGGGCTATTTTCTGCCTATCAATTAGCGTTTGGCGAGTTAAGAGGTTTAGAGGTAAAGAACCCACGATTGATCATGCTCTGTGTGTTGTATCTTATTTATGCCTGGTATTTTGAAATTTCATTTATGCAATCCACGCCGGGTAAATTTATTCTTGGGATTAGAGTAACCAACAAAGATTTCAGGAAAGTTAGTAAGCTTCGTTGTTTTTTTAGAGTGCTTTTATTTGCTGCAACATGCGTAGGCAGCCTTTTCACACTATTTATTAATGCATTATTGGGTGGAAAATATCTTCATGATAGAATGAGTGGAACTTATGTCATAGATTTAAGAAGATCAAAAAAACATCATGATACTACTATCTAAATTATTTGACTTCTTGGGCCTGAATAATAGCAACACGGGTTCTGGTAAAGCACACATTACTGTTAATGTGCTTAATGAAGCAATAGATCGAGTAGTAGATGGCATTGAACCAAAAATGCGCTATTTTCCTGGATATAAAAAAATTCTTAATAAAGGTGTTAGCACTTCTTTGGCTTATATCAGTGATCTGGTTGAGACCATTCCCGAAGCGATTTTAATTAGCAATAAAACCTTTACCAAAGACCCAAAAGTTAATGCGTATTTTGCAACCCTTGAAGATATCCGGGATATTTTCGGTGGTAGCGATGAACTGAGAAGTTTTTTTGCAGCAGCAGAAAACGTCAATCAGCAAGAGGCCTATGCGCTATTATGTATGAACAAATCTGAAAAAACCGTTTTGGGTATGGATCTTAAGAAAGATATGATTTTGCGTGAAGTTATGCAAACCGCTTTGAATTTATCCGAGCATAAAATTTTGTCACCGGCCACCAGCGAGATAGAAGTACGCAAGGGTATTAAGCTATGTATCTTTGATGGCCTGATTACCCATTCATTACAGAAAATTATTGAACTTAAGGAGCAGAAAAAAGGTTTAGAAATTCAACGAAGTATCCTGAAGTCCAGACTAAAGACCCGGCAGTCACAGGGTGGGGGTTTAAGCAAGTTATTGTCCGGTGCGAGTGAAGCAACACTATCAATAGATATTGAACAGCAAATTTCAGATACCGATAAAAAGCTTCAAAAACTACCCGCCAGTTGGGAGGCCCCAGAATATTACCTGGAAGTCATTAAAAACATCCTCATTCAGCCTGAGAACTTTATACGCATCAAAGTAGATACTTTTAATATAAATAAAATGGGAATAGTCAGTAGTGATAATGCATCTGAACAGGTGAATAGCATTCAGTTTACTGAAATTATCATTGCTAATGTGTTGAAACGGGTTGTCGCTATTGTGCGTTATCCGCGTAGTGAAATGCAGCCCAGGAAGGAGTTTAATCCGTAGTTGTAAATGTAATGATGGTTTAATTTATTTAACTTAAATTACTGCTGTACCGTTAACCACTAGAGACATGAGTTGGGAATACCTGCCTAAGACCGTCACCCGCATGGACGCGGGTGTCGAGCCACCAGGGAGGGTTTTACGGCGTGTCTTAGGCAGGTATTCCCAATTCATGTCTCGAACAGAATGACATGAGAGATAATCTAGTCACAATACGTTTTAAACATAAAATTATTTCTGTTAACGGGATAGCAGTGAACTTAAATGCAACAATAATTGAAAATAGTCGTGCTTTCCTATCTATAAACCTGCACGCTGTAAATGTTTCTTAATAGCATCGATACCACTTGCCTTGCCAATGGCTAACATCTCATCAAGCTGGTTAACGGAAAAATCCGCTTTTATGGTCATTAATTCTGCTGTGGCCCATTCAACTTCAGCCGTTTGTTCGAGTTCACTTAAGGCTGCAATCAGAAAGACATGTGCGGTAAGTAGATTGTTATTGCGCACGATGGCTTCGCGTAATACGGGTACGGCCTGTGCATATTGTCCATTGAAGAAATAGGCCTGTCCCATTATAGAGGAGTAGGCCGCCGGGTATTGTGGATTGAGTAATTTTGCCTTTCTTATCAGGGATAATGCGGCTTTATGCAATCCCCCATGTATTTTGCAAATAGCCAGTGTGAGGTAACTATCGGCGTAGTTGGGATCAAGTGAAATGGAGTGGCTGGCGGCTTTGGCTGCATCGCCAAACTCCCTGCGAAACAGGTGCACATAACCCAGTACCCAGTAGGCCTGGGGGAGTTCAAGATTGAGTGATTTGCCTTTATTGGCCAGGCGCAGGGCCTCATCGAGTTGCTGGTTTGATCGTTTGACCCAGGCATAACGGTGATCAGATACATAGGTGAGTGCCATCGCACTATAGGCTCGTGCGAAGTTTTCATCGCGATCGATGGCCTGCTGATAATAATGTCTCGCGATGCGATTGTCTTCCTGGTTATAACGAATATAGTGAGCCTGCCCGCGCAGGAAGTCGTCATAGGCTTCAATACTGGCAGTATATTGATGTGCGGTACGCTGTTTTTCCTGTTCAGTCAGTTTGATCGACAGGGCGTGGATAATATTATTTGTTATATCATCCTGAACATCAAATACCGAGCGTAATTCCCGGTCATATTTTTCTGACCACAGGTAAATGTCACTTGCACTATCAATCAGGTTAACATTTACCCTGATTCTATCTTCAGTGCGCCTGACGCTCCCCTCCAGCACATAACGAGCACCTAGTGATGCGGCGGTTTGTTTTATGTCGGTTGTCGTTTTTTGAATATCCGTGGCAGAAGATGTTGAAATGACTAACAAGCCGGATAACTTGGAAAGGGCCGTTGTAATATCCGCCGTTACACCATCACTGAAATAGTCCTGTTCAGTTGAATTGTGCAGATTTGTAAAGGGTAAAACCACAATAGAGGGTAGCTTGTGCTGGCTTTGAAGTTGTGAGCTTACAGGGCCTGGTGCAAGTTGATTTTTTTCTAGTAAGAGATAGATACCTGGCACAAGCAGCAGTACGAAAAAAATACCAAAACCCTTAGCCCAGGTGCTAGTAGTTGTTTTTCTATCACGTATTAGCTGGTCTATGTCTGCATTGGGAATGGCGGCTTCTTTAATGACAATATCGTCCATACCTGATTTACTGTCGAGCTCAGTTGGCAGGGGCTGTTCGGAAATGGGGGCAATCAGGCGATAACCCTTTTTAGAGATGGTTTCGATATAGCGGGGTTTTCGACTACTATCGTTGAGCGCCTTACGTAACTGTGCAATGCAGCGGGTGAGGGCGTCATAACCCACCACCGTATCTCCCCAGATAGCCTGTTCTAATGCTTCACGGGTAACCAGCTCGTTATGATGTAAAGCCAGGTGGTGGAGCACAGCCATTACCTTGGTTTCAAGCTTTACCTCGGTTTCATCACTGAATATACGATTGGAGGTGGTATCAACATACCAGTCTGCGAGGTTAAACTGTGCTTGCAGTTGTGATTCATTCATCAGTTTTACATAAACTCTCTAATTTAGTCTTGCCGCTAACTAATTGATATTAATAAAAAAATAATTTAATCAGAAAAACATCATACGTCAATCATAAAAATATGCTGCAAAACGGGTATTAATTACAGCCACTTCAAAACAACTAAGGTGGCAATTTTATGCAGCACAAATTTATCGTTCGTTTAATCTGCGCACTCATGTTGAGTGCTACTAGCTTATACGTTAAGGCAGATGAAATCACCATTCCGTATAAGGGGCTTACGCTTAATGCCAGTTATGAACTGGCAAACGGCAACCAGGTAACAGATGAAGTTATCCTCATCACCCACGGCAGTCTTGCGCATCGTGATATGGAAATTATTAGCAACCTGCAGAGCCAGTTAAAGGGTCGTGGGCACAATACCCTGGCAATTAATCTCAGCCTGGGAATTAGTTCACGACATGGTATGTACGACTGTAAGCAGACCCATCGTCATCAAAATGCAGATGCGGTTGATGAAATTGCGGTGTGGGTGAACTGGTTAGCAAAGCAAGGGGTTCGCCAGGTTACACTGCTCGGCCATTCACGGGGTGCAGCACAAACCGCACTCTATGCAGTTGAGAATAACAATCCCAAAGTTAAGGCGTTAGTGTTGCTGGCACCGCCAACTCGAAATAACGGGGGAGCAGGTTATCAGCAACGCTACCAGCAACCCCTGGAACCCATATTAGAGCAGGCGCAACAACAGCTTTTTGATGGCAAGGGCGACACGGTGCTGAAACATGTAAATATGATGTTTTGCCGTGACGTTGAAGTAACAGCCGCCTCTTTTGTATCGTATTTTGGCCCAAACCCAGCCCTGGATACACCAAGCCTGATGCCCCTTATCAGGACACCCACGTTAGTTGTGGTGGCGGGTGATGATGAAGTGGTGCTTGGACTTGAGAAAAGAGTCTCGTCACTAGCCGACGGTAAGCTATTAAAAATGAATGTAATAGAGGGGGCTGGACATTTTTTTCGCGACATTTATGCGGATGATGCCATTGAAGCTATTGAAGATTTTCTTGCCGAAGTGGCATCACAGAGACACGTAAATATTTAGTTTGCACACACAATACTCGAAAATTAATTCCAGGAGAAAACCATGAAAAGAAAAATTATAATTGGCTTATGCTTAGCAATATTATCAATAAATGTTTTAGCACAGCCTAAGCCGCAAGAATTAATCAAATATCGCCAGTCTGCAATGATGTTTATGCGCTGGAATATAAGTACTATTAAACAGCAGGTCGTTGTTAATCCGCAGAGCTACAAAAAACAACAGGTTAGTGCTGCCGCCCATGCAATTTCAGCGGTTGCAAATACAGATATAAAAGCACTCTTTGCCCCGGGTACTGAAACAGGCAAGGGTTGGAAGGCAACACGTGTAAGACATGAACTTTTTGAACAATCTGAGGTTATTGATAAGCTCTTTACAACTTTAAGAGAAGAAGCAAACGAATTGGCACGGGTTGCAGACGACGGCAATATTAACCTGATTAGAACACAGTTTAATTACATGTTTAAGACATGTAAGGGTTGTCATAAAAATTATCGACAAAAAATTTAAAAAAGAGGCTTAGGACACAGTTTTGATTTTTGTAGTTAATATCTGTGTCCTAACTACAACTCATACTGTATATTGAAACAGAGGGGAACGTAATTAAACAATGTTTTAATTTCTGAATGAATGTGTTGAAATTCTTTAACTTTAGATTACTTATAACGTACTTATTCACACAAATATTCAAGTTCAACAATATAGTTAATTATTAATGCTTTGTATTAAAGTGCATAGTTTTTAATTAGTGACTTAAAAAAAATAAAAATAAATAGTTTAGTGTTTCATAAGATTAAATCAATGAAACACTAAACACTCACTTATGCATGATTGATTAAATTCAACTTTAGTGCAGGGGAATAAAATGGACTATAAGGAACTTGTTATTTCATATAACGCTGGTGATTCAACAGTATGGGTAAGCATGAAACCAAGGTACAGGCAATGCTTTACCTTGACGATGCTAAATGAATTGCTAATTTTATTTGACAGGCTTGATAAATATGGCTCGCCCTATACGAATGACTTTGGTGATGTTAAATATTTAGTTCTGAAGTCTGAGCACCCAGATTTATTTAATACGGGTGGTGATTTAAATTATTTTGGCGAGTTGTCAAAAACACAAGATAGAAAAAAATTAATGGAATATGCAGTCGCTTGTATTAAGCTTATTAACTGGTCTTTACATGGTGGTAAACGAAATATCACGACCATCGCCTGTGTGGCAGGTGATGCACTGGGTGGTGGCTTTGAAGCTGCCTTATCATGTCAATATATTATTGCAGAACGCCAGGCGAACTTCGCTTTTCCTGAAACCATCTTTGGCTTATTCCCGGGAATGGGGGGATATACATTGTTTTCACGATACGTGGGGCAAACCGAAGCGGATCGTGCTGTTTGTACGGGGCAACGATACTCAGCTGAACAATTAGTAGATCGGGGGGTTATTTACACCCTGGCTAATACAGGTCAAGCTGAGCTTGAAACAAAAAAATTTATCAAAGCTCGATCATTTAATGAATCCGCAAACCGGGCAGTGCAGAAAATTAAAACACAGTTGTTTAATAATATATATGAGCACTTAAAATATAATATTGAAATATGGGTTGAATCTGCAATGGGTTTAACTGAGCATGACCTGAAAAAAATTCAAACGCTTGTAAATCGACAGGAAAGTAAATCGGAGACGGCTTTGAAGTAATGCCTTAAATGGCATTATTGAATTAAGGTTATTTTAAATCAATAATATCTGTTTTCATGTATATGCAAAAAGTGATATTAGGAGGTGCACTTTTCATAGTTAACTCAGTGCCAATGTTTATTTGCTGTAAAGTTGATATGGCTTCCATTTTGCTTAATTATAAAATTTATACACGACTAACAAATTGAAAATAATCTGGTTTTTTTTGTGGTACGAATCTTTCTAATTTGGCATAGGGCATGGCTTAGGTGTTTCTGAAGAGGTCGTATGTATAGAATACCTGGCTCTCTATGAATCATGGGGCAATGTTATTTAATCAATATTGAAAACATATTAGTTAATAAATATCACTGCTGTCCCATTAACCACTAGAGACATGAGTTGGGAATACCTGTCTAAGACCGTCACCCGCATGGACGCGGGTGTCGAGCCACCAGGGAGGGTTTTACGGCGTGTCTTATACAGGTATTCCCAATTCATGTCTCGATCAGGGTGAAATAATCTTTAAACACATCACAGTGTGGTTTAAACATAATCGAGCTTCTTTTAACGGGACAGTAGTGAATAAATATATAGTTTTATCGGTGTTTTTATGAAGTCTATATCTCATTTAATAATTTTATTTAAAGGTAATTTAGATGAAAAATACTATAAACATTTTAATTTTCGGATGGTTGTTAATTATAAACTCGGCTTCTGCTGTTGATTATTATGTGAATTCAAATGTGTTAACTACATCAGGTAGTGGTACATCCAGGGTAAGTCCCTATAAATATTTAAATCAACTTCCAGGTGCATTGATTGGTGATACAAATATATTCTTAAAGTGTGGT
>Ga0316207_10003728_pt1 | contig 13867 bp, 14 predicted proteins | sample 6weekpyrite_MG_FD_204943 | JGI IMG/M metagenome (GOLD analysis project Ga0316207, IMG submission 204943) | Microbial mat bacterial communities from mineral coupon in-situ incubated in ocean water Damariscotta River, Maine, United States -... | ecosystem: Environmental > Aquatic > Marine >... | reverse complement strand
TATATCCGCAGGAGGGTGTTGGTGGGCGCATACCGATTCCTATGCAGTCAGCTTCATTTTCACTTACCCTGAACTTTCCTACAGGAAAAAACAAACAGGGAAAAATGAAAACTGTAAAAATTGAAAACTTAGTCTGTAAACAGGATGATGCTAAATAAAATGACTGAACAGCTTAATGTTTTAGCATGCTGCTGTCCCGTTAAAAGAAACTATATTCTGTTTAAGCCAGACTGTGATGTGTTTAAAGATTATTTCACTCTGACCGAGACATGAATTGGGCATACCTGTATAAGACACGCAGTAAAACCCTCCCTGGTGGCTCGACACCCGCGTCCCTGCGGGTGACGGTCTTAGACAGGTATGCCCAACTCATGTCTCTAGTGGTTAACGGAACAGCAGTGAATTTAGGTGAATAAATAAAATGAAACAGCTCATCGTTCTATTTTTAAGTTTATTAATAACTTTTAATCAAGCTATCGCAGCTATAGATTTACCCTACGGTATTATTGAACTGGAGGTGCGTGATGCACCCGCGTTAAAGTTAAATGATATCGATGGCGAGACCTATGATATTAAATCATCCAGGGGGAAATGGGTGTTTGTGCATTTCTGGGCAACCTGGTGTGGACCCTGTAGAAAAGAAATACCGACCATTCAAGATGTTATTTCAAGATTTAAGGATACTAATCTTGATATTGCTATTATTAATACCTCTGAGTCGGAAGACACTGTTTTTAATTTTCTTGGTTTATTAGCACCGGATATAACCCCATTAATGGATAGTGATGGTTTGGTAACAGAACGATGGCAACCAAGGGGCTTACCTGCAACCTACTTTGTTGACCCACAGGGAAAACTGCGATACCTGGCTTTAGGTGGAAGGCCCTGGAACAAAGCGGAATATTTAAAATTTCTAAACAGGCTTAAAGATGCTGCGCCTAATACTAAATGAGATGCCTAATTTTAGCATCTGTCACATTGGTTTTATTCGCTGAAAATTATAATAGAAAGAAGAGGATTGCATGAGCTTATCAGTTTGTATTCAATTTTTTTAACGGGAAAGCAGTGATAAATTTTAAAATTATTTGTTATCCAGTATTCATAATACCTGTTTTGTTACACCAGGGCTGTAGTGAATATAAAACTGAAAATAATAAATATAAATTTATAGCAGTAGAAAGTACTATTTCGACACTGCACCAGGCACTTAAAAATGAAACAGGTAATTGCGTCTCTATAACTAAAATATTTTTAAAGCGTATCAAAAAATATGACCAGAGTAAAAAGCTCAATGCAATTATCCTGATAAATCCAGCAGCTTTACTTAAGGCGCAAGCACTAGATAATGAATTCCTAAAAACACGAAAGTTACGTTCACTGCATTGTGTGCCCGTTATTTTAAAAGATAATTTTGATACGGCTGATATGCCTACGCAAGCAGGTGCTATTGCATTAAAAGGTTCCATACCGCCCGATGATGCTTTTATGGTGAAAAAACTTCGTGAGGCTGGTGCCATCATTCTGGCAAAATCCAATATGGGAGAATGGGCGTTCAGTCCATACCATACGGTTAGTTCTACCCATGGTGAGACCCGTAATGCTTATGATATAAATAGAGTGCCAGCGGGTTCAAGTGGAGGTACAGCTTCGGCTATTGCAGCAAGCTTTGGCATTATAGGCATGGGAACTGATACGGGGAACTCTATTCGTGGCCCTGCTTCTCATCTTGGCTTAGTTGGCATGCGTTCAACAATTGGCCTCACCAGTCATGATGGAGTGATACCGTTGGTACTTAACCGTGATATTGCCGGGCCTCTGACACGTACTGTTGAAGATGCAGCAAAAACATTTAATGTTATTGCCGGTTATGATCCAGCAGATCCGCTTACGTATAATAAACAGAGTAAAATAAAAACAGATTATACCCAGTACCTAATAAAATCTGGGCTCCAGGATGTGCGTGTTGCAGTTCTTCGTCAAATTTTTGATACAGATGTAAATACCGCTGATTTTGAGATCCTGGATTTAATGGATCAGGCAATAAATGATTTAGAGTCAGCAGGTGCTATTATTGTTGATCCATTTGAAATTAAAAACTTGATAAAACTTAGTAAATCAACGGGTATTTGTAGTCGCTTTCGTTTCGATTTGAATCATTATTTATCAACTCTGGGGAAAAATGCACCCGTTAAAAAATTTCAGGATATTGTGGAAAAAAGATTATTTGATCTGCGAAGTGAAAAGGCTATGGAATGGGCAGCTTCTGTTAGCGTAAACCCACAAGATCAAAGACCCCCATGTGTAGATGTACAGGGTGACCCAAGGCGTAAAAACCTGTTAATCGCTGTGGAAAGGGCAATGGATACACAGGATATTGATGTCATTATATATCCATCGTGGAGTTACCCACCGAGATTAATCGGTGATAATACAAGTGTCCATGGTAATAACAGTCCTGTCATTGCACCCCATACAGGTCAACCGGCTATTACTGTTCCTATGGGCTTAACCTATAATGGCTTACCCGCGGGCTTACAATTTCTTGCCAGGCGATTTGATGATGCTAAATTATTTCAATACGCTTACGCATATGAGCAATATACTCAACATCGCAAACCACCTGTTTTGTTTCCATGATTTGAAAACAGACTCTGATCAAAATAGCTTGTTGCTAACTTTCAGATAAGTAGTAAGGTCCAGGTTTAGCCTTCAAATATTTCGAGGATTTCAATCAGTCCACTATCAAGCAAGACTTCTGGTGCACCCTGGTAAAACGTAAGAACAAGGGCCATAAAAATGGTATCTAAAATAACAGCACTTATTAGTAGTAAAAGGAATTCATTTTCAAATAGTATTTTCAGTTCTTTCATTACTACAACCTCCAGAAAAAGACTGACAAGTAAAGTGGACAACGCGGGACTTTAATGCGTAGTGGCAGGAAAGGCGTGTGCATTAACCTGGACAGGTTAGTTGTTAATTTTTATGATTAACAACTATATATATAGACTAGTAAATAATAAAAAACAGTTAATTTTTAGAATGAGTTTATAGTTATCAAGCCTCTATCTAAGTGTTGATTTGATTAGTTGTTAAATAAAAGTCTATACATTTCATATGATTACCAGGAATACATTAAGTATTATCGTAAATGATGAAAATAGATAAAGAGTTAAAAGCTGGAGCAAGCTTATTCATGCTGGTAAATGAGTATTAATTTATTTAAATCTATATGCTGTATAGATGTATTACATTAGATGATCTCTTTTTAATGTATAGATATCTATTAATAAATATATTCTGAAACTGACTAACTTATTTGATCTTTATACGTTAAAAGGCAGTGAAATACTAAAGTTTAGTTATATCTTTGATAAGCTTTATTTTTTTGTTTAAGGCATGGGTTTTGCTTCGTTTTCAGTGTCTCGTTCCTCTAATGAATTATTTAATTTACACAGGGTGTTTTCGACATTAAACAGGTGTCTGTCTGTGCATCGTAATAATATGTACCTGGGTAGTTTTAGGTGATTAAAAATTTCAAGGAAATAATTATGAAAAAATATTCCTCGCAACTGTCATGTTTGCAGTTGCTAATAAATAAGAAACAATTTCAGTAAAACAAACTATTTTTTATATATTAAAATCATTAAAATATTGTAATAGATTCAGGTTATAATTGTTCTTCATCAAAAATACTCAGGTAACTATGATCACTACCATAATCGATAGAGTGTATAGTGTGTGATGAAATCGTATAAGAGTGCTTGTCGATTGAAAATGTAGTTAATGCCGTGAATTCATCAATAGGATTAAAACTAACATCTATATTATCTATGTATTCTTCGATATAGATATTAGAGTTCTTTAATGCGTTTTTTAGGTTTTTCGGAAGCCTTGATGAAGGGTTGTTATTTCTGGCTTCGAGTAGAATATCATTAATTAATCGAATGAGTTGCTTGTCTGTGCTGTAATCGGACTCAATATTAATTTTAAACATAGTATCCTCACCAGTGTTGTGTACACAATATATTTTGTTGCAGATAATGCAATGTATTTATAAAATTATTGTGACAATATCGTTTTAAATTAATTAATTTTAATGGTAAGAGCTTATTTTTTACTTATTATCACTATCCCGTTAAAAGAAATGAGTTGATGTTTTAAACCACTTATGTTTCTTGAGATAAACCCGACAACAGTGATTTTTTCAAAGTGTATTTCAGGGTGGAGTCTAACCACACCAGATTTATTGTTCAGTTACAGCTGGCACCTCAAATTTCATTTATCCAGGCAGGATTATCAACAAAAGGATTTCGATTACCCTGGCGCTCTACTATACGTGTATGTCTGTTGATTTCTTCTGTACTTACCGGATCCAGATTATGCTAGTTATTATAGAGTGCATAAACTTCCGAGGTTTGCACCACTGGTGCCAGTGTAATTAACCAGGGTTAAATCATCGGTTCCTGTATTATCATTTCCATTGTAATGAACATCCATATAAAACATCATACGTGCGAGATCACCTTTTATAGAATCACGAGGCTTAAAGCTATCTGCATCACTGAAGTTGCCAGAAGCTTCGCTTAAGGCTGGTCTACCATTATCATAATCTTTTTTGCCTCTAGTTGAATTAACCGATGCATCAGAAGGGCGAAGATGATGGATATCAGTATAGGCCCAGTCACTTGAACCTGGAAACCCATGACTTAGGCCAGCTGTGTTCACGATTCCATGCATCAGGGGCATTGTTACCTCTTGAATTATAGGTTTTAGCCTGTGATCTGCCTGTGTAAATCAGCAGTATATTACTGGTATCTGCAGGGTCTTCATCGGTGTATTTAAGTGCATCCCAATAGGTCATGGGAATTTGATTTCGAGATGAGCTTTCAGCAAGAACAGCCAGCAGAGTTGAACCTGTTTGTCCGATGGCATTTGAATAGCAGCTATCAAAACCGTTCCAGGTCGCTCCAGAACCACCATTATCACCGGTATTGTTACTCATATATGAAGCCGATAGAGTGACATCACTATAGGTTGAGTAAGCCCGTAGCATCTTGAAGGTATTGAAATATCATAATTTAAGCTATTCCCTGTATATGCTGCCAGATTATTAACTGCAATATTATCACTCAGTGTTGCAGAACATACGGGTAAAACAATACCGAAAACAAGGATAGAAATAGCTGAAAATTTTTTCATTTTTTTCTCCATTAGTGTTGTACATATATCCTTGTTTATAAAGATTATGTCTGGATTAATTTTTTGTGTTCAATTGATGACAATTTATTGACAGATATTTGTGCATATTTAGTGTAGATGAATTCTGTTTTTAGTCTAAACTTCCTATATCAAAAGAAAAACGATATATAGAATGGATAAAAAGAACATTTTTGTCGGTCGCCAGCCAATTTATAATCATAACTTAGGTGTATTTGCCTATGAATTGCTGTTCCGTTCTTGTCAAGCAGAAAATCTTACTCAGTTTCCTGTATCAGGGGATGAAGCCACTTCACAAGTTTTCATAAATACATTTTTTGAGATGGGGTTAGAAAATGTAGTGGGGCATCAGTTTGCCTGCATTAATCTGGGTGAAAATTATTCATTGTGGAAAAACATACCGGTTGTTGAGCCTGAACGAATAATTCTGGATATTCCCAAATCTATAGAGATAAATGATGAAAGTATAGCTGCAGTAAAGCAGCTTAAGCAGGCAGGGTATACCCTTGCACTAAATGATTTTACTGATAAACCAGGGATGGATGTGCTGATGGAATTTATTAGCATAATTCGAATTGATGTTCGTAATATGCAACTGAATGTAGTTAAAAAACGGGTTAGATCATTTAGGCGTTACACCACAACCTTATTAGCTGACAAAGTAGAAAATCTGGATGATTTTGATGCTCTTAATGCTATGGGCTTTGATTATTTCCAGGGTTATTTTTTAAGTCACCCTAAAATTGTGATGGCCAATGGCTTGCCTAATAATCGTTTGTCCATTATGCATTTAATTGCAGCGATAAATGATGTCAAAGCAGATGTTTCAGATGTTGAGGCGGTTATTGATCGAGATGCCGGCTTGAGTTACAAAATTCTTAAACTTATTAATTCCGCAGGTTTTGGCCTAAGGCACCAGGTTGATTCTATGCATCATGCAATTGTAATGCTTGGTAAAAATCAGTTGGCCAGTTGGGCATCAATGCTTGCTTTGGGAAGTTTAAATGATCGACCTCCAGAAATGATACACCTGTGTATGATTCGTGCAAAAACCTGTGAACTTCTGGCACAGGCTACGGGTTTAAAAGACTGTAATAGTTATTTTACTGTTGGTTTGCTCTCAGCTTTAGATATTCTTATGGAACGAAAACTATCGGCAATTATTAAACAACTTCCCCTGGCAGATGATATTCAATCCGCTTTACTGGAGCACAAGGGAATAATGGGTGAAGCATTAAAAAGCGCCCTCGCATTTGAAGTTTCTGATTGGGATAATGTCAGTTTTCAGGAGCTCAATAAGTGTGATTTGATAAAAGCAAACATGCAGGCTTTCAAATGGGCCAATGATGTAGCCAGTTCACTAAAATAATAATCCTGGGGCTACCTGGTTTATTTATATACAGAAGCCTGTGTTAACTGTATTGGAGTGTGTCAATTTTGAGTTTATGAAAACTCAATATCTATCTACTCATTATCTTCACTATTTTTTAATTCTCGAATAGTAAATTAGATGAAGCTCTAATGATTAAAAGTATAATTATTTGAATTTCATGAATAATCCGAACTCACCGATATGGAAGAGCATACTATTAAGACTTCTAAATGTAATATTTCTGTGCTAAAGCTTATTGTATTTATTGAGTGTTCTTTAAAAATATTAGTATTTAGTTATGTACAGATTAAGAATGAACTGAGTGATGTCATTTACCTAAAAAATAAATTTAACTATTTAGTAAGTTATATCTTATGCAAAATCAGAGTCACATCAAATATTTAAAATATTTTTACTTATATTAAGAATAAATTTGAACATCGTTGTATCTATTAGATGTTATTTAGTATTAATGTACTTGGTGTTGTTGTTACAAAATAAATTTTGCTTAAATGTTGTCAAAAACTTTTTACAGTTAATAATATGGGGATTAAACATGAGAAAAATAATAACTTACATGCCCGTTATGCTTGGTTTGGCCTGTGTTTCATTTAGCGCCTTAGCAGCGGATAAAGAGTGTCCACCTGCACTTGCTGCTGATGCAGCAATTGTACCTAACTCGATGGAACAAGCTGATATCAACAGTGGAGCAGTCAGCTTCAAAGAGATAAACGATCACGGCGAAGCGTTATTTCTTGCAAAATTCAATACCTGTGATGGTCGAGGTCGCCCTGAAACCACAGGTGGCGGCGATAAACGTGCTATTCCTACACATTCTGAAGAAGGTGAGGCTTTAGACGCAGGACAAATAGCCAAACTACGTACCTCGGCACCTGATTCGGATTCCTGTGCCGGTTGTCATGCCTCACCTGAACCAGGTGGTGCTGGTGATTTTGTGGCCAATGTATTCGTACTGGCACAAGCGCTTGATCCAGTTACCCTGTCAGTGAGCCCTGCACGAAGCAACAGTCGTAATACCCTTGGTATGCATGGTGCCGGCCCAATTGAAATGCTGACCCGTGAAATGACGGCAGATCTACATTCTCAGGTGGCTGGATTACCTGATGGTAATCATACCCTTACTACTAAAGGTGTAAATTTTGATATCGAGATTGCTGGTGGTATCGTGGTTCAAGCTGATGGTATCGACACAGATCTGATAGTCAAGCCTTTCCACCAGGCTGGTAAAGTTATCTCATTACGCGAATTCAGCGATAATGCGATGAACCACCATCATGGTATGCAGGCAGAAGAACGTTTCGACCTGAACCCCAGTAAGGGTTTTGACCCGGATTTTGACAATGATGGCGTCCAGCGTGAGCTGACCATCGGTGATATGACAGCTATCTCCATCTGGCAGGCACAGTTATCAACACCTGTCCAGGTGATGCCAAAGAATAAAAACGCACGCAAGATGGTGAAGCATGGTGAAAAGGTATTTGACAATATCGGTTGTACCTCCTGCCACGTACCGGAAATGATATTGAACAGTCGTGACTTTGTTGAACCTGATCCACGTAATCCAGCTGGCACATGTGCTAGTGCGGCCGATGGTTGTCCTGACTATTCATTTGATATGACTGAAGCCGGTGACGAACCTCGCCTGGAGAAAGCACATGGTGGTAAAGCCATTGTTCGTGCTTATACCGACCTAAAGCGCCATAATTTATGTGATGATGAGGGACCAGATGCGATCCGCTGGTTCTGTAATGAACAGCTGGCTCAAGGACGTGCCGACCAGGACGGTAAGCCGGGTACTGAGTTCTTCCTGACCCGCAAGCTGTGGGACGTGGGTAATACTGCACCTTATGGTCATCGTGGTGATGTTACCACTATTACTGAAGCTATTCTGCTGCATGGTGGTGAAGGCCGTGCTTCACGGGATACTTTCGAAGCGAGCTCTTTAAATGACCAGAAAGCACTGGTGATGTTCCTGAAGACTTTGCAGATCGTAGCGCAGGATGATGAAGACTGAGGTAGATAGCAGGCAGGGCGTTTTACCCTGATATAAAGCAACGACAAAGCCGGCCCTAAACGGGTCGGCTTTTTTATATCTAATGTTACAAAGGAGTTTAGCCATCTACGATTTTTCCCAATGGGAAAACTGAGGACTTATTCTTCTCCTATGGTATACAACTCGGTTGCTTTGTTTTTAAATAGATTCGCCAATGGAGCAAGATCAGAATTTTGCAGTTGCGAGGCGTAATGATTCAGAACATTTGCTTTGGCAAGCTGATCCTGTTTTGAGAATGAGCTATCAATCAGTAGTAGCTGCTTGAGAAAAACACTGCCTTCATTCCATTTTGACTGTCCTGCCATGATCAGTGATAATTCCAGTAGTCGTAAACCGTATGCTGTGCTGGATCGCCCGGACACGGTTTCTTCAATCGCCAGAGATTGCAGTAGCAGTGGTTCAGCTTCCACATATTTTTGACGTTGGCGCTTTATGCGAGCAAGTTCATATAATCTTTGTGACTGGATCACCGGACTCAGGCGATCAGTTTCAACATCGAACCAGGCCTTAGAGCAGGTTTCATCTGCTACCTCCAGAAAACCCTTATCCACAAATTGCCTGCATTTTTTTGCATAGATGGCAGAGCGCTGACTCTGAGTTTCACATGCACTGGTGACTAACACTACGATTATAATAAATAAACTTGATATTTTCATATCGATCTCATGACATAAACAGGTTGTAGGAAACTGAATTGTATTGATCTTGTAAAAACTTTTCTATAAGTTGAGTAGATTTCCACGATAGAATCGTACTGGAATGAACCTTAAAACGCAAAGACTTGTCATTAATTCTGTAGCTAGTAATACTAGTAATAGAGGGAAATTTTATCACAGTGAATTGTCAGTGAAAAAAAATTGAATTGATAACAATTTTTCATTTAATATTGTGCTATTGCGTTTTTTTAAAATGTTTTTATACGGCTTTAATGATTATTTGCAGCATTCCTTATACGCATAATCCCCAAAGCTATAGCCAGTAAAACAACCAGTGTGGGTACAAGCGTAATATTAATTATTTTAAGCTTTGTACCTAATGATTCAATGTCTTTGCTAAGTGCATGTTGTACATTACGCAGGTCTTTACGAATGCTTAAATGCTCAGCCCTGAATTTATTAATTTCCACAAGTTGTTCAGGGCTTATTTCAGCTTGCCCGGTTTTATTTATTGTACTTTGTTGTAACTGTTTAATCCTGTAACCGGTTTCGCTTAATTTTTCCTGTAAAATTCTCTCTTTGATGCGATATTGCTGATCTGCTGCTGCGCGTAAATCAGCCACCATTACAAAAGGCCGCGCTGAGCTGCCGCGGCTTCTTAGATTTATCAGGTCGTTGCTGCCACTTAAGTTATCCAGTGCATTAATGATAAAAGTATCATTATCGGCCCTCGGCATAGCCGCTCGTTTGCCATAGAAATCCTGGAAATCCACCCAGAACATATCCCTCAGCATATCAGTATCGGCAACGATAATGATGTTTAAAGGTTTTGTTGATTCGGTTAACTGTGCTTTATGCACTACACCTTTTACACCATCAGGAAAAGCGGTTTTTACATCACCACTCACACGTGCAGCCAGGGTAAAAGGCTCTCCACCGGGTAAATACATTTGCAGCAGTTCTTCAGGGCTGGTAAAAAACTGTATGCTAGCAGCATCTATAGCCATTGACTGGTCACTGGTTGTTATGAGTGGTGTAAACTGGGTATTAACCTGGCCTTTTTTACGTAATACACCTGAACTTGCCATCACCAGGTTTTGTATTTTGCTTGTAACAAAATCACTTAAATTAAAGTTTTGTTTGTTCAGGCTCAACCAGGCGACATAATCGACTTCGCCTTTTTCAAGGCCACCTATCCTGGATTTAATCCGGGTTGCCGCGCGTCGGTCAGCCGCAACGAAACCACGGACTAGTTCGACTCCCCAGGCACTGAGTAGTTTGTCTGGGATTGCATCCCTGATGGGGGTAGAGTAATTGTCAACCTTACTTGTTATTTTATCTACTGATACATCAGCTTCTGAAAAACCGTCGAGAAAAAATAATGCACGACCACCCGCCAGTACAAACTGATCAATTGCATAAAGGGTTTTATCATCTAGTTTCCGTGGATAGACAACCATCAGTACGTCTACTGCTTCAGGGATTTTCTGTAAATTAATATCCAGCTGTTGTATATCAAAGGAGCGCTTTAACTGACTGAGAATAAACCACTCAGGAGTCTTACCAACATATGCATTTGCAGCGCTTCCATCAAGCGGTAACTTTGACATAAGACCCACAACTGAGCGTTCAGGGTTTGTCAGGCTGTAAATAAGTTTTGATAGTTCATATTCAAGCGTTTCTTCCTGCTCAGCCTGAAAATAGGCAATGCCTTTCCAGTCACCAGCCTGATTTATACCGGCAAGACCAAAGTAGGCGAGGCTACCCGCAGTATCCACAGGAATACCCTGCAATTGATAGTACATTGCTTCGGCTTCTTCATCTGAAAATGGTTCAGGGTTTTTTATCACCAGCTTTATTTTACCCTTGCTCAGTTGTTCATACTCCTCGAGTAATTCCTTAACTCGTTTACCGTAGGTAGCAATTGCTGGTGAGCCGTTAAATAATTTTTCTGAAAAATAAAAATTTAAAGTGAGCTGCTCAGATAAATTTTCCAGGATATTCTGGGTTCCATCAGCCAGTGTATACAAACGATCGGCGGTCATATCAATTTTGACACCTTTTAAGAAACTACCTGATAATAAATTAATTAACAGCAATAAAACTGCAATAACTACAAGCCCTGTAACTGAATAGCAGTTGCATTTTTTTAATATGTTTACACTCATTTTTTTTGTCATCATTCAGCCTTTTTCATTTCAACAACTATAATATTGGCTAACAACCAGCAAATGATAAATGAGAAAAAGAAAACAAGATCCCTGATATCGATTACGCCTTTTAAAATGGAATTAAAGTGGGTACTGATACTCATGTCACTAATGGTGCTAATTAATATCTGGGGTAGCCAGCCCTGAAAAAGATCCAGTACCATTGGGGTGCCTGACAGTACAAAAATAAAACAGATCACAACAGCAATTACAAACGCAATTACCTGATTGCGAGTAAAAGCAGAAATACATGAGCCAATGGCAAGGTATGAACCAGCCATCAGAAAACTGCCAATATAACTTGCAAAAATAACTGGATTATCGGGATTACCTAAATAATTAGCTGTAATCCAGACAGGAAAAGTCAGGCTTAAAGCAACTCCACTAAACACCCAGGCGGCCAGAAATTTTCCAGCTACTGCCTGCCAGGTTGTAAGTGGTAAAGTCATTAATAATTCTATGCTACCTGATTTACGCTCTTCGGCCCAGAGTCGCATCGTTAATGCGGGAATTAAAAACAGATATAACAATGGATGGAAATCAAAGAAAGGTTGTAAATCAGCCTGTTCACGTTCGAACCAGCCACCAATATAAAAAGTGAAAACACCATTTAAGGCCAGGAAAATTACAATAAAGACATAGGCAAGAGGTGTAGTAAAATAACTTCCTAATTCTCGTCTGAAGATAGAAGCAATTATCTGCATATTAATATACTCTTTCCTGTTCAGATAATTCGATAGTTTGTGTCGTAATCTTTCGAAATACCTCATCTAACTGTCCCGTGTTAACAAATACTTCCTCAATATCCCAGCCTTCGTCACGTGCAAGATGTGTAATCTGGTTGATAATTGACGCACCGTTCTGTGGTACAACCATAAGGCTGTTATTTATATTCTCATCTATTATTTCAGATACCTCATCAATTACGTATAATCGTTCTTTAGATGTATGGGGAACCTGTGTATTAAATTTTATTCTCACTGCATTATGTGTTAACGACATGGCCTGTAGTTGTTTGGGTTTACCATCAAAAACTATTTTACCCCTGGCGATAATAGCAGCACGATCACAGATTGCATCTACCTCTTCCAGAATATGTGTCGAGATGAGAATTGCCTTGCTTTTTGCCATTTCATTAATGAGTTTACGCACTTCATATTTCTGATTTGGATCGAGGCCGTCAGTTGGTTCATCCATAATCAGAATTTCTGGGTCATGTAGAATAGCCTGGGCTAAACCCACACGACGTTTAAATCCTTTTGATAAGGTATCTATGGGTTTGTTTACGACGCTACCCAGATTCACTTTTTCAATAGAGGCATTAACACGTAGATTTTTTTCTTTACCTTTATATCCTCTAATATCAGCTATAAAACCAAGAAAACCAGCAGCTGTCATATCACCATAAGCGGGTGCACCTTCTGGTAAATAACCAATGGATTTCTTAATTTCAAGGGGGTGTTGTTTTACATCGAGACCAGCAACCAGAATTTTTCCGTCAGTGGGCTTCATGTAACCGGTAATCATTTTCATAGTGGTGGATTTACCCGCGCCATTAGGCCCCAGGAAACCTAATACCTCACCCCTGTTTACATTGAAACTAATTCCATCTACCGCGGTGAAGCTGGAAAATTGTTTACGTAAATTCTGTACTGAAATTTTTACATCTGTAGTCATATCAATGTGAGTTTCTAGAAAGTGATTAATGTTGATTATATTTTATTGTTTTCCTTAATCGAGGTTGCTTTCATCTTGAAATTGACTTTTTTTTCATGATTTTTAACAAGTTTTTTTTCAGGGTAATAAGTGATGAACTTTTGTTCTACCAGTTTTTTATCATTAAACCATATCTGAAATATCCAGTCACCTTCTACCAGTTCGTAGTCTTCATTAAATGCATAACCGTCAAAAGCAATAACCTGACTAATGCTGGTGCGTGCTCGTACAACTCGGTCCCAACCTGTTGAGGTGCTACCATCTGGCAAGGTCATCATGGGGTGTATCAAAACCTTGCGAATATTTACAGTAGGTTTTTTTACAGCTTCTTTTGGTAAATCAAGCAGACGAAAACGATATGCAAAATAAGTGTTTTTGAGTAGAGGTATTCGGTTGGTTGTCTCGCTTAACTTTAATACTGGTCTGGTTATAACTTTACCTGTGTTAGTTGCTATATCTGTTCGAACTCTACCTTTTCTTTGTGCATTGTAAATTCCGTATTCAAAAACATTTCCTTTAGCATCTTTAGCTACACTGGTAGTTTTAGGTGTTTCAGAATTTTGCTCACAGCCGATGTTAAAAGTGACTATTAAAAATATTAATACATACTTCATGGTTTAAG
>Ga0316207_10003726_pt1 | contig 13873 bp, 12 predicted proteins | sample 6weekpyrite_MG_FD_204943 | JGI IMG/M metagenome (GOLD analysis project Ga0316207, IMG submission 204943) | Microbial mat bacterial communities from mineral coupon in-situ incubated in ocean water Damariscotta River, Maine, United States -... | ecosystem: Environmental > Aquatic > Marine >... | reverse complement strand
CGGAAAGTCACCCACTGTAAAATGACATCATCAATATTCTCTGCTGCATGATCCATGATTTTTGCCTCTGTACTAAAGCTCTATTACTACACTATATTAGTCGTTCTACGCATAAACGCGTCAAAATCATGACAAAAAAGTCATTATTGCCATAAAAAATGCATTTTCCATGCCAAAATACTACTCTGCTGGCTCAAGTTTATCGGAGCTCAGCAGCTCTGCAAATTCATCCACATCGATCAAGGCACACATATGCTCTTTCACCGTACCCGCCAACCACGGACGTTTACTGCTTACGCTACGCCATTTCACATCATCCTGCTGCAGGGTAATCACTTCAGAAACGGCATCACAGGCCAGTCCCCAATATGAATCGCCAATCAGGATAATTTTCTTTAATGCATCGTGGCTGCGGTTAGCACGAAACTTTGACGGCACAACCAGCGTCGCGATATCGATAACCTTGATTCGCCTGTCCCGCTCATCCAGCACACCAATAAACCACTCAGAGCTATTTGGCATCTGTGTAACCTGGTCAGACCACTCCAGGATACCGTTTAATTTATCAAGTGATACCGCAAACTTGACGCCTGCAACATCAAATAGCAATGCCTGAAATTCGTCCTCAGTCAGCGCTGGGAAGGCCTCATTGACGGCCTTTTCAAGTGATGTTTCAGTTTGTAATGTATCGTCAGTGAGGTTATCGGTCTGAGGCACGGAAACTTCAGTCTCAACCACTGTTTCGGGTACATCAACAGCTATCTCGGCCTGTTTGACCTGCACCGTGGGTTCATCAATAACCTCGACCTCAGACAGCAACGCATCCAGATACTCCATGACAACCTTTTGCGGAGTCTGGGTTTGCGTATCCTTTTCCATGGGCTTATTCATGAGTTCGCCACCGCATCTTCCACAGTAGTCACTTCGCCAAGCAGGTGCTCAAGCAGACTCGCATAGGCCATACTGCCACGTGTACTCTTGGCGAGCATCGACAGCGGCATCCCGCGGCGACTTGCTTCTCGGAATTGTGTATCCACCGGGATAACACCGTTCCACAGACTGTCTTCATATTGTTCTTGCAGCACTTGTAAGGCACCGCGAGAAGCCTTGGTTCGGCGATCGTAAAGGGTCGGTATCACTGTAAATTTAAGAATCGTGTTACGTGATTGCATAATCATATGCAAGGTATGCATCATTCTTTCCAGGCCTTTTAAGGCAAGGAACTCGGTCTGCACCGGTACCAGCAACTCATCACACACTGCCAGTGCATTAACCATTAATATTCCCAGTTGTGGTGGGCAATCGATGAGTACGTAATCATATTGATCTTTCAGAGTCTGCAGCGATCGGCTAAAGACCAGTCCCATCCCGGCGCGTGTACCCATTTGCCGGTCAAGCGCTGCCATCGCGGTAGAGGCTGGTAGTAAATCAATATTCTCAAAATCAGAACCAAGCACCTCTGCCCGAACGCCCTCTGCAGTGTAATCACCTTGTTCATGAAATAATTGATACAAACCGCCTGACAATGTATCGGGATCATGACCAAGATAAACGGTCAATGAGCCATGCGGATCTGCATCCACTAACAGGCAACGTTTACCACGTTGTGAAAGCAGGCCGGCCAGGGTTATCGCCGTGGTCGTTTTACCGACTCCACCTTTCTGATTGGCAATGGCCCAGACCTTCATTGCCCGGCCTCCTCAACAGGTGGCAGTACATTTGGCTGTACAGGTACCAGCTGACCGGTGCCCGGTAACTGAATGGGCGGCTGAATAAATGAAGGCGGCGTGACCGGTGTTTCAGAAATCGGGTTATCGGGTAATTCCAGTGCCTCTGGCAGAGGTGCCAGCTCAGGTTCAGGTGCCGGGGTCAGGCTCTCAGTCTCTGCTGCTTCTTCCGGTTCTTCTTGGTTGGGCCTGAGCATAAGTACAACACGACGGTTCAATGCATCTGCGCCTACTGCACCACTATCTGTAGAGGGTTTGTAATTTGCAAAACCGACAGCCCACATACGAGTTGGATCCATTTCATGTTCAGCAAAGAGGTTCACGACCGTGGCTGCACGGGCTGCGGATAACTCCCAGTTGCTTTCATAGCGTGCCGAATTCACAGGCGTATTATCGGTGTGCCCTTCTACCTGCATGGAACTGGGAAAACGCGACAAACTGGCTGCCAGACGGATGAGGAGTTTTTCTGCTTCAATCGAAAGCGTGGCACTGGCACTTGGAAATAACACGCGTGATTTGATCTCGATTTCAACACCGTCTTTCAGCTCACGAATAATGACAAGGTTTTGATCAATCAATGAGGCAACCGAGGTTTTAATCTCATCCGCCATACTCTTGATTTTGGCCTTCTTCTTTTCTTCAGCGCTCGCCTCGCCAAACCCCATACCCAGCCCGGGCCCCATGCCTTCACCCAAACCTGAGCCTTCACCCGCTGCAATATCCAACAATGAATCAGGATCCTGCTTAGCGACCTGGATGGGCTGAATAACGTGTTGCAGGACATCCTTATCAGCGTTTGTTTGCAGTCCTTCACTGAACGGGTTAAGCGTTCGGGCAATTTGTCCTATCTGGATTGGCTGGTCTGATTTACCGGCTTGCTTGAACGAGGACTGCAGGGTATCTGACAAGACACGATATTTACCTTCGTTGACAGAAGATACCGAATACATTACCACGAAGAATGCGAACAGCAGCGTAATGAAATCTGCATACGACACAAGCCAACGCTCGTGATTCTCATGCTCTTCCGCTTTCTTTTTACGCGCCATACTTCACTCATCGCCTGTTATTGCAGGTAACCCTGTAACTTGGTTTCAATATTGCGGGGGTTTTCACCCTCAGCAATTGCAATCACACCTTCAATAATCATTTCCCGGAATTGTGTCTGGTGGTGCACAAGTCCTTTCAATTTAGAGGCCATCGGCAAGAAAAACAGGTTTGCCAGGCCAACACCGTAAATTGTCGCGACGAATGCCACCGCGATACCCGGGCCGAGTTTGCTCGGATCAGCGAGGTTGTTCATGACATGGATAAGACCCATCACCGCCCCGATAATTCCAATTGTTGGTGAGTAGCCACCAAAACCTTCATAGACCTTACAGGCCTGTGTATCGTGGTGTTCCTTAACATCGACCTCGACCTCAAGAATACTCCGAATTACTTCGGGCTCACTGCCATCAACAAGCAGCTGCAAACCTTTTTTTGCAAACGGGTCATCTTCAGAATCCGTAATCGCTTCCAGTCCCAACAGACCTTCCTTACGTGCGATATTGCTCCATTCAACGATCTTTTCAACGGCTTCTGCACCCGCAATCTTCGGTGGTATAAAGATCCACAGGGACATTTTTAAACTACGGGTAAATACAGCCAACTCAGTCTGTAACATAACCGCACCGAGCGTCCCCCCCGCCACGATCACAAATGCAGTCACTTGCATGAGCGAGTCGGTATGGCCACCTTCAAGAATATTACCCCCGATAATGGCCCCGAGTGCAATAACGATCCCGACAATACTTAAAATATCCATAATGGCCTCATACGCAACGTGCCAGGCTGGTGCCGATATCAGCCAGTGGTAAAACGCTATCTGACAGACCCGCCTCGGCTACTGCAGCGGGCATCCCGTACACAACACAACTTTCTTCATCCTGTGACCAAAGCTTTGATCCACCTCGCTTGAGGGCCTTGGCCCCTTCGCGTCCATCCGACCCCATACCGGTCAGGACGATAGCGAGTGCCTTACCAGGGTAAGCCTTCGCGACTGACTCAAAGCTGGTATCTACAGAAGGTTTATACGTCTGCCCGGGTTTGGATTCAGATATAGAAATTACTGGCCTGCCTGCCCTCATTACTACCTCCATCTGTTTTCCGCCCGGTGCCAATAACGCAAGTCCAGGTTTCAACTCATCGCCATTTACCGCTTCGCGCACTTCAATCTTGCAGAGACCGCTAAGACGCTGAGCAAATGCAGGGGTAAATGTTGCTGGCATATGTTGAATAAGAATCAAGGGCAATGGGAAGGTCGCAGGGAGCTTTGTTAACACATCCTGCAGGGCAACTGGCCCACCCGTCGACGTGCCAATCGCAACAATCTTGTAATTTCCCTTCGTTGGCATTGCCGAAGGTCGTCTGACCGCTGTCTTTGATGGTGCAGGTGTAGCAGTAGCAGACCTTGCTGGTGCAGGCGTTGCTGGCCTGGGTAAACCGCGTGCGGCAATCAAACGAACGCGCGCGCAAAGAAGACGTTTCGCTTCTTCCTTATCCTTCGATATGTCATCGAATTTTTTCGGTAAATAATCTACAGCACCGGCTTCAAGTGCTTCAAAAGTAGCCTTGGCACCCTCGGTCGTTAATGAAGAAAACATCAGTATAGGTAAGGGCGTTGCCTGCATGATTTTACGCACGGCAGTAATGCCATCCATGACCGGCATCTCGATATCCATCGTGATGACGTCTGGTTTCAATTCTGCTGCACGCTTAACGGCCTCAAGCCCGTTATTGGCTGTGCCTATGACTTCTATACGGGGATCTGCCTCAAGAATTTCATTGAGGCGGTGTCGAAAAAAACTTGAGTCATCAACGATCAGAACGCGCGCGACCATGGATATACTCCTTACATTCGACGCGCGTAGGCTTTAAGTAACCCTGCTACATCAAGAATTAATGCGATATTGCCATCACCAGTAATGGTTGCACCTGCCATGCCATCGGTACCCTGTAACATTGCACCCAAAGGTTTGATCACGACCTCTTCCTGGCCCAGTAATTCATCAACCACAAAACCAATTCGTTGTCGGCCAACCGACACAATTACCACATGACTATTTTCAGTCTTGTCGCGCTCAATTGAGCTGCTCGCCAACCAGTCACGCAAGTAATACAACGGCAACGGTTTGTCACGAACAAGAATGACTTGCTGACCATCAATGACATTCGTATTTCTTAAATCAAGGTCAAAGATTTCAGAAACGTTCACTAACGGCAAGGCAAATGTCTGCGTGCCCAGTACCACCATCAGGGTTGGCATAATCGCCAGGGTCAGAGGCACTTTAATGAGTAAGATACTGCCCTCACCCAACTTGGAATCGACTTCAACTGAACCATTGAGCTGAACAATGCGGGTCTTGACCACATCCATTCCGACACCACGCCCGGAAATATCTGAAATCTCCTGTTTTGTTGAGAAGCCCGGGGCAAAGATCAGGTTGTAACAGTCACGTTCTGAAAGACGGTCCGCTGCATCCTCGTCCATCAAACCTTTATCAACGGCAATCTTCCTGAGTTTATCAGGGTCCATACCTTTACCATCATCGGAAATGGAAAGCTCAATATGGTCACCTTCCTGGGAGGCTTTCAGTAACACTCGCCCGGTTCTCGACTTGCCAGCAGCTTCACGTTCATCTGGCATCTCGATACCATGGTCAACCGCGTTACGCACTAAATGGACAAGTGGATCTGCAAGTGCTTCAACAAGGTTCTTATCCAGGTCGGTATCTTCCCCTTCCATCTCAAGGTTAATTTCTTTACTCAGGCTGCGAGCAAGGTCGCGCACAACGCGAGGGAAACGACCAAATACTTTCTTGATGGGTTGCATACGCGTTTTCATTACCGCGTTCTGCAAGTCAGCGGTGACTACATCGAGGTTCGAGACGGCCGCCGAGACATGTTCATTTTCAACCGTTGTTTGCAGGGTTGATAACCGGTTACGCACCAATACCAATTCACCAACCAGGTTCATAATGTCATCGAGTCGTCGTGTATCGACACGTACTGTTGATTCAGTTTGGGCAGCCTCGCGAGCAGGTGGCTTTCTTGGTGGTGCGGGTTTGGCTGCAGGCGCTTCAGCAGCAGGCTCCGCCTTGGGTGCTTCCGCTTTAGGTGGTTCTGCTTTAGGTGGTTCTGCTTTAGGTGGTTCTGCTTTAGGTGGTTCTGCCTTAGGTGGTTCTTCTTTTGGCGCCTCGCTGCTTTGTCCTGATGCAGCAGGTTTTGCACCTGGCACACCCGCAGAGCCGTGAAGCTCGTTTAATAAGGCATCAAATTCATCATCGCTAATTTCATCACTCGCGGGTTCGCTCGCGGCGCTTTCAGTTGCGCTGTCACCGCTTGAATCATTCGCAACATCAGGATTGAATTTACCTTTACCATGCATCTGATCAAGTAAGGCTTCAAACTCGTCATCGGTGATTTCATCCGATGCGGCGTCATCACCACTGCCAGATTCACTCGTATCAGCTGTTTCACCCGCGGAGGCTTCAAGCATTGCTTCAAATTCATCATCGGCTTCATCGCCAGCCGCTTCCGTTTCGGCGGGTGCGGGCGCAGCCGCCTCTGCAGCAGGTGCGGCTTCAGGTGCTTCTTCACCTTTTAAAATCGCATCAAGTGCCTGTAACTGAGCTGGATCAGCATCAGGTGGCATCTGGCCATCACGCAGGTAATCAAACATTTCATTGAGGCTATCGAGTACTGGCAGGATGACATCCATCAGACGTGCATCGACTTGACGCTCACCATTGCGCAACAGGTTAAAAACATCTTCAGCGAGGTGACAAAGTCCAACCAGGGGCTCGAGGCTGAGGAAACTTGCCCCACCTTTAATCGTATGGAAACCGCGAAATACGGCGTTTAGCAGATCCGGATCGTCACTGTTTTGCTCAAGGTCAACCAGTTGGTTACCCAAATCTTCGAGGATCTCTCCTGCCTCAACAAGGAAGTCCTGCAAAATTTCGTCATCAGTATCAATTGCCATATTGCCGCTACCCATCACTAAAATCCAAGGCTTGATAACAAGTCGTCGACTTCATCCTGACCTGAAACTGCGCCCTCACTGTCTATCCCCGGTACCTGTGGTCCATCAAGCTTGGCACGTGAGTCATCTTCTTCACCGGTCACGCGTTTTGCATCTTCCATTACTTGCCCACCTTCCCTGATGAGGTTGACCATGCTCACTTCAAGGTCAGATACCAGTGTGATCACCCTGCTGATAATCTGGCCTGTAATATCCTGAAAATCCTGTGCCATCATGATTTCAGTCAAGCCGCTGCGAATTTTGTCATTTCCGCCGTGTTGCTTACCAAGATAGTCCTCAATCTCTTTACACAACTCACGAAATTCCTGGGCCTCCATGTCCCTCTTCATGAAACGTTGCCACAACTCCTTGATATTATTGCCTTGTTCATCAAGGTCTTCACACATTGGCAACAAGTCTTCAATCACGCCCATTGTTTTATGGGCCGACTTTTCAGTCGTTTGTATGACATGTTGCAGTCGTTCCCTGGCATCCGGTATTTCAGTGCCGGCAATTTCAGCCAGGCGTGAATCTTCTCGAAAACTGTTCAGGGCATCATGAAATTGTCGTGTCAGTTTGCCCAATTCCTGAAACAGGCTTTTGTCTCGCGAGGATGAAAGTTCCTCAACCAATTTGTCTGCTGCATCAAAATTACCGGCTTCTACCTCGTTTACAATCCCACGCGCCTTGTCCAGATAACTTTCTGATATCAGTTCGCTTTCTTCCACCAGTACGTACTCCCGGTTCAGGCGTCTACGCGTTCGAAGATTTTGTCGATTTTCTCTTTCAGCACTTCTGCCGTAAATGGCTTGACCACGTAGCCATTTACCCCTGCCTGTGCGGCCTCAACAATCTGTTCGCGTTTTTGCTCAGCGGTCACCATCAATACTGGTAGCGTGGCGATTTTCTCGTCCGCTCTAACAGCCTTGAGTAATTCAATACCTGTCATACCCGGCATATTCCAGTCTGTGACCAGGAAGTCATAACCACCTGCCTGAAGCATTGGCAAGGCTGTCTGCCCGTCGTCAGCCTCAGCGGTATTGTTAAAACCCAGGTCCCTGAGTAAGTTTTTAATGATTCGGCGCATTGTCGAGAAATCATCGACAATGAGGATTTTCATGTTCTTGTCCAAAGCAAGCTCCTGTTGCAAGTTGCTTAATTCATTATAAAATATATGGTTAAAAAAAATGAATACGTCTATGTTGTCGGCAGCAAGCCGAAATGGTTTAGCTATCTGTTATCCAATCTGTCATTCGCGCACGCAGGCGCACAATCGCCTGACTATGAATCTGGCTGACCCTGGACTCTGTTACACCCAAAACTTCACCAATTTCACGTAAATTTAGCTCTTCATCATAATAAAGTGCCATCACCAGGCGCTCCCGCTCAGGCAAGCCGGAAATCGTTTCAGCCAGTGCCTTACGGAAATCATTATGCTGAACACCTTCATAGGGATTTTCTCCGTTCCCCGACAAAGAATTGATCAGTGTTTCATCGCTACCCGATACTTCATCAAAACTGGTGACGCGATAGCCACTGGCATCCTGTAACAGCTGATGATATTCATCAAGGCTGATATCAAGCTCCTTGGCAACCTCATAATCACGCGCATCTCGACCCAGGCGGTTTTCGATAGTACGGACTGCTTCTGAAATCGCCCTGGATTTTTTATACACTGAGCGGGGTGCCCAGTCGTTCTTACGAACCTCGTCGACCACCGCTCCGCGAATACGTATGCCTGCATACGTATCAAAGCTCGCACCCTGGGTGGGATCGTAATGCCGTGATGCCTCAATCAGGCCAATCATCCCTGCCTGGATTAAATCATCAATCGGCACGCTGGGGGGTAAACGCGTTGTCATGTGGTACACAATTCTTTTTACCAGCGGAGCATGATCAATAATCAGCTGTTCCTGATTATTGCCCTGGTTCTCTGCATACATAGCGACTCCGTTCATGAAACATTCTCCGCCAACCAACGTTCCGACTCGTTATGAACAAGCCGTTCAACGAAAAACTCCAGATGACCATTTGCACTGTTCGCAGTCGGCCATTTATCGGTAGCCTGGGCCAACTTTTTGAATGCAAGTGAGGAACGACTGCGTGGGTATGCATCAACCACCGCTCGCTGCCGTTGAATAGCCTTACGTAAATAATCATCATAAGGAATAGCGCCAACAAAATCGAGTGCTACATCAAGAAAACGGTCGGTAACCTTGACTAATTTAGCGAACAATTCTCGTCCCTGTTGAACACTGTGCACCATATTGACCAGCACCCTGAATCTGAACAGGCCCTGCTCCTTGTTAAGCACCTTAATCAATGCATAGGCATCGGTAATACTCGCCGGCTCATCACAAACGACAATCAGGACTTCCTGCGCGGCCCGGCTGAATGTAATCACGCTGTCTGAAATCCCGGCGGCTGTATCAATCAACAGCACATCCAGTGAGTTATTCAGTTCACTAAATGCCCTAACCAGACCGGCGTGCTCTTCCGGTGTCAATTCAGACATATTCTTAACGCCCGAAGAGGCGGGTACGATATTAATACCGGCTGGTCCTTCGACAATGACTTCTTCAAGTGTGCGTTCACCATTTATGACGTGAGAAAGATTATAAACAGGGTGCACGCCCAACATGACATCCACGTTACCCAGTCCCAGGTCGGCATCCATCAACATGACTTTCTTGTCCATGCCCGCCAACGCCATCGCGAGATTTGCAGAAACATTTGTCTTGCCGACACCGCCTTTGCCACTGGCCACGGTGATGACCCGTACCGGGTGAGGGTTAGATATTTGTCGCATTCCTTCTGCCTGATCGATTCGCGCTTCAGCCATGTACATGTGCAAAATACTCCTGTGTCGCGTAAGGCATCAGCTCACTGCCGATATCCGTCTTATCAGTAATTTTAAGTTCTTCTGCCTGCCGGACCAGGTTATTCGCCCGGGCAAGACGGAGATCTTCAGGAACCCGCTGACCATTTGCGACATATGCCATAGGCAATTGGTGACGGGCAATGATAGAGAGTACCGGGCCAAGACTACTGGCTTCATCTGTTTTAGTAATAATACAGCCTTCCGGTTCAGCCGCACTGAAGACATCAATGGTTTCATCCAGTGCCGTGAATTGCGTTGTCGCAGACAGGACAAGGAAACTCCGAATTAACGGCGAACCATCGTGAATAACGGAGAACTGTTCGGACAGGCGTACATCGCGCTGACTCATACCCGCGGTATCGATAAGGACAAGACGCTTGTCACTCAAGCCTTTAAGAATTTCATTCAATTCCTTACTGTCATTGGCAACATGAACCGGCACATCAAGAATACGGCCATAAATACGCAATTGCTCATGCGCACCGATGCGGTAGCTGTCTGTCGTGACGAGTGCGACATGTTGTTTGCCATGACGCAATGCATAGCGAGCCGCCAGTTTCGCAATCGTCGTCGTTTTACCCACACCGGTTGGTCCAACCAGGGCAATAATGCCACCTTCATCAAGGCAATCATTTTCACAAACCGGTAACTGCTGTGCGAGACGGCCAAGGCTGGCACGCCACATCATTGCAAAATCATGATTCTCTGGCTGGTGGTTCGCCAATTCATTACATAATGAGGGGTTCAGCCCCATCAGCATCAACTCACGGACAAGTTGGGCACGAACCGGGTGGCGACGTGCTTCTTCGCCCCAGGCCAGACCGGTCAGACGATCTTCCATCATGCCGCGCAGGCTTTCCATTTCGCGACGCATCTCAACCAGGGTCGGTTCCTGTGACCATTCAATCTCAGGTAATGGCTGTCTCGCAACAGCCGCTTGTGGTCGTTTCTGGGCCGGTGATTCTTGTACGGGTGCTGCCTGTGCAACCGGTGCCTGGGTCGGCGTAGGCACACTGTCTTTGCCGGCATCGAGACCTGTACCGTCGAATAGCGCCTCATCATAATCTGTCGCCGCGACAATCTCGATGCCGCCACTGACTTCGCGATTGGAAAGGATCACCGCGTCTGCGCCCAGCTCATTGCGTACATCGCGGATGGCACCGCTGATATCTTTGGCAAAGAATCGTTTGATCTTCATAGTTCGCTCTTTATTCTCTGGATTGTCCCAGGACAATCATTGTTTTGCTGTCAGCCGTCCTTGCCCACGTTTGCGACGATGCGGATCTGTTTCGAATCCGGGATCTCGCTGAAGGCCAATACGTGCAATTCCGGTACCGCATGTCGTACAAACCTTGCTATCAGCAACCTTAGCGGGGGAGAAACCACCAGGATCGGTGTTTTACCTGCCGTTTCCTGCTCCTGTGCCGCTGCCTGTAACGATTGCAGTAAGCGTTCAGCGAGACCCGGTTCCAGTCCTGCCCCGGAATCATCCGCTGACAGCAGTGAATCTTGCAATATCCGTTCCAGCATTGGATCCAGGGTGATAACGGACATTTCCGACTCCATCCCATTGATATACTGGACAATTGAGCGTCCAAGGGCGACCCGGACCTGTGCCGTCAAAGTGGCGGCATCTTGACTCGTCGGCGCATGTGCCGCCAATGTCTCGACGATCGAGCGAATATCCTTGACCGGGACACGCTCTTCGAGCAGGTTCTGGAGGACCTTCTGGACCGTCCCCAGCGGTAAGATATCGGGCACCAGCCCTTCGACCAGCTTCGGTGCCTTTTTGCCCAGGTTATCGAGTAGCTGCTGGACATCCTCTCGTCCGAGTAATTCATGCGCATGGCCATGCAGGATTTGACTTAAATGCGTCGCGATCACCGTACTCGCATCAACCACCGTATACCCCATAGTCTGCGCCTCTTCCCGCTGCATGGGGTCTATCCACAAAGCATCCAGCCCAAATGCAGGATCCGTGGTGGGCAGGCCATCTATCACGCCAAATACCTGCCCCGGGTTAATCGCCATTTCACGATCCGGGTGGATCTCAGACTCGCCGACAGGCACACCCATGAGGGAAATCGAGTAGGCATTCGGAGAGAGGTCCAATTTGTCACGAATGTGTACAGACGGAATGAGGAAACCCAGTTCCTGGGTGAGTTTCTTACGCACACCCTTGATACGGTTGAGCAATTGCCCACCCTGCTTGCGATCAACGAGCGGGATCAGCTTATACCCCACATCCAGGCCAATAATGTCGACAGGTACGACATCATCCCAACTCAGGTCTTTGTTCTCTTCGGCTTGTTCAGGTGTAGGGATAGGGGTAGCCGTTGCCTCCGCGACCTCTTCCTGTTCGGCAACCTGGTTTTTCTTCACAATCATGAAGGTGGCGCCAAAACAGACCGCAGACAAGGTCAGGAAGGCCAGGTTTGGCATACCCGGGATCAGTCCAATGATGCCGAGGATCATGCCGGTCACCATAACGGCCTTTGGGTTCTGGAACAGCTCACTCAGGATCTGGTTACCCATGTCATTTTCGGATGAACTACGTGTCACCATGATCGCAGCCGCCGTAGATAACACGAGTGAAGGGATCTGCGCGACCAGGCCATCACCAATCGTCAGCAATGTGTAATATTCAACCGCGGTATTGAACTCGAGGTCATGTTGCACCATGCCGATACTCAAACCACCAATGATATTGATGAACAAAATAAGGATGCCCGCTACTGCATCACCACGCACAAACTTACTGGCACCGTCCATCGCACCGTAAAAATCCGCCTCCCGCGAAACATCTGAGCGTCGGGTTCGCGCCTCATCCTGATCGATCAAACCCGAGTTCAAATCTGCATCAATCGCCATTTGCTTACCGGGCATGGCATCCAGGGTAAAACGCGCACTCACTTCTGAAATACGCCCGGCACCCTTGGTAACGACGACGAAGTTGATAATCACAAGGATAATAAAGACGACCAGACCAACCGTGTAGTTACCCCCAACAACAAAATCACCAAACGCATAGATCACTTGCCCCGCCGCATCCGAACCGGTGTGTCCTTCAAGTAACACGACGCGTGTCGATGCAACATTAAGACCAAGACGTAACAGGGTTGCAATCAACAACACGCTTGGAAAGGCAGTAAAATCAAGTGGCCGTGTACTGTAGATACCCGACAATAAAACCACCATGGCGAGAGCAATATTAAATGTAAAAAACACATCGAGTAATATTGGCGGGATCGGTATAACCATCATTGCCAACAGCATCAGGAGCAGGATCATCGCCCCAATGCCGTTGCGATTCACATCGCGTATTCCGCTTAATACAGTTACTTCAGCCATATCGTTTTCTCTCGTTCCTGCGTAACGCTAAAATTTATTCGTCACGCTTTAGATCGTCCGGAATCGGTAAGTTATCCGGCAATTCAATATCTTCATCATTCTTTGCCTTGCGCGTCTTATCGAGCTGGAAGACATAGGCAAGGACTTGCGCTACCGCCATGTACAAGCCGGCAGGGATTTCATCATTCAGTTCAGTGCTATAGAACAGTGCTCGTGTCAGTGGTGGTGCAGCCGCAATCGGCACGCCATGCTCACGTGCGACCTTCTTGATTTCAGCTGCGATCAGATCGGCACCCTTGGCGATGACGCGAGGTGCGGCCATGGTTTCCTGGTCATATTTCAATGCAACGGCATAATGCGTCGGGTTAGTCACCACGACATCGGCCTTCGGCACTTCCTGCATCATGCGACGATCAGCCATCTCCATTTGCATCTTACGGATCTGCTGTTTCACCTCAGGGCGACCATCGGTTTCTTTGTATTCGTCTTTAACTTCCTGCAAGGTCATCATGAGTTGACGTTTGTGATCCCAAAGCTGGAATGGCACATCAATCGCAGTAATGAGAATCAGTGCACTGCTGACGAACAAAAAACCCCAGAATAAAAGATCCGCCGTTTCAACCAATGCAGCTTCGATATTTAGCTCTGAAAGGTAAATAATATTGTCTGTATTCAGCCACAGAAATGTCACCGTTACTGCTGCAACAAGAACAAATTTACCCAGTGCCTTGAGTAGTTCAACCAGGCCACGCCAGGCGAATATCCTGCCGAGACCCTTGATGGGATCGAGCTTTTCCCATTTAAAAGCAATTGCATCGGTACTAAAAGAAAAACCGCCCAATGCCATGG
>Ga0316207_10003725_pt1 | contig 13882 bp, 14 predicted proteins | sample 6weekpyrite_MG_FD_204943 | JGI IMG/M metagenome (GOLD analysis project Ga0316207, IMG submission 204943) | Microbial mat bacterial communities from mineral coupon in-situ incubated in ocean water Damariscotta River, Maine, United States -... | ecosystem: Environmental > Aquatic > Marine >... | reverse complement strand
TTGAACGCATGCGTTATTATTCTGAGTTTGGCGTTGAATTTAAAGTCTGTGCCTTAGCGGCAAAAGATTTCGACTACACTGCGGATGACTTCTATGACTTTGTTGATGTTGTTCCCTCTGCTATGCCTGAACTGGCACACTGGCAACTAAAAGGTTATGCCCTGATAAGACCCGTTATTCTAAACAAAAAACACCGAAACGAAGATATTCGTTAATTATCCTTCTCATTTTACCTGATACTTTGCTCTCGGCAGTATCAGTCGTTTTTTGCTACGATAGAGTTCTCTATAAGAATTACTAATTACTAAGGAATTTTTCCCATGGATACGGTCGCACTCATAATCCCTACTGCCATACTTATTAGTCTTACCTTTGCTGTGAGTATCTCATTAGTCATTTATCGATTTTATCTGGTTCGCAAAGGACTCGTCCCTGCAGGTTATTTTAAGTTCAATAAAGGTGGCAAACCGCCTAAATATCATCAAGCACTGGAACACAATTACAGTAACTTATTCGAAGTCCCTACCCTCTTCTATGCTATCGTTGCCATTGCTATAGCAACACAAACTATTGATGAAGCACTGGTAATACTTGCATGGCTATTTGTAGGGTTTCGTTTTGCTCACACATTGATTCATACCCTTTATAACAATATTATTCACAGACTATTGGCATTCTTTGCCGCCTACGTGGTTGTTGGAATCATGTGGTTTAGGGTTGTTAGTGACATTCTTAACTCTGCCACTCATTGAACGTTTAATTTAAAAATAAATTCAAGGAACTCTAAAATGAATACATTCAAAGCCACCCTCATCGCACTTGTTTTTATTACGCCAAGTTTGGTTTATGCAGACAAACACCATACTCAATCTCCTTCATTCAAGTCGACACAACTTACCGACAGCATTTACATGCTACAGGGTAAAGGTGGCAACCTTGGTCTTATCAAAGGCAAGGACGGTCTGTTGCTAATCGATGCTGACTATAAGGTAATGTCAGACGCACTTAAAACTGAACTCAAAAAACACGGTGGTGTAGATAAATTAAATTACCTGATCAATACCCATTGGCATGGAGATCATACTCAAGGAAACGTTGCACTGGGTCACCATGCAAAAATTGTAGCGCATGATAATGTCCGCAAACGACTGGCCACTACGCAGGAAATCAAATTATTCAAAATGGTTTCCAAACCTTACCCGGAACATGCTCTGCCCTCGCTAACCTATGAGACGCGCATGTCACTGCATATTAATGGCGAAGAACTTAAAGTAGTGCATTTCCCCGGTGGCCATACTGATGGTGACTCTGTTGTATTCTTTAAAAAAGCTAACATCGTTCATATGGGAGACCATTTCTTCTCGGGTTTTTTCCCTTTTGTTGATGTCGATCACGGTGGCAATGTTCTGACTATGGCAAAAAATGTAAAAACTATTCTTGGCATGATTGACGATGAAACCAAAATCATTCCCGGCCATGGCCCACTTTCCAGCAAAGCCGACTTACAAGCCTTTCACAATATGTTGATAGAAACATCTTCAGAAGTAAAAGCCATGAAAGATAAAGGTATGTCACTGGAAAAAATTCAGGCTAAGGGCTTGTCTAAAAAATGGGACTCATGGGCAGCGAAAAGTTTCTTCTCGGAAAAGGTATGGATAGGGATTGTGCATAGCAGCTTGTAATTATCCGTTAAACGGTGAAAGCTGGCGTTGCATGTACATCACTGATCAGGCCTATCCGGGTTGTCATCGCGGCTCAGTTAAACTGATGTTTAACATATCCTTGGTAAAGGCTCATCTACCAGCTCGGGAAGCATTCTTTCACCACCAATGGCGGTTTTTATAACCACCTGGTTATGCCGGTCTGTTACCTCGCCCACTATCGATGCATATCTGGCATTGTGCTCATTACGCCACAGATGTAAAACGTCTTCAGCAATGGCGGCATCAACGATCGCAACCACGCAACCTTCGTTCGCCATGTAATAGGGTTCATAACCCAGCATGTCACAAATGGTTCGGACCTCATCAAGAACGGGGACATCGAGCTCATTTAACTGTATACCGTGTCCTGTTGACTGGCTGATTTCATGCATGACACTGGCAATGCCTCCCCTTGTCGGGTCGCGCATAAAACGTATCCCCTCAAGCCCGTATACAGACTGGCAGACAGGTAATACGCTGGCATTATCAGACTGAATATTACCGGACAGACCAAACTGTTCACGAGAAAGCATGATGGCTGCGCCATGATCACCAACCGTCCCACTCACCAGTATTTTGTCGCCGGGCTTAACCAGGCTGGCACTATAGTTAACAAGTGATGACTGGTAACCAATACCCGTGGTTGTGAAATAGACCTCGCTACCCTGCCCGCGTGGCACAACCTTGGTATCGCCACAGACGATACTGACACCACAGGCATTAGCTGCCTGCGCCATATTTTTCACTATGGCATCGAGCATATCGAATGCCAGTCCTTCCTCGATAATCGCCGACAGGCTGATAAATTTTGCAATCGCGCCGCTCACTGCCAAATCATTCACCGTGCCGTGTATGCACAACGAACCAATATCACCGCCAGGAAAAAACAACGGTTGCACAGTAAAACTGTCCACTGTCATCATCAGGCGTTTGTTCAGTTCGGGTAATAATGCGGCATCACAGTTTGTATCAAGCAGATCATTTGACAGGTGTTTTGCAAATATTTCTTCAATCAATAGTCGCATGTGCTTGCCACCATTACCGTGCGACAGGGTGATAAACCTACTCATTGGAAGAAATTCTCAACAAGCTGACCCACGCACAGGCCACCATCGTTAACCGGGATGGTTGTTGGCAGCAACAGACCCGGGCGATGCCACGCCAGTCGTTGCCGTATTAACCGGAGCAATAGCTGGTTCTGAAATACGCCGCCACTGAAACCGATTGCAAGCTCACCATGGCGTGCTGTGTAATATTGTGAAAGCTTGCTTATGCACTCAGCCATGGTTTCATGAAAACACCTTGCCCGGTAGGCTTTACTCAATAATTCATCGAGTAACATAGAAATAATTGGCCGCCAATCAATGCGCATAACGCCCGTTGCATCCTCCAATGTCGGTAACGATATTGCTTCAGCTTGTACCGTCTCTGCAAGAGCCTCAAGCTGTACCGGACCGTGCCCTTCATAACTTTCAATCTCGACCAGTCCGATTAACGCGGCCGCCGCTGAGAATAAACGTCCTGCTGAGCTGGTTCGAGGACAGTTGATCTCCTTCTCCCAGATCTCTCTTAAAGTTTCAACATCTTGACTAGCAGAACTAAACGCCATGTCTGCTTGCCAACACAGTGACGTTGCAACACGCCATGTTTCGCGCGTCGCTTTTTCTCCTCCAGGTAACAGGAAAGATTCAAAACTGGCAACCCGTTGCCAATGCCCGGGGCCACCCAGGAAGGTTTCACCGCCCCAAAGTGTGCCGTCCTCACCGAGCCCCACACCGTCCCAGGCAAAAACCAGCCAATCGCGTGTCTGTGGATGATCAATAAACAAACTGCTCGCATGCGCATAATGATGAAAGACAGTTGAGACGTTCAGCCCGGTTTGAGTGGCCCATAGAGAACTGGCATATCCCGGGTGCGCATCGCAAACAATTCTTTTTGCCTCGATGTTGTATAACTGCTGCAAGTCGTCAGCGGCATTGTTAAATGCCTGGTAGCTGCGCAAGGCCCCTAGATCACCATTGTGTACAGAAACAACCATTCGGTTATGCCATGCCAGGCACACCGTGTTTTTAATATGACCGCCAACGGCAAGTACCGGCTCATCAAGTGTAAACGGCAAGGTGATTTCAGTCGGCGCAAGACCACGCCCGGTTCGTAATATCTGTGTGGCGTGTTTTGTGTTAACCATCACCGGGTCATCCGCCGGCCGGACAACTGGCCGATCATTGTGCAGGTAGGCATCACATATCGTTGCGAGGCGCACGCTTGCATCATCATTGTCGGTAATGATTGGCTCACCTGAAATATTCGCCGAGGTGGCAACGAGTGGTTTCTTAAAATAACGACAAAGCAAATATTGCAAGGGCGTAAACGGCAACATGACCCCGAGTTTTCTCATGCCCGGTGCAAGCACATCGGGTAGTTCGCAGCGATCACTTTGATCCAGGATCACAATCGGACGACTTGCCCCTTGCAACAAAGCCAACTCTTCAGCAGAGGCCGTTACATAATTAGCAAGCTGAGACGCTTCCAGCAGGATCGCAAACGGTTTGTCAGGACGCTGCTTGCGGCTACGCAAACGCTGGATCGCATCAGCTGACGTTGCGTCACACATCAGGTGATAACCGGCAATCCCTTTTACTGCGACAATCTTTCCTTGTTTTAATGACTCGATGCAGGTATCCAGGGCAATCTGGTTGTCTGTGATTGTTGTATCAGGACCGACATAATTTAATACAGGGCCACATTCATGGCAGGCAACGGGTTCTGCATGAAACCGCCTGTCACCGTGGTCTCGGTATTCCTTCTCACAGTCATGACACAACTCGAACTCCTGCATGCTCGTATTGTGGCGATCATAGGGTAAGGAGGTAATAATTGAATGACGGGGACCGCACTGCGTACAGTTAATAAACGGATAGTGATAGCGCCGGTTATCCTGATCAAAGAGTTCATCGAGACACTGCTCACAAACTGGCAGATCGGGCAAGATATGAATCTCACTTTCATCCAGTGCTCGACTTTCGCTGATACGAAAATCATCATAATGATACTGGTCTGTCTCAGTCACTGATTTAATAAACGGACGCGCATTGACCGGGGCTTCGTTTAGCAGTCGTTCACAAAACTGTTCGAGTACAACACCAGAGGCAACTGCGTTGATACTGACCTGTCCGGTATTGTTCACGACATCACCCTTGATCCCCAACTCATTTGCCAGGTGAAACACGAAGGGTCGAAAACCCACGCCCTGCACAAACCCTGTCACAATAATCTGTCTGCTCACCAAACCGGCATCATGCTGAATAGGTGTTTGTATCTGACTGGCCACAATTATGCAGAGGTAGAAAGAGAAACCGGTTTTGAATGCGGCGCATGATACCTGCCACCAGTATTCCACCAGATATGGCAAGCCCCTTCATCAGAGACCATACATGGACCTATTGCGGTCTCTGGCTTACAAGCAGTTCCGAACAGTCGGCATTGATCAGGATAAATTTTCCCAAGTACCACTTTCGCACAATCACAACCTGCCGGCATTTCACCAATACGTCGTCGCGTACTGTCACCGTAGTGTCTAAATAGTTGGCGTGCGTCATGACGCGCATAGCTTAAACGCAGGCTGAAACTTGAGTCCGGAATACTACCGATACCACGCCAGTCTCCATCAACCACGGTCATCACCTCGTCAAGCAGTTGTCTCGCTATCGAGTTCCCTCCTTCATGTACCACTTCGGGGTAACAGTTATCGAGGAAAACACGGTCTTGCTGTTTCTGCCGTAACACAGAGTAAATTGCTGCCAACATGCTCTCAGCTTCAAAGCCGGCGATGGCCGTCGGAATATGATTCTTGTCGACCACGAATTGCCATTCTTCCGGCCCCATCACCGTCGAGACATGACCCGGTGCGATAAGCGCATCAAAACCAGGCTGACCAGATTCCAACAACATCGCGACAGCTGGCCAGGTGAGCCTGCCTGATAGCAACACTAACAAATTTTCTGGGGCGCCCTCGGCAAGCATCGCAGCAACGGGTGCAATGGTTGTTTCAAAGCCAGCAGCAAAAAACACGACCTGCTTGCCGGGATTGTTTCGTGAAATTGAAACCGCTTCTGCCGGTGAAGCAATGGGCCTGATGTCAGCACCTTCCGCACTGGCCTGTTCAAGGGTACGCGCTTCATTCTTGGGCACATTGACGGGCACCCTTAACATGTCACCGAAGGCAACCAGGATGACATCTTCATGTAGTGCCAGTTGTATGGCCAGGTAGATATCCTGCTCCGGGCAAATGCACACCGGACAACCGGGACCCGGAATCAACTCTATCGAATCAGGTAAGACACTGCGTATTCCTGCAGTACTAATGGTGCGTTCGTGGCCACCACAGACATTCATGATCTTGATCGGAAACGATATCTCCAGATCATGGATTTTCTGCAACCAGTGCTTTGCCTTACTCAATGACATTATTAAGTGATGGAATCGGCATGCAAGTGTTCAGAAACACCCTCTGGTTGTATAGCCGGCTTTCGCGAGCCCCCATCTTTCACCCTGTCGCGTTGTGCATTAACTTGTTGAACCAGCCATGCCAACCAGGATTTAAAACCACTCCCCCGCCGTGCTGATAATTCAAAAACAGGCGCATCACTGGCAAGTTCACGCAAGTGCGTTTCTGCCTTATCTGTATCAAAATCATCCAACACGTCAAGCAGATCCGTTTTTGTCAGTAGCATCAGATCCGCAGCCCTGAACATGACCGGGTACTTGGCCGGTTTGTCATCACCTTCTGTAACGGACAACAAGGTCACATTAAGATGATGGCCAAGATCAAAACTGGCCGGGCACACCAGGTTGCCAACATTTTCGATAAACACGATATCCAGCTCCGATAATGACAGCTCGTGCACGGCATTATGTAACATATGTGCATCGAGATGGCAGGCACTACCTGTGGTGATTTGAATAGCAGGAACACCATGGCGACGAATGCGCTCGGCATCATTTTCTGTTTCTAAATCGCCTTCAATGACCGCAATCCTGTACTTATCTTTTAATTGTAAAATGGTGGCTTCCAGCAATGCCGTTTTGCCTGAGCCGGGCGATGACATCAGGTTGATCGCCAGCACACCATGTCGATCAAAATGTTTACGGTTATGTTCGGCAATATGATCGTTCTCACTCATCAGGTTTTTTAGAACTGAGACTGATGTCTTACCAACGCCGACCAGCGAGAGTTTGCCGCCTGGCTGAATAAGGTGGTTATTACCTGAAGTAATATTACAACCGCACGTATCACACATAGCCGTCCTCCATTAATGGCTTACGCTGTCGAGCTCAACACTCGCCAGTATCATTTCATCACCTGCCAGCAGTTGCGTATGGTGATCACCACACTGACTACATACCAACTTGTTCGCAACTGTTTCATGCTTTGCCCCGCAGTGGTTGCACTGTATCAGCACGGGTAATTCATGAATGATTAATTCTGCTTTTGTTGCGATGGTGTCAGCCGCCGCAAAAGGAAAAGCCTGTTTTAGCAGCGCTGGCTCAACACCTGAAAGCGGACCAATTTGCAGGGTAATGCTGGCAACGCTAGAGGCGCCATGTTGTTCGGCTATCTGGCCCACCTGGTTTAGCATACTCTGGCAAATCGACAGCTCATGCATTATCGTTCAACTTGGTTTGCACGGCCTCGTCATACAGTTCCCAGGCTGTACGCGCCTCCTGGTCGGCCACTTTTTGTATGCCATAACCAACATGCACCATGACATAATCGTTTACCGCAAGCTGCTCATTCTGAAGCAGGAACAGGCTGACCTCACGCTGTACTCCCTTAGCTTCGCAACGAGCCGTAAACCCCTCTATTTCCATTATTTGCATTGGTATCGCAAGGCACATCAATAATTAACCCGATGCTGACAGTGTTCGTTCAGTAAACACTCGAAAATTCGCCCCGTCAACTACAACCTAAGTAATATATGGTATATTTATTTCAAGCATCATTACCTGTATGGTAGTTAACAACACCGGAGGTATACACTATGTCAAAAATATTATTTTGCAGTGTGCTAACGATTGTTTCGAATCTGTTTCCTGTGCATGTTTTTGCACATAGCCAGTCTCACCTCCATGCTCACGCTGACACAGGCTACGTTAGTATCGTACTTATTATTGGCATGCTGGCATGCGTGCTCATGTACCAGCTTCATAAAAATAAATAATCTTTTCTATTAGTAATGTAAAGGCTCAAGGAATGGAACCAGCCTATCATTTTTTCCCAACAGCTCAGTTGCAGGAGCTGCTGAACCAGCTGAGTGAAAATGGTTATACCTGTATCGGTCCCATTGCCCGCGATGACACCATTATTTTTGATGAAATCAACGCGGTGGAGCAACTACCCGCTGGCATCACTGATTCACAGGCGCCGGGACATTACTCTCTTGAAACCAACAACACCTCAAAATATTTTGACTGGGCAAATGGTCCACAGGCACTCAAACCACTGCTGTTCGCCCCCCGGGAAGAACTTTGGAGCAGCCACCACACCGCCGATGGCACGCTTGGCTTTAGCGAACCTGAGCATGAAGCAAATAAAATTGCGGTGATTGGGGCAAGAGCTTGCGATATTGCTGCACTGAAAATTCATGACCAGCATTTTCTCGAACAACAATTTGTTGACCCTTACTATAAAGCTCGTCGTGACAACCTGCTTGTGATTGCGGTTAATTGCAGTCAACCTGCTGATACCTGTTTTTGCCATTCCACCGGGGATGGTCCATTTGTTGAAACAGGCTTTGATATCGCATTAACTGAACTTGATGACGGATTTTTAATTGATGTGCAAACAAGCAAGGCGAAGTCGATTTGCTCTGCTCTTGAACTGCAAGAACCAACAAGTAAACAACTCGATGAAGCCAAATCAATCAAGCGCGGGGCTTCTAAACAAACCCGCCAGCTCCCCGACATTGATATCAAATCACGCCTGCTGGGAGAGCTCAGTTCCGATGCCTGGCATGACATCGCTTCAAATTGTCTCAGCTGTGGAAACTGCACCTCGGTTTGTCCAACCTGTTTCTGTCACAGTGAAAATGACATGTCCACGCTTGATGGTACATCCACCGAGCATTACCGGGAGTGGGATTCATGTTTTACGCAAGGACACAGTTATATCCACGGCATCACTATTCGCAGTGAAACCAGTCAGCGTTACCGACAATGGCTAAGCCACAAGTTTTCCAGTTGGCATGATCAATTTGGTCGCTCAGGCTGTGTTGGATGCGGTCGTTGTATCACATGGTGTCCTGTTGGCATTGATGTAACAGAGTCCCTCGCACAGCTAGTGGAGCGACGCCGTGGTTAACCCTTACCTTCCCCATGATGCCGTCATTACACAACGCACTCAGGAATCGGATACATTATTCACACTGCGACTCGAATTTGTTGATCCTGTGATTAAGCAAGCCTATAAATTTGCACCGGGCCAATTCAACATGCTGTACCTCTACGGTGTCGGTGAAGTCCCGATATCAATTGTGTCGGATCCCGTTGACAGTCATATTATCGACCACACGATTCGAGCCGTTGGCCGAGTGACCCATGGTATGGCTAAACTCAAGCAGGGCGATCATATCGGGCTGCGAGGTCCCTATGGTCGTGGCTGGCCCATGCTTGAATCAAAGGCCATGGATATTGTGGTTGTTACTGGCGGTCTGGGTTGTGCACCAGTTGTTTCGGTTATCAACTACATTGAGCAGCGCCGCGAAGAATTCGGTCGCCTGAATATTGTTCAAGGCGTCAAGCATACAGCTGACTTTATATGGAAAGACCGCTATGACAAATGGCGCGAGATGCCTGATACCAAGGTTCTGCTTGCTGCCGATGTTGGCGAAGCACTCTGGCCATGGCACGTTGGGCCAGTCACCAACCTTTTTGACCAGCTGGAGTTCAACCCTGATAATACGGCGGTCATGATGTGTGGCCCCGAAGGTATGATGCGTGTTGTCTGCGATCATATGCTGGATCACCGTGTGCCCGCTGAACAATTATTTCTTTCCATGGAACGAAACATGCAATGTGCGATCGGTCACTGTGGACACTGTCAGTATGGCAGCAAATTTATCTGCAAGGATGGCCCGGTTTTCAGTTACGATAAAATTCGCCCACTGTTTAACACGAAAGGGTTTTAACAGGACGCACTATGACCAAACCAACGCTTGCAGTACACAAATTCAGTTCCTGTGATGGCTGCCAGCTCGCGTTGCTCAACCTTGGTGAACCACTGCTGGAACTGACCGGGTTGATTGATATCCTGCATTTTGCCGAGGCCGGTCCGTTGGATGAATCGGCACAAGTTGATATCGCACTCATCGAAGGCAGCGTATCTACGTCACATGACATCGACAGGCTAAACCGGATACGCAACAATTCTACCTACCTGGTCACCATAGGTGCCTGCGCCACCTCCGGTGGAATACAGGCCCTGCGTAATATGGCCAATACCGATGAATGGATAGCCGATATTTACGCCAACCCGTCGGTTATCGATAGCCTCGATAACAGCACACCGATCAAGCAACACGTCAACGTCGATCTCGAACTGTGGGGCTGCCCAATCACCCAACATCAGATACTCACCGCGGTACGTTCTCTGCTGTTTGGCGTGCTGCCCGTCGACGAACACGACAAGGTGTGCATGGAGTGCAAACGCCAACAACATGTCTGCGTGATGGTGACAAAATCTGAACCGTGCATGGGCCCCGTGACCCGCACCGGCTGCGGCGCACTGTGCCCGGCGATCGGCAGGGATTGTTATGGTTGTTTCGGACCATCAGAAAACCCGAACACCCATGCACTGGCCAATCGCTTACAGGGTTTCGGGCTAACCAATAATGAAATCGCACGACGCTTCCTGTTTATTAACAGCGGCAGTGAACAGTTCCACCAGGAAGGCAGTCGCTGGAAAACATAACTATGCCGACAGAAACAATTAAAATAAATGTACCGGTACTGGCGCGCGTTGAGGGCGAAGGCGCACTTGATCTGACGATCGAAAACAATCAAATCACAGATCTTAAATTACGCATCTACGAACCCCCCCGGTATTTCGAAAAATTTCTCGAGGGTCGTAACTATTACGATGTGCCTGACACCGTTGCGCGCATTTGTGGCATCTGCCCTGTCGCCTACCAGATGAGTGCCACCCACGCACTTGAATCTATCTTCGGTGTTGAAATCTCACCGTGGCTGCATGCCATGCGCCGGCTGTTTTATTGTGGCGAATGGTTACAGAGTCATAGCCTGCATATTCATTTACTCGCCGCCCCCGATTTTCTCGGCTTTAACAGTGTTATCGAGATGTCTGCAAAATACGGCGATGAAGTTCGTCGCGGTCTGAAACTACAGGCCATCGGTAACGATCTGGTGACCTTGTTCGGTGCTCGTTCGGTCCACCCGGTGGGCGTCAAGGTCGGCGGTTTCAGCCATGCTCCTTCACTTGAAGAGACCTCGCCATTGCTGCAGCGAGTAACCGATGCAAAACAGGATGCCGTCGATCTCATACACTGGCTTGATTCCCTCGGCCTACCCGATGACAAACAGGATTTTGTTTCGGTTGCGCTCCAGCATGATGATGAATACCCCTTCAACGAGGGACGCCTTGTCAGTGATAACGGACTGGACATCCCGATTTCTGACTTCGAAAATCATTTCAAGGAAATGCATGTTGAACAAAGTACTGCCCTGCATTGCCTGCTCGATGGCAAGCCGTACCTGGTTGGACCGCTCGCCCGTATTAACCTGAACGCCGCGCAACTGCCCACCGAAGTCAGGCAAGTAATGCGCGGACTCAAGACACAATTCCCGTCGAACAACATGTTCCATAGTATTATTGCGCGAGCCATTGAGATCTATTTTGCACTGGTGGAGGCAGAACGCCTGCTCAGCAATTACGAACCGACCGACCAGCCTTGCATGGATGTCACGATCAAGGCGGGCACTGGCTATGGCTGTACCGAGGCGCCGCGCGGCATCCTCTGGCATCGCTACGACGTCGATGCCGATGGTTGTATTAGTAAAGCCGTGATTGTTCCGCCGACCAGCCAGAATCAACCTCGTATCGAACAGGATCTGAAAGACTCACTCATCCACTTTGGTCTTGACCAGCCAAAGGCCGATTTGCAACTCCATGCTGAAAAAGTCATTCGCAATTACGATCCATGTATCTCCTGTGCCACGCACTTCCTCGATTTGAAGCTGGTACGTGATGGTATCAGCGAAAATACCTCCACCACCTTCAGTCATGCTGACCTGTCGGCAACAGCTATTATTGGCATCGGCTCACCCAATAGCGGAGATGAACTGGGCTGGCAGATGATCGACAGGTTATCTGAAAAAGAAAAATTTGTTCAGCACAAGCAACAAGGCCTCACGCTACTGAAACTGGATCGGCCGGGGATTGCGCTTGGCGAGGCGATCAGCCCCTATGAACATGTGCTCATCATTGATGCGCTCAAGCCGGAAGAAACCAGCCAACCATTCGTTTGCATTCACGCCGAGCAGTTAACCCCTGCTCCAGGCAATCTATCAAGTCATGCCACTGGTGTTCCGGAATCTATCGCATTACTCGCATCACTTGATCAATTACCAGCGCAACTCGCGGTGATCGGTATAGCGGATTGCAAAGATGAATTTATCGAGAAAATAACCAGTTTATTCTAAGTTACAGTTTGGATGAATACAGTATCTACTCTCCGCTATATTTCATTAAAAAAGGCCAGCTAATGCCGGCCTTTTTTAATCTTTAACGACAATTACGTCTTCGGGAGTGTTACACCTTGCTGACCTTGGTATTTACCCGCACGATCGGCATAAGATGTTTCACATTCTTCATCGGATTCAAAGAACAATACCTGTGCAACACCTTCGTTAGCGTAAATCTTTGCAGGTAATGGTGTGGTGTTTGAAAATTCCAAGGTCACGTGACCTTCCCATTCTGGTTCAAACGGGGTGACATTCACAATAATGCCGCAACGTGCGTAAGTTGACTTACCTAAACACACTGTGAGTACATTTCGAGGAATACGGAAGTATTCAATAGTACGCGCTAAAGCAAATGAGTTAGGTGGGATCACGCAAACATCTGACTTCACATCAACAAAACTATTTTCATCGAAGTTTTTCGGGTCAACAATGGTTGAATTGATATTGGTGAATATCTTAAATTCATTTGAGCAGCGAATATCGTAACCATAACTTGAAGTGCCGTAGGATACGATGCGTTCTTCACCGTTGTGTTTAACCTGACCAGGTTCGAATGGTTCGATCATGCCGTTCGATTCGGCCATGCGGCGAATCCATTTGTCTGATTTGATGCTCATTGGATGTGTGTCTGCCTGCAATTAATACGTTTTTGTTGGCAGTATTAGACCTTAATCGCCCTGATTTGGCAAAGTTAAGATCTACCGCAAAGGCGCAAAGGTGCCAAGAACGCAAAGTTATGACCCGCTTTTTCTTTGCGATCTTGGCACCTTAGCGTCTCTGCGTTGGATCTTTATGGAAATAAAATGGGCAAAAAAATGGGGTCAGAGTATGAAAAGGACTCTGACCCCACTTTTTTGAGACAGCAGCAAATTAAGAAATAACGATATTCGGGAATTTGCTAGCGTAGTCTTTAGCCTGCATAGACATCTTGCCCGAAACACGGCGGCTAATTTCACGGTAAATCTCTGCGACACGCCCTTCCGGATCAGCTACCACGGTAGGTTTACCGTCATCTGTGTCCTTACGGATCGCCATATCCAGCGGTAATGCACCAAGAAGATCGACACCATACTGTTCAGACATGTTCTCACCGCCACCTTGTCCAAAGATATGTTCTTCATGGCCACATTCACTACAAATGTGGATACTCATGTTTTCAATAATACCCAGTACCGGGACCTCAACCTTTTCAAACATACTCAATGCCTTACGTGCATCTAACAGCGCGATATCTTGTGGTGTCGTGACGATGACCGAACCACTCACTGGAATACGTTGTGCCAGCGTCAACTGAATATCACCCGTGCCCGGCGGTAAATCGATAATCAAGTAATCAAGATCATCCCAGTGGGTATCGTTAATAAGCTGGTTTAAGGCCTGTGTCACCATTGGACCACGCCAGATCATTGGGGTGTCTTCGT
>Ga0316207_10003724_pt1 | contig 13887 bp, 8 predicted proteins | sample 6weekpyrite_MG_FD_204943 | JGI IMG/M metagenome (GOLD analysis project Ga0316207, IMG submission 204943) | Microbial mat bacterial communities from mineral coupon in-situ incubated in ocean water Damariscotta River, Maine, United States -... | ecosystem: Environmental > Aquatic > Marine >... | reverse complement strand
CTACCGAAGCTGCAGTTGATGTAACATCTTGGCATTGCGATGACGTTGGACGTTTTACAGTTCCCATCGGTCGGCCCATTGCAAATATGCAGGTCTTTATTTTGGATCATGACCTGAACATTGTTCCAGATGGAATAGTGGGCGAGTTATATATTGCCGGGCCTGGTCTCTCCCGCGGTTACTTGAAAAAGGCTGGATTGACGGCTGAACGTTTCATCGCTTGTCCTTTCGTCCAAACTGCAGGATCAAGAATGTATAAAACGGGGGATTTGGCACGGAGGGGAGCTACAGGTGAGGTAGAATTCATTGGGAGAATAGACAATCAGGTCAAGATATATGGTTTCCGTATTGAGCTTGGGGAAATAGAAGCCACTTTGTTAAAGGATGCATTGATTAGCCAAGCAGTAGTGCTGGCAAAGGAAAGTGATGCTGGCCAAAAAAGGGTGGTGGCTTATATTGTTCCCTCGGCGGCAGAATTAGATAAGTTTTTGGCGAATACAACCGGTCAATCCGATTATGCCGGTGTTTCTGACCTAGTAGCTGGTATTTTCGAGGCAAGCCCAGAGGCAATAAGGGTTAAAATCAAACTCGTTCAGCATTTCAATGAACAGTTAAAGGCTATACTGCCAGAATATATGGTCCCATCGGATTATGTGTTGTTAGAAAAATTGCCTTTAACCTATAACGGCAAGATTGACCGAAAAAAGCTGCCGGAGCCTGTTAGTTCTCGTGTTTCTAGCAAGTACAAACCTCCTGTGACCCCTGAAGAAAAATTCATGGCAAAAATATGGAGTGACGTGCTGAAAATCGATGGAATAGGCGTAAATGATAACTTTTTCGAATTGGGCGGGGATTCAATTCTTTGTATTAAAGCCTCTACCTATTTCAAACGTGCGGGCATTAGGCTCTCGGTCAAAGATATTTTTACATATCAAACAGTTGGTGAACTTGCAAAACAGATACAAATTCCAGCTAGCAATGTCGTCCTGTCAGAATTGCAGGAAGTAGAATCCAATATCAATAACGTAGGCCTCGCCATCGATGTGGCTAACTTTGATATCGGTGTATATGGCGCAAATGCTCCTTCTATAGAAGAGATTGAAACCATAATGCCTATGGGGACGCTTGCTCTGGATTTTTATCTCCAAGAAACATTGCTGGATCGCGCAGACATCAATCTTATACAGCTCGCTAATGCAGGCGTCAGAAACGATGCAAGTATCATTGAGCGTGCCCTTGAAGTTCTGGTTGTTCGGCATCCAATCCTCCGAACATCCTATTTCTTTGATGACAGTGGCACACCATGGCAGGTGGTGCATAAACGAGGGAAGGTGAAACTGGCTTACGTAGACTGGAGGGAGCAATCTGAAAGGTCATTATACGATAAGGTAGCAGACTATTTCAAAATAGATGCCTGCATTGGGTTGGCGGCAGATCAGCCAGTCCGTTGGAGGGTAACGATTGCGCAAATTGGCGATGATAGATTTTTGCCTATTTTCACGTTTGATTACAAATGCCTTGATGGTTGGTCAATGGGAATAATCCTGGATGAATACGAAGCAATTTACGACGCACTTTCTGAAGGCAATCAGCCGCCCGAGAACGTCGACCGGCCACATTTTGCGTCATATTTATCCTGGCTCGCAAAACAAGATAAAACGAAGGCGGAAAAGTTTTGGAGTCGCGAGCTGGAAGGGTTCAAAAAAGCCAAACTGCCTTTTGGAAGGGCTATCCCAGCAGATATTGATCCGACGTACTATGACGAGAAAAAACTCATTATGTCTTTGGAACTGTCGGAGACAATTCGTAATTACGTCAGAAGAAACCAGCTGTCTGAATATTCCTTCTTCCTGACGGCGTGGTTTATACTTACAAGCTATGCGACTGACCAAGAGGATGTGCTTGTTGGCGTGGCGGTGACGGGTCGAACATCTGAGTTCCCTGGAATTGAGTCCATGGCGGGCAGCACATTAAATCTTCAACCTACAAGAATGAATATTCGTAAAGAGAGTTTGTGGACTGACACTTTGCTGGCGCTCAAGGATAAGCAGATGGATATGTTGGACTATGAAATTACGTCTCTACAGGATATTAGAAAGTGGTGCGGCTATAGTAATGAGGATCTAATCTTCGACACCATGTTCTATTTTCAAAACCTGTCTAGATTCTTTGTGGAACAGCCAGACGATGCATTTGATGAACTAAAGCCTCAAGCGCATGGCCGTACAGCTTATCCCCTCCGATTTGAAGTCATCCCAGGTGGCCCGCAAAATGGACCGCAGTTATTTGCTTATTATTACAACAATCTGTTTGATGATGCTCGTGTGATGGAAATGCTGCAAAAATACAATCGATTACTAGCTTCAATGGCAAAAGATACCTCAGCAACAGTGGGTGAACTGATTGAGAGTTTGTAAAAGTACATCAAATAGAAGTTTAACTGTAGATGTTTTCCCAATCGACCTTATGGCCAGCGATAAATAGTTTGGCCAAAGAGATCAGCATGGATTGTCGGTCACTTTTATTGCGGCGCAAACTTGGTACTAATCTCAGATCTGTTTTGGCTATTGAACGTAAATCTCCTTCAATGCTTGGCAACAATATTGGTTGTGGGCTAACTTCGCTAATCGAGTTGTAGCCATTTTCAATAGCCATTTTAATTGTGTCTGAAAATTCTACCGTTCGTCTGAGGTTCTTGCCCCAGTATTCAGGCGTTAACTCTGATCCGCATACCAATGAGCCTTCCACTGTCGAATAGAAATCTACTCGAGCATTTTGTGGTATGATGTCAGACAGGCTGGACTGAAATGACCCGATAAATTCGTCAAGAAATTCACTATGTCCTGGCGTGTCGGCAAGTCGGGTAAATTTGACAGTTTCTTCACTCAGGGTGTTCAGCAGTTGTTTGATGTTGTTAGTATCGCCTGAGATAACGGTATCACTCTTGCTGTTAATAGCCGCCACACTCACGTTGGGGAGCTGAGAAATTTGCGCCTCTGTGTCCGGCCTGTTCAGCGCAATACTTGCCATCATTCCCTGTCCTTTGATTTTTTCGAGTACGCGGCTTCTCTCGAATAGAATTCGAGCGGCGGTATCCAAGTCAATGACATCGGCAATATGTGCAGCAGTTACTTCGCCCATGCTGTGGCCAATAACGGCATTTGGTGATATGCCCCAATGTTTCCACACGGCGGCCAGGGCGACTTGTACCGAAAAGATCATCGGCTGAATTACCATGGGTGAGGAATTTCGATCGTCTGCTTGGGTTTTTAGATATTCATCAATGGTCGATACGTTAAAGTGTGGTGCCAATGCAGCGTCACACGCCTCCATGGCTGAACGAAACACTGTCGAACTGTCGTACAGTTGATGGCCCATACCTATGTACTGTGATCCTAATCCGGAGAAAATCCATAGGGTTTTTAAGGCGGTGGACTGAGATGCTGCTCCCTGTAGGATAAAGGGTCGCTTTTGATTTTGGGCAAACTTGTCTAACGCATCAGTAAGCTCGCTGAGGGAAGACACGATAATGGCGCACCGATATTTTTCAAATGTTTGGTGTTGCACTACGTTTTTGCAGAACTCACGCAAAGGTGTATTTTTTCTTTTTTGGGCAAGCATAGAAAACAAATAGGCCCTTTGGTTAAGAGCAGATGGACTGGCTGCCGAAAGAATGAAAACTTGAAAGTCATTGTGCGTCATGATTTCCCCCAATCGTGTTTCACAAGGTACCACTATATAACCAAATATATTACGGTGTTTGTATTATTGTTGCCGATTGATCCAATATAATGGACGTTAAATACTATATATATTATATGCTCTTAGTGCGTTTGTTGAACAATAATCATAGTATCGGTGAGAAATAAAAGAGGGGGCCAATGTCTAGTGATACAATTATTGCACATTCTCTAAATTCGGCTGCAAAATTAAGGCTTTTCTGCTTTCCATATGCAGGTAGCGATGGGCATATCTATAACAAATGGAGGCATGAACTATCCTCTGTGGTCGATGTCATACCAATTCACTTACCTGGGAGAGGTGCTCGATTAAATATTGATCCTTATACATGCATTAACGCTGTGACTACTGATGTTTGTTCCGCTATCGCGCCCTTACTTGACCGCGATTACGCTGTCTTTGGATACAGCATGGGAGCGATCCTAGCCTATGAAGTTATACACTATTTAAGGCAGATGCAGTGTGTTTCCCCGAAAGCGTTTTTTGCGGCAGCATGTGCCGCTCCAAAATTAATGGATGCAAGGGTTAAGGTCTCGCACTTGTCTGACAAAGGGCTGGTTCAGTATTTCGCAAAATTGGGGGGTATTCCTAGGGAAGCGTTGGAAAACCAAGAGCTGATGTCGCTTGTTGTGCCTGCACTGCGCAGTGACGCTAAAGTTATGGAATCTTTCAACTATGTTGAAAGACCATATCTTGATGTACCTATCCATGTGTATGGTGGGTCAAACGATCAGGGGGTCACTGCTGATGACCAATATCTTTGGAGAGAAGAGACAAAGGCTCCAATAGTAAGAAAAGAGTTTCCTGGTGGCCATTTCTTCCTGCAGAAACAGCATCAGGCACTGACTTCTGAGGTGAGGGAGCAACTGCAAATTTTATTGGGCACATAAGTGTTAATAAATATGTGCTGGGCCCGGCCTTTGATAAAATTAGCCCTTGGCCGTTTGGTGTAGTTGTTTAACAGCTGAATAAACTTCTTGAACCGCCGAAGATGCTTCAAGGTCGAACATTGTCAACGTTTGATCTGTTAGCAAGGGGGGTAGCCTGCGCATTATGGTGTAAATATTTGGAGCAAACTGACTTATGTCATGACATAAAATCTCGCCTGCGGATTTGGCCATCGCATACTCGCAAAAATTATTTGGCCGATTGTCGACATATGTAGTTGAGGGGTAAAAAGCTGTGATTTTATCTGGTGTGTTTCTAGCTAGAATTTGGCATATGTTGTAAAAGCCATCCACGTAATAAGAATAGAATTCATCAAAGAGCTTTTTAGAAAAGAGGCTTCCCTTTTGCCGGGAAATATGGGGCGTAGCGAAATAGTAAAAGTGATCAACTGGAATTGGTAAAGACGAAAGAGGTTCGCGCATATCTTGTTGTACATCTAATTTTAGGACACTACATATATTTTCTTTACAGTGATCGTTTATTTCTCGTGTGATCTTTTGTGCCTCGGTTTTTCCTGTTGAGTAGCTAATTATTACCCTACCTCCTCCTGCCGCCAGTATTTTTGCAGTAAGAGCGCCTAAGCCTCTGGATCCCCCCACTATTAGAGAGCTTTTCAAGCGGAACTCCCCTTTTTCTACTAGTGTCAATAGCTCGGTGAAGGGTGGTTGTTCAACAGGCCGGGATCGATAAAACGCTTTGATCGACCCAGATAGCCCACAACCGGCGATGCCTATATCCAACAAACCAGTTGCTTGGGAGAAGTTTTTGATTCGGTATGTAACGCCATCAATGTTATCGGATGTTGAATGGATTAAAACATCAAGTGAATTAAATAGTGAGTGATAGCCGGGGCAAGCCATGCCGACGATAGTTGATAAGGCCATTAGACCTGTGGTTCTATGGTGTCCCATGGCTTCTGCGAGTGCAGGAAACAACTGTTGAACGGCACCTGCGTCATTAACTCCCTGGCGACCGGAGAATTCTTTATGTTCTGAAGGATTCCAGTTAAATGGTGTTTTGCGATGATGTTTGGGGGCAGATGAAAGAGGGCTGATCTCAAGGTTTTGTGCGGCACCAAAGGTAACTTCAACTGTCGTTTTGAGCGTGTCGCCGATATGGAGAGCAAACCTTAGTGAGTTTTCGTCTAGTTTCTTTATTAAAATGCCAACCGTGTCTTCAACATATATGTAGTTGTTAAAGCGGACCCTTATTCTGGCGATAGGTTTTGAAATTTGAGATTTTGCTATGAGGCAGTCCAATGCCCACAACACACCATGGATACCATGCACAACTGGGAAGCCTACTTGGGTTCTACGACAGACAACAGGATCCATATGAATAGGGTTATCGTCACCAGAAGCTGAGGAAAATGCTTTTTGGCTTTGCCAGTCAAAAGTTTTCGAGGGAAGGTCTAATTGGGTCATATCAATAGTGTTTATCCCTTCAGCGGAGAAAAATTGGCATGATTCAGGGAGGTCCTAAAGCTTGCTTTCAACCATTTTGGCTATGTCCCCCACATTCATTAACTGGGCTATTTCCATTGTACGCACCTTGATCTGAAATCTTTGCTCTACCGCCGCTATGATATTGAGATTGGCACCAGAGTCCCATCCATCAACATCATCTGCAGACATGTCTGATTTAAGTATGATGTCGTCGTCCATAAACAGGTCTCTGAAGATAACTGTTAACGCCTCATAGATTTCCGTTTTGGTCATATCGTCAGCTCTTTGCTATTGTTATTAATGAATTTTTCTGAGTATGGCGGTTGATTTTGTATTGCCATTGGGAGCTACCATTTTCGCTTTTCAACAAGTTGTCGAAGCCTAGCCTTAGATAGTGGTTTTCCACCACGTCATTGGCTTTTGTAGGGTGGTATTCTCCTATGTAGGTATCGATTCCTTGGCGTTTTGCCTCAAGAACCAATGCGTCAAGGATAGCTTCTTCTAGCTTTCTGTTTGCTACACGGCAACTCATCAGCCAAGTGTCAATCGTTGCTGTGTCCGGTGTGTTTTTTCGGCATATGACGACAGAGATCAGCCCATTGTCACCAAATCGATCTTGCAGGCGAAAATGCAACCCAAATACATCAGGAGAATTCTCAATTTTCGATATGTCATTGTCATTATATCGTCGAGTAGTGAGATTGAATTGGTTGGTTTTATTTATAAGTTGAACGACTCGTTTACGGTTCCGCTGATCTAGGTAATTATAATTCATAACCATCTGTAAACTTTGCAGATAGTCTGTCATATCCAACAAGGCTTCCTTGGATCTTGCGCGCTGTCTGTCCGCTTTGTAGAGATTTGTTCGGTTCCGGTCTTCAGTGGAAAAGTGTATCCCTTCAAAATAGCCTGCGTCAGCAATTGTTTTCGCAAAAAGGGCAGGTTCATCGGGTAATTCAGGCACAGATACCATGGGTAAATATTTTCTGACCAGTTCGCGTTCATATGGATTGTCGTCCACAAATACGAGGCTGTTGAGCCCTATATTTAACTCTTCGGCTATTTGGCTAATGTTTTCAACCTTGTCCCTCCAATTAATTCTAAAAGAGCTAATGTCCTCTCTTCTCAGGAGCATTTCAGGATGCTCATCAAAAGCCGCCAGAGCCGTTTTCTCGTTATTTTTGGAACAGATTGCTAACAAAACCCCGCGCCCAGCCATCTCTGCTGCATATTGTTGCAAGCCCAAGTGAGCTTCACCGTCAGGGCTTCCTAGGCCAAGGGCGATATTGTCAATGCCGTCATCACCTATCACACCTCCCCACAGAGTATTGTCGAGATCAAGTACCAGACATTTTGCAGAAAGCCCCTGTTTGGCAGCTAATAACCTACCCAGGAAATCGCCATAAATTGGTGCCGCGGTTGGTTTTATTTCTTGCTTGCCAGTATGCCAAAATAGAGGGCTATATAAGTTAGGGACGCCAATTTCTAACGCTAATGAGTCAATGGTTAGTAGGTCTATGTTTCCAGTGTCCGCTTCATGTCTGATGCGAGCGTTCAGGGTAGTTAAAAAACCGGCTTTGGAGCCTGGTAAACGGTGTTCATTTTGGCCAAAGACACTCGGAAATACAGGAAGAAAGGTCTGTTGTATTACGTGCCCGCATATAGAATTAGCATGTAACCAACATTGTTTAAGGTGAGATAGTGTCTTGTCCAAGTTAGTGCTCAGATCAGACAGGTCCCAGTCTGATTTCACTTCTTTGGTAATGTAAGGCGCATCCAGTGAAATGAGTATAGCATCTGGCAGGAAGGCCTTAAGGTCTGAATTTTGTGCTGTTAATTCAAAGAGGTAACTGCCGTAGGGAGCTTGATAGATTTCTATCCAAATTCCTCGGCGTAGAGCCCCCACTCTGATTGAGCTACTCAGATGACTAAGGGTTGACGACCCTACAATGGCTAACCGAATGGGTTTTGCTTCAAGTGTTTTCGGTGGCACTTCACCGAATGATTTTAGAAGTAGTTTGTCAAGCTGCGCGGTTTGAACTTGGTCCAACTGGAATTGAGCAAGCTCAATCAAATGATTCCATAGTTTGCTGGAATTTCTTTGTTCGCTTATCCGTTTCAGCTGTGATTTCCAGCTGTCAGGTTTTGGCAACCAATACATTTGGGCTAAATCCCTATCTTGGGTCATGGGGCTTGACTGTCTTTGTTGAAAAATTCCTCGGATGACTCAGAGAATCTCAAAATGGAAAAAATGAGTGTGGACACATTTCAGCTTTGAAGTGAAGTTAGTAGCCATTCAGTTCCCTCTTCTTATGCGATAACAAGTTTATCTTTAACGAGTAATAGGGTAGGTATTTTTTCTGTTGCGTGTCAATTATATGGAGTCAAATATGTAAGGTATCCGGTGCCGGTCTATTAGCGTATTTTTTCGTCGGTAGAGGTACTTTATCAAAACAAAGCGAGAATATACTTGCGTTATGTCGCTGAATGGGAGGAAGCCAATGTCATTTGATGATGAAGAAACCACTTTCACAGTTCTAATTAATCATGAAGAGCAATATTCTCTTTGGCCTGCAGAGAAGTCGGTGCCCAATGGCTGGCGTGTGGCTGACATTAAAGGGTCAAAAGCTGAGTGTTTGAAATTCGTTGAAGCGAATTGGCAGGATATGAGACCTTTGAGCCTACGGCAAAAACAATCATATCATGCCAGCGACTAAATTAGTCTAATCGGTTAGATTCTATTCTTGGACTTATAGGTACGTAAAAATATCATTGCCAATGATTTCACCTTCCTCCGTAATATCTGATTTGTTGGGACCAAATGTGGTTGGCTATGAAGTGCGGAGTAAGGGATATATACCTCCCGTATTCAGCCAAGAAGAAGAGATGATTCGAAACTCATGCGTGAGCAGGAGGGAGCATTTTTCTTTGGGTAGAGCATGTGCCCGAAGCGCCCTATCCTGTTTTGGTTACACCTCTTTTCCCGTAATCGCAGATAAAAAACGGGCGCCGATTTGGCCTTCCGACCTGGTGGGAAGCATTAGTCATGCTGACGGGTATTGTGCTGTGGCCCTCGCACGGAAAGATCATTATTTAGGCCTCGGAATAGATGTTGAAACAATAGGAAAACTCGATATTGAAGCATGGCCGCTTGTATTTACTCAAGCAGAAATAGAAACCTTAAATGCCTTATGCATGCCCTGTAAATCAGCCATGGCGACCATAATGTTTAGTGCCAAAGAGGCGTTTTATAAGTGTCAGTATCAAGTGACTAAGTCTTGGGTTGGTTTTAAGGATGTGGAATTGGAAGTGACTGACAACGAGTTTTTGGTCAAAGGCGTGGATGGTTATAAAACCAGTCACCTTGTCAACACATCACCCGTTGGACGGTTTAGGCTAATTGATGAATATGCTTTTACTGCCATTTCAGTGTAGCAATAATGTGTTTAAAGCGGACGGCAAACACAATCTTGTGTAGGGGTAGGCTAAGGCTTATTGTGCGCATGCTGTGACGTGTGCGCAGCCGAAGCAATCAGTTTACATTGAATATTGGAAAATAGCTGTCTATCGCATCATGCTTATGGGCCTTTGCCAGTTTAGGTATCTCGTTCCAGCTCCATACTTTACCAATTTCAGGCATCCAGTTTTCAGTTTCTGCATATTGCATTGCATCAGGAATTTCCTGAAAACGCCAACCATGGGTATATACATGGATATGGCGGCTAATGCACTCCGAGGCTCTATTTGTTGAGAGTTCCATGCCAAGTTTCCAGCCAGCGGTGGTGATTACACCTTGACGTCCTAAGGCTCTAAGGCTGGCGTTGTATACGGGACTGCCTATGTAGTCGATGAAAATTGAAACACCCTCATTGGCAGTTTTTTCTTTGACGGTGGCCAGAAAAGCTTTGATAGCTTTTAAGTATGACTTTTTGTCAGCAGTCTGAGGATCAATGGAAGCGAATTCGCGGCGGTCAATGGCTCCTATACCCATTGAAGCAATCTGTTCAAGATGTTGGTCCGAACCCGAAATCATGTGTGTGGAGCAGCCCATTCGCTTGGCTAAGTCCAACTCTGCTAGGGTGGTACCTCCACCCCATCCCCATACGTGAGGTGCTGCTAAATCTTCTATAGATGTCTGAATTCTAAAAGCTTTGTTTGCAACATGCCAATTGGACCATGCAGTTAAATATCTGAGTGAAAACCCAGCCCACTGTTCGAGGCTGTGTTTTGTATTTTCTGGAATGGGAAAAAAGAGTTTCCCATCTGCTTTCATTTTTTTTGCTAAAAGGCCGACAGAATTCCTAGCATCATAACCGTGCGCGCTTTTAGAATACCCATATGCATCTAGGCTTGAACCTCCCGTAAAAATACATGTTTCTCCCGCTCTAACATTGGTAACGCTAGCGCCAACCTTAACGACACGAACTACTCCAGCATTTCCTATTACGACTTTCGGCTCTCTGCGAACGAGAGCAATATTGATGGGTTTCCTATCTATCGCATGTGTCATGTTTCCTTCCCAGCAGCCATAAATGGGTTCAGCGAGAACCTCATGCTCCTCGATATCGGGAAAGCTAAACTCTTCTTCTACAAGACCCCGAATTGCAGTGTCTTTATATAAAACCCAGGCGCTAGTGGTGATCATGTTTTGTTAACCCCCAAAAAACATGTGGTTCAGGCCTATCGTAATTTGGCCAACTATTTTAACTTTGAGTCACGCTTGGTATTACATGTTGTATGAATTCAATTTTTCATTGCAATTTCAACCGTAAATACTCCAAAGTCTAAGCTCATGATATATTTCAATCATAAGATTTGATTTTTGTCAGCACTAAATTTAAAGTTGTGAAAATCAAACATGGACATTGAAGTGTTGAAAAAGTGTCTGCGGGGGACACGGTTTATTTTGTTTTGATAGTCACGATTGGGGGGGCTTAGAGGTGCTGGATATTGCTTGCGGCAATAATGTCTTCCTCCCCAATTTGGTTGCAGAGCATGCCGTTCGTAGACCTGATGCTCCAGCTGTAAGATATAGAGATAATATTCTTACTTATGCTGAGCTAGAGGAGCGTTCAAATCAGCTCGCAAATTTCTTGCGTGACCTTGGGGTCAATTCTAATTCAATAGTTGGATTGTGTTTCACTAGGTCGATGGAAATGGTTATCGGCATGCTGGGCATTTTGAAGGCAGGAGCGGCTTACTTGCCTTTTGATGCAGATAGTCCTTCCAAACGGCTGAACTTCATGCTTGAGGACTGTGGTGTTGCTGTTTTGCTCACGCAATCCAGCTTGGATACGCAGTTGGGTGGTGAAACAGTTCGGCGTGTTTTTTTAGATGCTAGCGATGAAGAAGTTTCTAGCTATCCTATAACGGCACCCGATCTATATACGGGACCGGATAGTTTGGCGTATGTCATTTATACGTCCGGCTCTACAGGGCAGCCCAAAGGTGTGATGGTGACACATCGGAATGTCGCGAACTTGGTAACTAAAGCAGACTACGTTGATATTAATTCTGAAATTGTAACACTTCAATTAGCTAATATTGCTTTTGATGCGACTACTTTTGAAGTATGGGCACCACTGCTAAATGGTGGGCATCTAGTCATTTTCCCCAGACAATATCTTGACGTTGATGTTCTGAAGTCGACAATCAAAGACGATAAGATCAATACCCTATTTTTGACTACAAGCCTGTTCAATCAGATCGTTGAAGATGATGTTTCCTCGTTAAAGGGGGTGAGCCAGCTTATTTTTGGTGGGGAGAAAGTCTCAACCAAACATGTCTTTCTTGCAGCACAGGCATTGAGGAGTACCCAGCTTGTTCATGTCTATGGGCCCACGGAATGTACGACTTTTTCTACCGCGCACAATTTTACAAGTGCCGGCAAATATGAAGAAACGATACCAATAGGAACTCCAAACTCAAATGTAGGTGTTTATATATTGGATGTATCCCTGCGGCCGGTCGCTCCGGAAGCTCTGGGGGATGTATACATCTATGGAGAGGGGCTTTCTTGTGGCTATTTAGGGCGTCCAGGGCTTACATCTGAGCAATTTGTAGCTGATCCTTTTAGCGATGACGGTTCGCGAATGTATCGGACTGGGGATATTGCCCGCTGGAACAAAGACGGCGAAATCGAGTTTTATTCGCGTTCGGACTTTCAGGTGAAAATCCGAGGGTTTCGTATAGAACCAGGAGAAATTGAAGCAAGTTTGACCGACCACGAAGGTGTGAGGCAAGCCCTCGTATTGGCGAGGAAGGATGAGGCTTCCAACCATAGTCTGATTGGGTACGTTGTGCCCGATTTAGAGAAGCTGAAAACCATAGATAAATCTGAGGTTGAGGAAGGCAAGGGGACTGTTGACCTGTGGGGGCAAACCTTTGACCTGACTTATGGCATTGATGAAAATGACAGGCATTTTGGGCCAAGCTTTATCGGCTGGGATAGTAACATTACCGGGTTGCCTATTCCTGAAGCTGAAATGCAGGTCTGGCTAGACACCACCGTTGCCGAAATCCTCTCGAATGCACCCAAAAAAGTGCTTGAAGTGGGCTGTGGTGTGGGACTTTTGGTTGAGCAGATAGCTCCGCATTGTGAGACTTATGTTGGTACGGATGTTTCCACAGTTGCCATCAATGGCCTGCAGAGTTGGCTCAAGACTACAGAAGGCTATGATCATGTTAAATTGGCGCAGCATGATGCGGCTAACTTATCAGATTTCAAAGGTAGTAGCTTCGATACAGTAATCCTGAATTCCTGTGCTCAATACTTTCCGGATATAGACTATTTGACTGATGTGTTGCGACACTCGATCGAATTGTTAGAACCGGACGGGTGCATATTAATAGGTGATGTAAGGCATTTGGGTCTCTTGGAGGCTTTTCATGCCGAGGTCCAGATTGAGCGCTCTCTTAATGGTTTACAATGTGATCAATTGCGGCAACATATCCAGCGGGCTATCCGCGAGGAGAAAGAACTTGTAATTGATCCTGACTACTTCCGCTCCCTTCCTCAATTGTGCCCCGATATTGGCGACGTTGATATCATGCTCAAGCGAGGTGAAAGGGATAATGAGCTAACAGTCTATCGATATGACGTTATCCTTCGTAAAACACCTGCCCGGAAAACCCCTCCATTCGTGGAGTTGCAATGGAAGCCGGGAGAGAGGTTTTCCGCCAAATTAGAGAGCATACTTGATAACTCCTCCTCCAACATCGTCCGAGTGAATGGAGTATGCAACCAACGAACGGCGGCCCAGTTAGCAGCGCTTTGTGCTCTGGAAAACTGTGATTCTGAATCATGTTCTGATGATATTGCAATTCAGTCAGTAAATGTCAGGTGTGCACACCCTGAACAATTTCATGAATTGGGCAACAGATATGGCTATCGCGTAAAACCCACCTGGGCGTTCGAATCAGCGATTGGGGATTTTGATGTTGTTTTCTACAAGCATGAATCTGTTTCAATTTCTCAATTGTATGCGCAACCGCCTCTTCAATTCCCTATGTTAAATGTCTCAACAAATCCGCGTGAATTGCAGATTAAGAGTTCTCTCGGTCGTTTATTAAGGCAACATTTGAGGGGGTTGTTACCGGAATATATGATGCCGGCCAGTTATGTTATTTTAGACAGTTTTCCATTGACGCCGAATGGGAAAGTTGACCGAGATGCGTTACCGCTACCGGACCAATCTTCGCCAGGCCAAATGTATATGGCTCCGCGTACTGCGGTTGAAGAAGCGTTGGCAAC
>Ga0316207_10003723_pt1 | contig 13887 bp, 14 predicted proteins | sample 6weekpyrite_MG_FD_204943 | JGI IMG/M metagenome (GOLD analysis project Ga0316207, IMG submission 204943) | Microbial mat bacterial communities from mineral coupon in-situ incubated in ocean water Damariscotta River, Maine, United States -... | ecosystem: Environmental > Aquatic > Marine >... | reverse complement strand
AACCGTTTTGGACTCATCAAAATTAGCCAACGGCCGCACCAGAAACCCCTCCACACTCTCACCCACCCAAACAATCAGATCCGCCCGTTGCAGGCTACGTGCCTGGGATGGTTTAAGCATATAACCATGCGGCGAGCTGTTACCACTGACAATCAACTCAGGCTTGGCAACGCCATCCATCACACCAACCACCAACGAATGTATCGGTGCAATGCTGACCACCACACGCGGCACGGCCATTGCCTGAGTTGTCATGGCAAACATCATAAAGATGGCGAAACAAACTATAGGTCTAAACATTGAAGTAGAGAATTCCTGAAAATCATTATGTTATAGTATAACAACTCCAGCTCGGACAATCATAAATGACTGACACCTCTTCAGACCAGGCCTTTGCTAAACACGATCATCGCCATTGCATCAAGTCGGCACTGAATGAAGCCGCGCGCATCTGTGACGAGCGCAACGGCCGCCTCACCGAACAACGCAAGCGAGTGCTGGAGCTGGTATGGAAGAGTCACAAGCCAGTTGGCGCCTATGTCGTTTTGGAACAATTGCGGGCTGAAGGTTTTAATGGCGCACCACCGACGGTCTACCGGGCACTGGACTTTTTACTCGAACACGGCCTGATCCACCGCATTGAAAGCCTCAACGCCTACACCGGTTGTGCCCACCCGGGTGAACAGCACACCGGCCAGTTCCTGATCTGTTCACAGTGTCAGCGTGTTGCTGAATTGGACGACCCCAAAGTCATTCGCGCCATTAACAACAGCGCCGCTATGCACGGCTTTGAGGCCGACCATCAGGTAATCGAGATCCGCGGCCTCTGCCCCCAGTGTCAAGACCACTATAACTAATCATGGACAAAAAAGTCTTAATCGAAACCAAAGGCATAAGCCTCACGCTTGATGGCAAGCAGATTCTCGACAAGGTCGACATCCGCCTGCATCAAGGCGAGATCGTCACTCTGATTGGCCCCAATGGTGCCGGTAAATCAACCCTGGTGCGTGTGATTCTGGGTTTGATTAAACCTGACTCAGGCGAAGTTCGTCTCACCCCCAAACTGCGCATCGGTTACATGCCTCAGCGTCTGACCATTGACCCGGTGCTGCCCTTAACCGTGCGCCGTTTTCTAACCCTGGCACAGCGTTGCTCTGAGTCTAAATTGCTCGAAGCACTGACTGAGGTTGGTGCCGAACTATTGCTCGACTCAGCCATGCAAACCCTCTCCGGCGGTGAGACCCAGCGCGTGTTACTGGCCCGTGCCATGCTGCGCGATCCTGATCTACTAATCCTCGATGAACCGGTCCAGGGCGTTGATGTCACCGGCCAGGATGAGCTCTATCGCCTGATAGGCACCATCCGTAAACGCCACGGCTGCGGCATCCTGATGATCTCGCATGACCTGCACATGGTCATGAGCGCAACTGACCAGGTGCTGTGTCTGAATCGTCATGTCTGCTGTTCCGGTCATCCAGACTCGGTGCGTATCGATCCAAGCTATGTCGCCTTATTTGGCCCAGCAGAAATCCAGCAACCGGTGATAACCCCATACAGCCATCAACACGATCACAGCCATGATGTCCACGGCGACATTATTAAAGACGATCACAAGGACTGCAAGCATGGATGATTTTCTGCTGCGCGCTCTGCTGGCCGGCATCGGCGTTGCCCTGGTGGCAGGCCCACTGGGTGCCTTTGTGGTATGGCGCAAGATGGCCTACTTCGGCGACACCCTGGCCCATGCCGCCCTGCTTGGTGTGGCATTAGGGTTTCTGCTGGATTTCAACACCAACCTCGGCGTGGTCGTGGTCTGCGTCCTGTTGGCACTGCTGCTGGTGGCCATGCAACAAAAACAACGCCTCGCCAACGACACCCTGCTCGGCATTCTCTCACACAGCACCCTGTCCATGGGCCTGATCGCTTTAGCCTTTATGGAAACCCTGCGAATTGACCTGATGAGTTACCTGTTTGGTGACATCCTTGCGGTTAGCAACAGCGACCTTTACTGGATATTCGCTTGCACGGCCCTGGCACTAACAGTCTTAATAACAATCTGGCGCCCCTTGCTGGCAATCACTGTTCATGAAGAGCTGGCCCGCGTTGAAGGCGTGCCGGTGACCTGGGTCAAACTGGCCCTAATGCTGCTAATTGCCATCGTCATCGCTGTCGCCATGAAGGTAGTAGGCATCCTGTTAATCACCTCCTTACTGATTATCCCGGCAGCGACAGCCAGAAGCTTTGCCCGCAACCCGGAACAAATGGCCATACTCGCCGCCCTAATCGGCTGCATTGCAGTCAGCGGCGGCCTGTTCGCCTCGATGGAATGGGACCTGCCGGCCGGGCCGGCCATCGTTGTTAGTGCAGCAGTGTTGTTTTTCTCTGCACCCTGGTGGCTGAAACTAAAGCGAAGCAGAAAATAAAATTGACGAATTAATAACAGGCTGCTGATAACCACACACTAAATAATCTTGTAATACCTGATTACAAAACTAAGATATAGGCATCAGCCAGCCAATAGCTCTTCACACGGAGGAAATAGTCATGACCACAAAACCCGGCCTCGCACTCATGCTCAGCATCGCAATATCAACCCTGTTCACAAGCCAGGCCTTAGCTGAGTCAGACAGCATTCGACAAATGGCCAAAATCGTCATGCAACTCAATCATCACCCCGGCAAGCAAGACAAACAGCTGCTCAACAACATTGCAGAAAAAGGTTCAGTGGCAGAACGCAGCATCGCCAGCGCCCTGCTCAACATGAATCATAAAGTGAGTCCCAACGACAAAGCCAGACTAATGGAAATTTCAAGCAACAAAGACCTGCCAGAAAACACCCGTGAACTGGCAATGATTGTTAGCAAGATCAATCACCAAGCCTCATCAGCAGACAAACAGAAACTACAGGGGATGTAGTCAAAATCAAGCACAAATGAACAAAAAACTCTGCTGGAACATTTTCCCTCTCATTTAAAAACATGACAGCACGGCGCGGGGCCGTGCTGGTTAGGCAAGATTAGTTTTGGCAAATATCTATATCTGAGTAGCAATAGTTATTGAATCATCAGGCACAAAGTTTTACATTTGTCTGTATGCGCTTACGCTCTAAACCCTATAGAATTCATACCAATTCTCAACAACCACTAGCTGGCCAACCAATGAATTACCTAAATCAGATGAAAACAGTTTTGTTATTCAGAAACAGCTTAATTTTATTATTTTCCGCATTATTATTTTCCGGCTGTGCCAGCACCTACTACAACGCTATGGAAAAGGTTGGCATACACAAGCGCGATATTCTGGTTGATCGTGTTGAAGATGCCAGAGATGCGCAACAGGAAAGCAAACAAGAGTTTAAATCCGCGCTGGAAAAATTCAGTCATGTACTCAATTTTGATGGCGGTGATCTCGAAGACAAATACAACGAACTCAATGACAAATACGAAAGTAGTGAAGAAGCCGCCGCAGAAGTCAGTGACCGAATCAGTGATATTGAAGATGTTGCCGAAGCCCTGTTTTCAGAATGGTCAGATGAATTGAAGCAATACAGCAATGCCAATTTACGTCGTAGCAGTGAGAAAAAATTACGCAACACCAAGACCCAGTACAAGAAGCTAATCAGCAGTATGAAAAAAGCCGAATCAAAAATGCAGCCCGTTCTGGCCGCCTTTAAAGATCAGGTGTTATTCATGAAACACAACCTGAATGCCAAAGCGATCTCCTCACTCCAGCCAGAACTCACCAAAATCGAGGGCAATGTCGCTCGCTTAATCAAGGAAATGGAAAAATCGATTAGCGAAGCTGATAAATTTATTCAGTCAATGAACGCAGAATAAGGAATTCAACTGCCACCCGACCCCGACATTGGCTATGCCATAGCCAATGTCGGGTAGTCAATTGGCGTTATCAAAGCAGGTGATCTTGATCCACCATATCCAGCTCATGGCCCAATACAACCAGCGGCTGAATGAAAGGCTCTATGCCACTGCCGGTCAACTTAGTGACGACATCCTGAATCACGATCAAGGCGCCTTCTTTAAATCTATCTCAGGCACACTGAATCACATCATGGTCGGTGATCTCGTCTGGTTAAAACGCTTTGCCAACCACCCCGCGGCACACCCTGCACTGGATTATCTCCACAAGGTCCAAACACCGAAATCACTAGACCAGATTCTTTATACCGACTTTTCTGAACTGGACGACAAACGCAAACAGCTGGATCAAGTCATCATCGACTGGTGCCAACAACTCACAGACAATGAACTTGCCACACCCCTGACTTACCACAACATCAAGGGCGAGCCTGCGACAAAAAACTTAGGCAGTTTGATCCTGCACCTGTTTAATCACCAAACGCACCACCGCGGTCAGCTAACCACCCTATTGTCTCAAAATGGACTGGATATTGGAGAGACAGACTTACTGGCGCTGATCCCTGATGCAAATGGTATTTAAAATAGTCGGCACAACCCTTGTGCTTTTCGCTTGTCTAGTAAACACAACATACGCCGATGAAATAAAGCCATTTACCTCAGATGGCTGCAGTGCTTTTCCTGACGGCACCCTGGAACAACAAGATTTATGGCTTCAATGCTGCGTTGAGCATGACAGGGCTTATTGGCAAGGTGGTACCTATCAGCAGCGCATAGATGCCGATCAGCGCTTGCATATTTGTGTCGCTGACGTTGGCAAACCCCTGATTGCCGAGCTGATGCTGGCAGGGGTTAGAGTTGGTGGATCACCCTACCTGCCAGCCAAATTCCGCTGGGGTTATGGCTGGCCATATCTCAGAGGCTATAAAGCACTGACAGAGGAAGAAAAAGACCAAATTTCAACATTAGAAGGCAAATAGCCTGCCACTCCTGCGCGAAGCCCGGTTTTATATTAAAATACTGCCTCTTTTACCCCAGACTCAGGCACAGCTTCAGAAAAGATGGCTCAGGACCCCGCTCAAGATCCAGCAAAACGCATCATTGTCGGCATGTCTGGCGGCGTCGATTCGTCAGTCACAGCGCTGCTGCTAAAGCAACAGGGCTATGAGGTGAGCGGCCTATTTATGAAGAACTGGGAAGACTACCCCGACGGCGAGTGTCCTGCGGTGCAGGATTCCCAGGATGTCATCGATGTCTGTGACCAAATCGGCATCGAGATGGACGGCGTCAATTTTGCGGCAGAATACTGGGACCGAGTATTTGCCTATTTCCTCGAAGAGTACAAGGCCGGTCGCACCCCCAACCCGGACATCCTCTGCAACAAGGAGATCAAATTCAAGGCCTTTCTTGATTATGCCGTCGAGCATGGTGCCGACAAGATCGCCACCGGCCACTATGCCAAGGTGGCGTTCCGCGATGGTTATTATCGCCTGCTCAAGGCCAAGGATCAAAACAAAGATCAGACTTATTTTCTCTATACCCTGGGCCAGGCGCAGCTGTCGAAGACGCTATTTCCACTGGGAGACATCCCCAAGCCGGAAGTACGCCGCATTGCCGAGGAGAACCACTTCGTCAACGCCAAGAAGAAGGATTCCACCGGCATCTGCTTTATCGGTGAGCGCAAATTTAAAGAATTCCTCAGCCAGTACCTGCCTGCCCAGCCAGGTGAGATGCGTACCCCCCCCTCTCATGATAATAAGAGTGAATTGATCGGCAAACACGATGGCCTGATGTATTACACCCTCGGTCAGCGTCAGGGCCTGGGCATTGGTGGCCGCAAGGATTCCAGCGGCGAGCCGTGGTTTGTTGTGGGCAAGGATCTGGGCAATAACGTATTGTTGGTGGCCCAGGGCGAACACCCGCTGCTCTATAGTAATAGTTTAGAGGCCAGCAAACTGGACTGGACTACCGGCGTGGCACCGAAGGCACCGTTCCGCTGTGCTGCCAAAACCCGCTATCGCCAGCCGGATCAAGACTGCACCATAACCTGGTTAGAAGGTGACCGCTGCCGGGTTGAGTTCGATCAGCCGCAACGAGCAGTGACACCGGGGCAGTCAGTGGTGTTTTACAAGGATGATGAATGTCTGGGTGGCGGGGTGATTGAAACTACCGCCAAACGGCAACAGCTCGAAAACAAGACAGGATAATCGGGGACAAGATGGAACACACTTATCGCGAACAAGTGCTGGCCTTTGCCGGCGTCTGGCAGGCAGTCAAACTGGTTCAGGATGTGGCGCGTACCGGCACACTCGACAGTGACGATTTCGAGGACTGCATCAAAACCCTGTTTGTCACCGATCCAGACTCCACCGAAGAGGTTTATGGCTCTGTGCAGGCGATGAAGACTGGCCTGAACACCCTGCTGGATCAATTTGGTGATGCCACCAATAACCGTGACATGGAACTGACCAAGTACGTCATGTCGCTAATGCACCTGGAACGTAAGCTGGAGCGTGAACCGCAGGTGATGCAAAAGATTGGCAGTGGTCTTGAACTGGCCAAATCGCAGACACAACACTTCGGCTCGGTGACCCATGAAACAGTGATTGCCAGCCTGGCCGAGACCTATGCCAACACAATTAGCACTCTGACGCCAAAGATCATTATCCAGGGTGAACAAGGTTATCTCAGCAACGCCAACAATGCCGCCAAGGTACGCACCCTGCTGCTGGCCGGGATTCGCTCAACCATGCTTTGGTATCAGTGTGGTGGCCGCCGCCTGGGGCTGCTATTCAGCCGCAAGAAGTTATTAAACCAGGCCAAAGAATTATTAAACGAAACTATTTAACACAGGGTTAAAACAGGAATGACCATGCAATTATCAGAACTGACCGCTATTTCCCCCATCGATGGCCGCTACGGCAACAAGACCATCGACCTGCGCGCCATCTTCAGCGAATACGGCCTGATCCGTCATCGTGTGCTGGTGGAAGTTCGCTGGTTGCAAATGCTGGCCGCCGAAGCTGGCATTACTGAAGTACCCCCCCTGAATGAACATGCCAACACCGTGCTCAACGATATTGTTGACAAGTTCAGCGAAGAAGATGCACAGCGGGTCAAGAATATTGAAAAAACCACTAACCATGACGTCAAGGCGGTGGAATACTTTCTCAAAGAAAAGATCGCCGGTAATGACGAGCTGGAAGCAATCAGTGAGTTCATCCACTTTGCCTGCACCTCAGAAGACATCAATAATCTGGCCTATGGCTTGATGCTGCGTGAAGCACGGACACAATCTGTATTGCCTATGATGGATGATGTGATCAAGGCCATCTCCGACCTGGCCCATAAATATGCCGAAATGCCGATGCTATCGCGCACCCATGGCCAGCCAGCCTCGCCCACTACCCTGGGCAAGGAAATGGCCAATGTCGCCTTCCGTCTCAAGCGTCAGCGCGAACAGGTAGTGATGGTGCCAATGTTGGGCAAGATTAACGGTGCAGTGGGCAACTACAACGCCCATCTCTCAGCCTATCCTGAACTGGACTGGCAAAGCATGGCCAGCAAGTTCGTCACCAGCCTGGGACTGGACTGGAACCCCTACACCACCCAGATTGAGCCGCATGACTATGTCGCCGAATTCTTTGATGCCGCTGCACGCTTCAACACCATCATCATCGACTTCAGCCGTGACATCTGGGGCTATATCTCGGTCGGTTATTTCAAACAGAAAACCGTTGCCGGTGAAATTGGCTCATCGACCATGCCGCATAAGGTCAACCCAATCGATTTCGAGAATGCCGAGGGTAATCTGGGCATGGCCAATGCCATCTTCCAACACCTAGCCGCCAAGCTGCCGATCTCGCGCTGGCAGCGTGATCTGACCGATTCAACCGTGCTGCGTAATCTCGGCGTGGGTCTAGCCCACGGCAGCATTGCCTATCAGTCATTGCTGAAAGGCATTTCCAAGCTCGAAGCCAATCCAACACGCCTGGCTGAAGATCTGGATAACTGCTGGGAAGTACTGGCTGAACCGATTCAAACCGTGATGCGTCGTTATGCCATCGAGAAGCCATACGAGAAGCTGAAAGAACTAACCCGCGGCAAGGGCATAGATCAACAGAGCATGCAGGAATTCATCAATAATCTTGAGATTCCAGCGGAAGAAAAACAGCGTCTGCTAGGCATGACTCCGGCCTCTTACATCGGTAACGCCATCAGTCAAACCTATAAGCTGTAAACCTGGCCAGAGGTATATTTCAGCAACAAAGCTGTTTTGTGAACCACATCACAGTTTTTTGTTTCTGAATGTTCATAATCATCATCACGGCCATGCGACAACAGCCCCGCATCCACCCCGACGCTCTTGTTGTCCGTGGCCTGATTTAAGACTTACCCGAATTATCTCCCCGGTAATTCGGGTTTTTTTATGCCCCAAAACAAATAAAGATTAGTCGTATACGATTCTGTGAACTGCTTCACAGTTTTCTGTTTATGGATGTCCATAATAAACATCATGGTCATGTGACAACATCCCCCGCATCCACCCCGACGCTCTTGTTGTCCGTGGCCTGATTGAAGGATTGCCCGAACTGTCTACCCGACAATTCGGGCTTTTTTCTTTAATCCACCCAATAATCGACATACAATGATTCAAGCTATTGGCCAAGTGGGAGGCGTGTATGTCTGTAATGCTGGACGACTATATTCTGGGTGAGTCTGATGAAAGCATCAGGCTTGATAGCAGCCAGGATTGCAGTGAGGCCGTGCTGGCACTGACACAACAGGCTAAACGTTCGCTAACTATTTTCAGCCATACACTGGATCGCCGCATCTACAATAGCCAAAGCCTTTATGCCGCTGCCCTCAAGCTTGCCTCCCATAGTCGTCACTCGCAGATACGCATTATCGTTAAAGACTCTACCGATGCAGTTAAACGCGGTAGTCGGCTAGTAGAACTGAGCCATCGCCTCAGCAGCCGGGTTAGCTTCCGCACTCCACCGACTGAATACAGGGATTTTAGTGAAGAGTTTGTCATCGTCGATGAGATCGGCCTGTTACATCGCCGACTGGCGACACGCTATGACGCAGAGCTTAGCTTTTATGAGCCCAAAAAAAGCCGCCAGCTACAAAAGTTCTTTGATGAGTGCTGGGAAAAAAGCGCTCAAGACCCCAACCTGCGTCAGCTACACCTGTGAGAAAGCAACCACAGTCGTTATTTCAATCTCTACTGGCCGTGTTGTTGCTTGCAGCGACGGCAATTGTTCAGGCCGATGAACAACAACTTGAAGTCATTTCACTTCAGCATCGTCTGGCTGAAGAACTGTTGCCAAGCTTGCAAGCCTTCATAGATAAAGATGGTGTAATCAGCGCTAAGGGTAATCAACTTATTATTCGTACTTCTGGTCAAAACCTCGAACAGCTAAAGACACTGATACAACGGCTGGATCAAGCCGCCAAACGATTATTGATTGAAGTCAGGCAACCACTTAGCTCATCTCGCCACAGCCAGGCAACAGATATCTCCGGCGGTATTGGCCTGCCAGATAAAGACGGCCAATTGCGCCTGCGCACCTATAGCACCACAAGCCGCGATTCAGCCGCATCAGATCAACAAATACAGGTGCTAGAAGGCCACACCGCCCTGATCAAAACCGGCCAGTTAGTGCCCATGGCGAAGAAGCAGGTACGTAGTGGCGGCCAGGTAGAAACCATTATCGAACAGCAGGATGTCAGTACCGGCTTCAAGGTCAGGCCTCGTCTGAATGGTGACATCGTGTTGCTAGAGATCATGCCCTTTAGTGCCAGCCAGGCCAACACAGGCGGCGGCGTGATTAATCAGCAACAAGTCTTTACCACGGTTTCGACAAAACTAGGTGAATGGGTTGAAATCGCTGGCATCAGCTCCGGTCAGCAACAAAACGGTAGCGGAACTGTCTATAAGACACATGAACGTAATCAACAACAACGCCAGGTTCTGATTCGGGTGACTGAGCAGTAACCCCCTGCGATGGAGATTTTAAACAATCTGGCAGACATATTTCTCGATGCCGCCCCCTGGCTGCTACTAGGCTTTGTTGCCGCGGGTTTTATCAAGGTCTGGCTGCCTGATGACCTGCTTAGCCGTTGGCTTGGCGGTGAGGGTCTCTGGCCCATCACCAAGGCCGCTGTCATCGGCGCCCCTTTACCGTTGTGTTCTTGTGGTGTTCTGCCTGCGGCCATGAGCCTGCGCCGTAGCGGCGCCTCACGCAGCTCAACGGTTTCATTTCTGATTGCCACGCCAGAAACCGGCGTTGACTCCATTGCTCTCTCCTATGCCCTGCTGGGACCGATCATGGCGGTAATTCGTCCCCTGGCGGCCATTATCAGTGCCATTTTCACCGGCCTTCTGACCTCATTTATTGCCCCCGCAGAAATCGCAAAACATCAGCATGAAAACGCTTCCTGTCACGATGGTCATACTCATTCTGAGCCAGACAATTGCTGTAGCAAATCAAAGCAAGTCCAAACTGGCTTTTTTAACCGCAGCAGCAGCGCGCTGCACTATGGCCTGGTAGAGATGGTCGATGACCTGGTGTTATGGCTGGTCTTTGGCCTGCTGCTGGCAGCGGCAATGAAGACCTGGGCACCACCCATGATCCTGGCAGACTGGGGCAGCGGCCTGACTGCCATGCTGCTGATGTTGTTAGTTGGTATTCCAACCTATATCTGTGCCACCGCATCGACGCCTATCGCTGCCGCACTGCTGCTTGCTGGCATCTCACCCGGTACGGTGCTGGTGTTTCTGCTGGCAGGTCCAGCCACCAATATTGCCACCATGGGCGTGATCCACAAAGAGATGGGCAAGGCAGTACTGGTAACCTACTTGATGGGCATCTGTGTCAGCAGCGTCGCCATTGGTCTGGCCACAGACGCTCTGCTGAACACCTTTGACATTGATATCTATAGTCAGATAAGCATGGCTGAAGAATGGATGCCAAGCTGGTTGGCCTATCTGTCCAGCGCAGTTCTGTTGGCAGCGGCGCTGATTTCTGTTGCCAAGATGCTGCACCGAAAATTTGAAACCGCTTAACGGCCGCGTAGAAACAGCTTATCCAGATCATCCAGCGACATCTGTACCCAGGTTGGGCGACCGTGATTACATTGGCCACTGCGCTCGGTACGTTCCATGTCGCGCAGCAGGGCGTTCATCTCCGGCACGGTGAGCTGACGACTGGCTCGAACTGAACCATGACAGGCCATGGTTGCCAAAATCTCGTTACAACGCTCCTGAATGCGGCTACTCTGCCCTGCCACGGCTAGATCAGACAAGACATCAGTTACCAGAGTTTGAACATTAGCGTTTCTCAACAACGCTGGCACTGAGCGAATCATCAAGGTCTCCGGCCCCATGCTATCGAGTTCAAACCCCAAGCCATTGAGAAATTCTTGATGCTCATCTGCCAAACGCGCTTCACTGCTGCTAACAGCCATAGATTCAGGCACCAACAGCGGCTGGGAGCGAATCCCCTCCTCGTCCCAGGACTGCTTCATCCGTTCATAGGTGACGCGCTCGTGAGCGGCATGCATATCCACCAGCACCAGGCCTTTTTCATTCTGCGCCAGAATGTAAATGCCATGCAGCTGCGCCAGGGCAAAACCAAGTGGCGGTGCATCGACCGGTTTAGGCTCAGGCATTTCAGCCACCGCCCCCCCGGCATTGGCCAGCGCCTGCATGCCCTGATAGGCGGCCTGGCCCTCCTGCACGCCCAGGGCAAAGCCAGTCTGGCGTGGCGCTGGAGCTGAGTTTGCAGAGCGGGCAGCTGGCGAGAAAAAGCCTGCCGCCTGTACAGGTTGATCAAGTTCAGTAGCGGTGCTTTCAAGTTGAGGTTGAGCATCCCCCGGCCGCAATTCGGCCAATGAGCGATACAGGCTGGAAAAGAGAAAGTCGTGCACCATCCGACTCTCACGAAAACGGACCTCATGCTTGGTCGGATGGACGTTAACATCCACCTCCTCAGCCGGCAGTTCCAGGTAGAGCACAAAGGCCGAGTGACGACCGTGGTACATCACATCCTGATAGGCCTTGCGCACCGCATGGGCGATGACCTTGTCTTTAACCATGCGGCCATTGACGTAAAAGTATTGCAGATCGGCCTGACTGCGGGAAAAGGTTGGCAGCCCGACCCAGCCCCATAACCTTAAACCACCGCGTTCAAAGTCAATCTCGGCCGACTGTTCGACAAAGGGTTTGCCGCAAATGGCGGCAATGCGACGACGACGGCCTTCCTGATCGCTGGCGGCGCGCCACTGATGCACCTGTTTCTGTTCATTGGTAAGACTAATACCAACATCAAAGCGACTCAGACCTATGCGGCGCACCACGTCTTCCAGATGTTTAAATTCAGTGCGTTCGGCACGCATAAACTTACGTCTGGCCGGAGTGTTAAAAAACAGCTCGCGTACTTCGATGGTGGTGCCTTGTGGATGGGCGACAGGCTGGGCCTTTGGTTCGGTCTCGCCACCATTAACCGACAGCTGCCAGGCCTGATCTTCACCCTGGTAACGGGACATCACCTTTAACCGTGACACCGAGGCAATACTGGGCAGGGCCTCACCACGAAAGCCGAGGCTATTGAGGTGACTGAGGTCGTCAAAGTTGGCAATCTTGCTGGTAGCATGACGACTCAATGCCAAAGTCAAATCGTCATGGTGAATCCCGGCACCGTTGTCGCGAATACGGATCAGGGCAATACCGCCCTTTTCTATCTCCAGGTCGACCTGATGAGCACCAGCATCGAGGCTGTTTTCCACTAACTCTTTAACAACTGACGATGGCCGCTCAACCACTTCACCGGCAGCGATCTGGTTAGCAAGGTTGGTAGAAAGGAGGTGTACACGCTTCACGACTAGGTTCCAATCAGGCAAAAAAACAGACCTGATTATACGTGAAAGGCGGTCGACTGAGGGGGTTTAACTGTAGTTGTTAACTGTCTCGAGTCGGGATCTGCAACACCTGACCTACACGCAGGCGGTCTGATTTAAGCCGATTGGCCACACGCAGAGTTTTGAGGCTAACATGATACCGAGTGGCAATATGCGAGAGTGTCTCGCCACGTTCTATGACATGCTCACGTGCAGCAATGCGGGTGCCCGGTGGAGGGTTGGAGATAAAATAGCTGCGAATGCCAGACATCATAGCGCTAGCCAGTTTCTGCTGATAAGCACTCGAACGCAGGTTCCTCTCTTCTGTAGGGTTGGAGATAAAGGCAGTCTCAACCAGAATTGATGGAATATCCGGTGACTTCAACACAGCGAACCCAGCCTGTTGAACAGTACGCTTGTGCAATTTAGCCACCCCTCCCAAGCTTTTTACAACCTTACTGCCAACATCCAGACTATCTTCAATAGTGGCACTCTGAGACAGATCCAGCAACACCGAGGCCAGCATATCGTCCTTGTCATCCAGACTGACACCACCTACCAGGTCAGAGGCATTCTCACGATTGGCCAGTAGCTTGGCTGCCTCGCTGGTGGCGCCGCGTTGTGACAGGGCATAAACAGAAGCTCCCTTGGCGCGCTTATCCGGAAAGGCATCAGCATGTATGGAAATAAAAAAATCTGCCTTATGCTTGCGTGCTTTTTCTTTGCGACTCGCGAGTTTAATAAAATGATCACCATCACGAATCATCAACGGCCGCATGCCATCTTCTTTCTTGACCAGTTTTTCCAGTTTGCGGGCAATGGCCAACACCACATCTTTTTCGCGGGTGCCTTTATGCCCCTTGGCACCCGGGTCAATACCACCATGCCCCGCGTCAATGGCGATAACAATGTCTCGTTGTTGCTGCTTAACAATCAGCTGTTTTTTCTTAACCTTGGGAGCAGTTGCAGCTTGTGCTTGTGGTACTGTTTTTTTAACCGGGGCCTTGGCGACCCGCTGAACAGGTTTGGATGACTTGCCCTGCAACTCAATAACCAGCCTATTGCCCTTGCCTGCTGAGGGTTTCAGTAAATAAACATTGCCTTTAAG
>Ga0316207_10003722_pt1 | contig 13889 bp, 15 predicted proteins | sample 6weekpyrite_MG_FD_204943 | JGI IMG/M metagenome (GOLD analysis project Ga0316207, IMG submission 204943) | Microbial mat bacterial communities from mineral coupon in-situ incubated in ocean water Damariscotta River, Maine, United States -... | ecosystem: Environmental > Aquatic > Marine >... | reverse complement strand
GATGGAGTTGTACGATCGCCTTCGCTATTTTCAATTACTTTTACACTGCCATTGTCCATGACTGATACACATGAATTGGTTGTGCCTAAATCGATTCCGATTATCTTACCCATGATTGTTACTCCGCTTTATGCTCTTTAATTTCTAAATTTATTTAACTGGTTATTTAATAGGGTCTTTTACCCGGGCTTCAAGCCTATAAAGTAAATTTCCCGCAATTTTTTCTATTCTTTATCGTCTTTGCCACTATTTGTAGATGAAACGACAACCATTGCCGGACGAACCAAACGCTCGTTAAGCAAGTAGCCTTTCTGCATTACATCTATAACGGTATTGGGCTCGTGTTCTGGTGAATCAATCATGGTCATTGCCTGATGATGTTCAGGGTTAAATGCCTCTCCATGAGGATGAACACCTTTAATGCCAAATTTTTCAATGGCCGTTTCAAACATCTTCAAGGTCATCTCTGTGCCTTCGCGTAATTTTGCAACATCCGCGTTTTCATCTTGAGCGGCAGCGACGCCCATTTCCATTGAGTCAATGACGGGAAGTAGTTCTTGAGCGAACTTTTCTAAAGCAAACTTACGCGCACTGGATACATCTTTCTCTGAACGGCGACGGATGTTTTCCATCTCTGCGCGTGTACGCATTAATTGGTCTAAATTATCTGCGGCTTTAGCTTCCGCTTCTTCTAATTTAGCTTCTAATTCTTGTTCTGTGGTCAATTCTTCTGATACTTCAACCTCTACATCAGAAGCGGCTTCTTCAGTTGCGATCTCTTCAACTTCTTGATTTTGTTCTGTTTCGCTCATTCCTAACTCCGAAAAAATAATATCTACAGCGTATATAAGGACAATATTTTTGAACTCAAGAGAAAAATTGAAGGAATTACGAAAAAATAAAAGGCAAGTAGAAAAGAGTTAGTTCTTATGTGTGTCCATTAATGAGCCAAGTAATTTGGCGGTGACATCAACAAGGGGAATGACTTTATCATAAGCCATACGGGTGGGTCCGATGACACCCAATACCCCAACCACTTCTTCGCTGACTTTATAGGGTGCGGTGATCACTGAACAACTTTCAAAAGCCGAATATCCGGACTCTTCACCTATGAAAACCTGCATGCCTTCTGCCTGAATGGATTGATCCAGTACGTGTAAGACATCACGTTTAGCATTAAAAGCATCAAATAAATGGCGCAACTTTTCCATATTCGCCATTTCTGCGTATTCCATGAGATTGGTTTGTCCTGCCATGACAAAATCATCACTATTCTGCTCCGACACCACGTTATCAGTCATCTGAATAGCCATTTTCATGATGTGTTGCATATCATCACGCTCTTGCTTCATGCTTTCTAAAACAGCTTCACGAATTTGCGATAAATCTTTGCCAACAAACTCCTGGTTCAAATAATTTGCTGTTTGCGTTAGCTCGGACTCGGTAAAAGCCCGATCGGTATGAATCACACGATTTTGTACTTCTTGCTCATTCACTACCAAGATTACCAAAACTCGGTTTGAGGTAAGGGGTAAAAACTCAATATGGCGTAAAATACACGCATCACGACGAGGAAGTGTTACCACGCCCGCCATCTTCGTCATACCTGATAACATCGAGGAAGCCTTTGTGATTAATCCTTCTTGAGAGTCATCAATCCCCATTTCCTGACGTAAATTGTCAACCGCTTTACCGCGCAAGGGTTTAACCGTGACCAGATTATCCACAAACAAACGGTAGCCTTGCGGTGTGGGAACACGCCCTGAGGAAGTATGGGGTGAAATTATCAGGCCAAGAGCTTCCAGGTCTGCCATCACATTCCGGACGGTTGCAGGACTTAGGTTAATTTCTTCACTATTGGATAAGGTTTTTGAGGCAACGGGCTGCCCATCATTAATATAATGTTCCACCAAGACTTTAAATAACTGCTGAGAACGTTCATTGAGGTTGTCTAGGGTGGAATCTGTTGGCACGTTTCGTCTCTTTCAGAATTATCGTTCAAAACCATAAAATAGCACCCGAATGATTTGAGTGCCAACGCAAATTAGCTGATTTTTACATTTGAGGTCAAGCATTTACATCAGTATAAGGTGAGGTTATTAGCAAGCATTTATATTCCGTCTTAGAAAAGTAAGATTGGCCTATCTAGTGCCACTTGTGCTAATTTAGCGCTACTAATTCAGATTATATATAGAATAAAATATCCTCATGAGTAAAAACCAAAACAGTTTCAACACTATCGGCTTAATCGGGAAATTCGCAGACACCAGCGTCTCATCTACCCTGCTTAAGCTTGCCGCTATTTTAAAAGAACGGGGTTGCACCGTTTTGCTTGATCGAGAAACAGCTCGAAATATGGGCGAACACGATCTTAAAATTATCAGCCGCCATGAAATTGGAAAACAATGTGATCTTGCGGTCACCGTCGGCGGTGACGGAACATTACTTGATGCTGCTCGTGGGCTAGCTAATTTTGAAGTGCCTTTACTTGGAATAAATTTAGGTCGATTAGGATTTTTGGTGGATGTTTGTCCCGATGAAATGTCAGAACGTCTAAATGAAATTCTTGATGGTGACTTTGAAGAAGAACACCGTATCTTACTGAACACCAGTATTGAACACGATGATAAACCAACCAGTGAAAGCGATGCTTTCAATGATGTTGTGGTTCACAAGTGGGAAGTTGCCCGCATGATCGAAACTGAGACCTATATAAATGGTAAGTTTCTTAACAGCATGCGTTCAGATGGTTTGATTGTTTCAACCCCTACCGGTTCAACCGCCTACGCACTGTCGGGGGGCGGCCCGATTTTAGAACCCGATATGGATGCCATGGTGCTTGTTCCAATTTGTCCTCATACCATGAGTTACCGCCCTATCGTTATCGGCGGCGATAGCGTGATTGAAATTATTGTTAAAGAAAATCAAAACTCACACGCTCAAGTGACCTGTGATGGCCAAATTAATTTAGGCGTAGTTTCAGGTGATAAAATTACCATTAAGAAAAAGGAAAAGGTTGTTCGTTTGATTCACCCACGCCAACACAACCACTATGAAATTCTTCGGGCTAAACTCCATTGGGGCGAGCATTTTTAATTATGCTAACTCACATTCATATTTGGAACTTCGCCATCGTCGAAGCGCTCGACATTGAGCTTGAATCTGATCTTTCAGTTTTAACCGGTGAAACCGGCGCGGGTAAATCTATTTTACTCGACGCATTAGGTTTAGCTTTAGGTGATCGAGCAGACAGCACTGTGATTCGTCATGGCCAGGAACGTGCCGAAATCAGTGTAACCTTTGACACCAGTAAGGCGAAGAATGCCGAAGCATGGTTAAAAGAGCATGAGTTAGACAGTGAGTACGAATGTATTATTCGTCGTACGGTTAATGCAAAAGGCCCATCGAAAGCTTTTATTAATGGCAAACCAGCGACCGTACAACAGCTGCGTGAACTTGCTGAAATGTTAGTGGATTTACATGGCCAACATGAACATCAATCATTAATGAGAGCAGAAGTTCAGCAACAACTGCTCGATGATTACGCCAACCATTCTGGTTTAGTGAATCAGGTTATAAGTTCTTTTAAAGAATGGAACAAACTCAATAGCGAATTTAAAAAGTTAAGTTCTGCGAAAAATGAACAAGATCATCGTCTTGATTTATTAAAGTATCAGGTTAATGAACTTGAAACATTGAATTTACTCGTTGGTGAATCTGAAAAACTAGATAGCGAATATAAACGTTTATCAAATGCAAGTATGTTATTGCAAACAACCGAGCAAACACTCCAGGCCTTAGAAGAAAGTGATAAAGGCTCTATCTCGCAACAACTTAGCCACTTTGCCTCAGAGTTACAACAACTGGCCAAAACAGATAACAAGCTCAATGAAATTACAACATTGCTCGATAATGCAATGATTCAAATCAGTGAAGCGAGCAGTGAGCTTCACCAGTATGTTGATAGCTTAGAAATGGATCCCCAACGTTTAAGCTATCTTGATGAACGCATTAGCACCATTCACAATCTTGCTCGCAAACATCAGGTTAACCCCGATGAGTTGCCCGCCCTGTTTGAACGTTTAGAAAAAGAATTAGACTCTATAGAAAATGCAGACATCCACTTGGAACAATTACAACAAGATATCTCTCAAGCTGAGATGGCCTATAGAAAAGCAGCAAATGCATTAACAAAACGTAGAACAAAAGCGGCAAAAATACTTTCCAGTAAAGTCAGTGAAAACATGCAAGAACTTGGTATGGAAGGTGGAGCCTTTGAGGTTGCACTTAATTCATATGACGATGATTCATTCCATAATAATGGTAACGAACAGATTGAATTTCTCGTCAGCGCAAACCCCGGTTCCCCTGCAAAATCATTAAGCAAAGTGGCATCCGGCGGCGAAATATCGCGTATCAGCTTAGCCATTCAGGTGATTGCAGCTGAATCCACTCGTATTCCAACGCTCATTTTTGATGAAGTCGACGTAGGCATTGGTGGTCGCGTTGCTGAAATCGTAGGTTTGAAACTCAAGCAACTGGCAGAACATCGTCAGGTCATTTGCGTAACTCATTTAGCGCAGGTTGCAGCCTTAGGTCAACATCATTTACAAGTCAGTAAACAGTCCGACTCAGCAACAACCATTAGTCAAATTAACTACCTTGACCAAACTCAACGCGTTAACGAGCTAGCAAGAATGATGGGCGGAATTGAGATTACTCAACAAACTCTATCTCATGCCGAAGAAATGCTGGCAAAAGTGAGTAATGGCTAATCTAGCCTTTACCTGTATCTAAGAGTATCATTCGTTTTTTATTATCATGTATCGGAACTAAAATGAGAAAAACATCTCTTTTGCTTACCTCTCTATTTTTCAGCCTGTTTCTTATCAGCTGTGCCTACAAACCTGATGTACAACAAGGTAATTCATTTGATCAAGAAATGCTTTCTCAGCTAAAGGTAGGAATGACTCAGCAACAAGTTGTTTTTGTGATGGGGAATGCTTTATTAAAAGATGCTTTTCACAGTAATCGCTGGGATTATGTTTATACCTTTGCAAAAGGCAGAGGAAAAGCAGAGCGCCGTTTACTCACCTTGCATTTTAAAGACAAAATACTAGAAAAAATTGATGACAGCCAAATAAAGAAAATAACTTTAGAATAGTTACTTCTTCTTCGACTCCTTCTTTTCAGCGCGTTTACGCCGGGACTCTTTTGGATCAGCAATCAATGGGCGATAAATTTCAACTCGATCTTTATCTCTTAAAACTTCACCGGATTTAACGGCTTTACCAAAGATACCTAACTTATTTTTTGCTAAATCAATTTCTGGAAATTTCTCTAACACACCCGAAAGTTTAACTGCTTGCTCGGCTGTTGTACCTTGATCAACATCTAAAGAGATCAACACCTGCTCTTCAGGTAAAGCATAGGCTACTTCAACAAACACTTTTTCTACACTAACCATAAACTGTATCCGCACGTTTTATAAAAGCATCGACCAGGCTGTTAGCGATACGACTAAAAACAGGCCCTAACGTCACGCTGATTATTTTGCTGGAAAATTCAAACTCTAAATCAAGTGAAACTTTGCAAGCATTTTCACCTAATGATTCAAACAACCAAACACCATCCAAGTTTTTAAAAGGTCCGTTAACTAAATGCATTTCGATTTTTTCAAAAGCCGTATTTTTATTTTGTGTGGTAAATTCTTTATTCAAACCGCTATGAGAAATAAACAAGCTGGCTTCCACATTTTGTTCATCTCGCGATATTTCAGTAGCTTTACCACACCAGGGTAAAAATTCGGCATAGGCTTCAATATCATCGATCAGTTTAAACATTTGTTCTGGTGAATACGAAACCAAAGCACTTTTACTAATTGTCGTCATAAATTCTACTTCAAATTAACACTTAACGATTTTCAACTTCTCGTGCAAGTTCGCCGCTTTTAAGTTTCTCTAAATAACTCGATAATGCTTCCCTTACTTTTCCATGTAACATATATAGTCCAATGAAATTAGGTAAGGCCATACCTAAAATTAACAGGTCACTAAAATCAAGAATATTACTTGCGCTGGTGACCGAACCGATAACCACAAAAATAATAAAAATTATTCGATAGGCCATTGCAGAGCTTTCACCAAACATATATGTCCAGCAGCGCTCACCATAATATGACCAGGCAATCATAGTACTAAAGGCAAATAATACAACAGAAACTGAAAGAATAACGGGAAACCACGAAATTGCCGTACCAAAAGCATAAGCAGTTAATGCCGCGCCTTCTTTATTTGCGACAAGTTCGGTCGTTTCTGGACTATTGTATGCACCCGTAATAACAATCACTAATGCCGTCATGGTACAAATCACAATGGTATCAATAAAAGGTTCCATTAACGCGACAATACCCTGGCGTACTGGGTATTTAACTTTTGCCGCTGCGTGCGCAATGGCGGCAGAACCAATACCCGCCTCACTGGAAAATGCTGCTCGTTTAAAGCCTTGTACTAAAACACCGATAAGACCACCAACACCTGCTGCAGGTGTAAAGGCTTCGGTGATAATTTTACCGATAGCATCTGGAATCATTGCTGCATTACTCAAAATAACCCAAAGGCAAGCTAATACATAAATGCTAACCATGGTTGGAACGATTGCTTCAGCGGTATGCGCGATACGACGTATGCCACCAATAATGACAGTAGCAACAACAATAGCCATAATGATGCCAAATAGCTCTGGCATGTCAGCAAACATAGGAATTTGTTGTTTAACAGCACCTAGCGCCTGACTAACCTGAAAGGCATTTCCTGCTCCCAGAGAGCCACCAATTGTCATAATACAAAAAATGATAGCGAGAACTTTACCGGTTTGCGCCCAGCCTTTCTCTGCCAGGCCACGAGAAAGATATTCCATCGCCCCGCCCATAATATGGCCATCAGGCCGCACTTCCCGATACATTTGTGCCAGCGTGGCTTCGGTAAATTTTGAAGTCATCCCAAGGAAGCCTGCTATGATCATCCAAAAGGTTGCACCCGGACCACCGATCATAATCGCAATAGCAACACCGGCAATATTTCCTAACCCGACGGTGGCCGAAAGTGCCGTGGTTAATGCTTGAAAAGAAGTCACTTCACCTTGAGCACTGGGAACAAGGTATTTGCCACGCAAAATATGATAAGCATGGCGAAACATACGTAAGTTAATAAAGCTCATACGAACCGTAAGGAAAACCGCCCCCACTACGAGCCAACCCACAATAAAAGGCATATTGGCTTCACCGGGCATAACATCAAAAAAGAAAACGGCGGCCAAATAGCCATTAATCACACCAAATAAATCATTTAAGGTTGATGATGCTGCGGCAGGCTCAGCGGCCATCACAGCCATACTGGAAAGCATAAGCATTAAGCCGAAACTAAATTTTTTCATGATTTGGTGTAGTTTGAGCGTGTTATTCAATTTCCTTCCCCTATTTTTATTAACTATTATTGGGTAGATTTCGCAAATATATCATCACAACCTGAGATTGAATCCTACCTTATACTATTAGCTAGCATCTGTTAAGAACGGTAATCGGATAAGACTTAAACTGCCAGTTCGATAATTTCTCTGTATAATCACAAAATATGAGTAAATCGAAAAAAGACAAAAAGTCTGAATCAAACACCATCGTATTGAATAAAAAAGCACGACATGATTTTATCCTCGGTGATCGTTTTGAAGCAGGCATTGTGCTCGAAGGGTGGGAAGTAAAAAGCTTACGTGCCAAAAAAGTTCAAATTCGTGATAGTTATGTCTTCATCAAAAATGGCGAAGCCTGGCTAAGTTCTACGGTTATCACACCACTTGAGACCGCATCAACCCATATTCATCCTCAGCCACAACGCATACGAAAGCTGCTATTACACCGGGATGAAATTACCAAGCTGGTCAGCGCCGTCGAGCGGAAAGGATTTACTTTGGTTGCAACTGCAATGTATTGGAAAAAAGGTCGCGCAAAATTAGAGATTGCTTTAGCAAAAGGCAAAAAAGAACATGATAAACGTGCATCGGAAAAAGATCGTGACTGGAAACGAGAAAAAGCCAGAATGCTTAAGTCATCTTAACGTTAACTATCTAAAAATTTCACAACCTCATCAAGCTCATTAAATATTTCTTCAATTCTACTATTGATATTTTTGTAGTTGCCTTTTCTTAATGAGTGCTCAAAATCCTCACACATTAAAAACAAATTATTTGCTCCCATAGTGCCGCAACTACCTTTCAATGTATGAATACTTATTATTAACTTCTCGATATCATCTTGCTCTGTTTTAATATCAACTTTTAATATTTTGCTTCTTTTTACGAACGTCGAAACAAGTTTTTTATAGCCGTCATCACCCATTATACTTTTTAAGCTATCCGTCTTATCCTCGTCAATATTAGCAATAGAAGGAGATACAAGACTATCATCCTTTACTTCATCGCTTTCTTTTAAAGAAATTTTTGGTATCCATTTTGATATCATACTTTTAAGATCGTCGGCAGAAAAAGGTTTCGACACATAATCATCTATACCCGACTTATAATATGAAGTAACATCTTCGGGCAAGACATTCGCTGTTAAAGCAATAATAGGTAAATGATGATCGGCAGGCTCAGATTCTCGATATTTAACTGTTGCACCACAACCATCCAACACAGGCATATTTATATCCATAAAGACAATATCAAATTTTCTATCCTGCATTATATCAACGGCTTCTTGTCCATTACTTACAACACTAACATCACACCCCACCCCATCAAGAAATCCTTTAGCAACCATTTGGTTAACTTCATTATCTTCAACGACTAAAACCCTTGTTGACATTTTATTCTCACCAACATCATTATCGGCAGCATATATCGGAATAATTTCACCAGAAATAGTTTGAAGACAATTATAAACATTATCAATTTGCAGTGGTTTAGTGACGATTAAATCAGAACCATAATTATCCTTATTGGACTCATTACATACCACAACTATTTCTGTATCATACTTATCAAGTTCTTTTTTAATAGTTATTTTTTCAATATTACTGTCATCGATAAAATTTTCGTCTATAAAAAGGACATTTTTATATTTCTTCTTAGAGTTAAGTTCTTTTAGCTTGTCTGTAACATCTGCAAAAACATCATAAAAATCACAATCCAAATTAAGAAATTCAAATATAGATTTAATCGCAGGTTTCATTTTTATATTTTTACTAAAAAATACAATATTAAATTTTTCGTTTAAAACATATTTTTCAGGAACATCAAACACACGTTTCATTCTTACATCAAAGTAAAATTCACTACCTTCTCCTAACACCGACTTAACATTGATACTGCCTCCCATCATTTCTGCCAACCTACGACATAATGTCAGACCTAATCCCGTTCCACCAAAATAACGAGAGGTGTTTACATCAGCCTGTTCAAAAGACTGAAATATTTTATCTATAGATTCTTCTGCTATACCAATACCGCTGTCTTTGACGCTTACTAAAATATCTATTTCACTATCATGAAGCTCTTCAAGTTTCACAGTTAAGTAAATCTCACCTTTTTCAGTGAATTTTTTTGCATTCCCAAGCAAGTTCATAACTATTTGCCAAAAACGCGTTTGATCACCTAAAAGAAAAGTTGGAAGAATAGGATCCATTGAAACAATTAGCTCAATGCCCTTTTCCTGAAGTTCAATTGAAAATAATGAGACTATCTCAGAGATTGTATTTATAAGGTCGAATTCTTCCTCAACAATAACCAGCTTTCCTGATTCAACTTTAGACAAATCAAGAATATCATTAAGAATAACCAACATGTTATTGCCCGAATTTTTAGCTGTTGTTACATAATGAAGTTGTTTTTTATTCAATGGTGTATCTTTTAAAAGGTCCATCATACCTAAAACACCGTTCATTGGTGTCCTAATTTCATGACTCATATTTGCTAAAAATTCTGAACGTGCGCGACTTAATTGTTCTACGCGCTCAATTGCGGCTTTAAGTTCTTTCGTTCTCTGACTAACTGTGGTTTCAAGATCTTTTGCATAATTTCTTAATTGTTCAGCTAAATGTAAATTATCAATATTAAAGACCGTGATAGATAAAATTAGTTGTAATATATCAACTAATACACCACTTACTTCTCCCTTGTTTTTTGCATTTGCAATAAACATTCCGTGAATCCGACGTTTAGTCGACAAGGAAAATAGTACTTGATTCAGGTTTGTAGCGGGACCACTAAATATCGTCGGTCGGTTTGTATTGAGAACCCATGCAAAAGTACCATTGTTGATATGACCTTCAACATCCTTTTCTATAGAATCTCGAGCACTTTCCGGGAAACAATAAGTTTGCTCAAACTCAATAAGATTCTTAATTTCATAAAAAGCAAAAGAATCAAAGTAGTCTAACTTTTTTAGATTTTCTACTAATAATTTAAGAACATCGTCATCAGTACAATTTTTATTTAAAGATAAAAGATCATGGCTCACATTTACAACAGAGGATATTCCCTCATGCATAAAATAATAAACATCTTTAATACTTTTATTTTTATCCATAAACTTATCCCAGGATATATTTTACTGCTTCAGCATGTTGAACATGTAATTGTTCAACAGCAGAATCTATAATTTCTATATCCAACCCCAATGCATCCCATGCTTTATCATTTAATGTTGGTACAAATTTTTCACCACTGGCACCAAATTGAAGTGCATGCACCATAATATCTGCCACGTGAATTATACTTGCACCAACGTTATCTCCCGGTGCTATAGAAGGAATATGGTGATAGTAAACGGAAGAAATCACCTCTTCAGGCAACTTCCATTTTTCTAATAACATTGAACCCAGTTTTGCATGATCAAAACCAATTACTTCTTTTTCAACCTTATGCATTAATTTTTTTGTTTCTTCACACTTTGAAATAACAGCATAAGCATATTTTGGAGCTTCAACAAAAAGTATAAGCTTCCCTATATCATGAAGTAGTCCTGCTGTAAAAAATTTTTCAATATTTTGTTCATGCCTATATGCTGCAAGTATACGAGAAGCTGTTGCAACAGCAATACTATGTCGCCAGAAATGATCCATATCAATTACATCTTGCGGAATATCTTTAAACATAGCAACAACCGAACAACTTAATATAATTTCACTCAGCTGCTTATGACCAACAATAGTAATGGCCTTTGATATAGTGTCAATTTTAGAGGGAAAATTAAATAAGGCACTATTAGAAATCATTAACACTTTGGCTGACAAAGCAGAATCTTCAGAAACAATTTTTTCAAGATCATTATTAGATGTCGCAGGATCTCTTATTGCTTCTGAAAACTTCATCGCAACTGCAGGCAAGGCTGCAACCTTAAGCACATTCGTAATAATACGTTCCGCATCTAAAGGCAAAATTAACCTCCCAACTGCTCAACGAAAAACCGCACCGAAACTTTGTATAATTCATCTATAAATGGGACTTCCATGTTATTGTGAATAAAACGTTCCTTCAGCGCATCCTCTATAGCCATATATGCTTCGGGAGAAATCTCAATTTTGTCTTCAGTTTCAGGCATTTCATTTTCATGAATTTCTACACTAATGACGCCCCATGCACTCAAGGCTTTAAGGTGTTTTTCATTTAAAACACAGCCTTCACCCAATAAAAATCGTCCATTAGGATCACAAACGTCAGCAGTAAGCGTCATACCGACTTGCAGCTCTTTTACTTTAATTTTTGCCATGGGAATCCCAGATAAGATACATTGTCACACTCCATTTACTTTAATTTTCTCCATATATGAAGTCTATCGACTTATTTTAGTAATTCTTTAGATAATTTAAGCCAATGGCCTTTAAATATGGGATCAATGCCCACAATATTAAAACTGACTTATTTGGAATTATTCGTTAAAATTAGTGTCTTAAGTACCATGGGGGCGACACGGCTTCGACGTGGATTGCGAAACTTGAGGTGCATGCCGAGTGACAGATTAGCTCGTAAAATTAGCTGTAACACATATAGTTGCAAACGACGACAACTACGCTTTAGCTGCTTAATAACCAGTTTTAAAGCCCTCTGCCTGGTGAGTGCTTATGCTCCCAGATCCCAGGGGTCACTAACATAAGATCGCGAGAGAAGTACGTCTGGGACGGATCCGCTAAAACTTACCAGACTCACCGTATGTGATCCCTGCCTGTCGGGCAGCAGCCGGTTAAATTTAAAGACAGAATAAGCATGTAGAGCTGATAGCAGAGAATTTGCGGACGCGGGTTCGATTCCCGCCGCCTCCACCAATTAACTATGGGGATATATTTTTATCCCCATTACTCGTTACCCGAAACTACACCTCGGCAATTGGGAAACTGTGAGCAGCCCCAGAAAATATTACCTGCGTTGCGGCCTTTTTTTGCGGTACGTTTAATCATTTTTTGATTGCAAATAGGACACAAAGGCTCGATTTCAGGTATTTCTGGCGGTGATTCACTTTCAGCGACTTCAGAAATATCTTCTGAGCTACCTTCAGCAACCGATTGCATGAGTACGCCAATCATATGAGAAAGATCTATCCCATTAATCAGTAACAACTTTTTCCCTAATGAAAAATCTAGCGCTTCTTCGCTAAAACGCCCTGAAGAAATAATAATGCCTTGTTTTAAGTTCTTCTCTTTAACAACGGTATAAAATTCAGAAACAATATCAAGTTCAATGTATTTTTCTTTCCAATTTTGATGATGCACATAACTTGTTTCATTATTTTGCATTAAAACAAGATCGACATTTGCATGTTCTGGATCTTCATTTGTATTAATCGAATAGCCACGCTGCCTGAATATTTTTTGAAGGAGCTTTTTAAATTCTTGTTCTGTTAAATCTGTTAATACGTTTGATACATCAGCAAAATGTGTTTGCTCAACCGGCTCTTTTTCTTGAACAGAAGAATATAGTGTACTTTTCAGCCAGGGTAAGTTTGATACCGTTTTTAAGACTTTTGTAAAAAATGATTTTTCCTGCATATTGGAGCAATCGTAACACTTGTTAATCTTATAGTCATAATAAATGACTCAACAAACATGCAACAAATAAATATAAAGTAGCCTTTAAAGAGTTGAAATACGAGAAAACAGAGGGTTTTTAGAGTACCCTCATTCTTAACAAAAAGGGTACATTTAGACTATTTAAGAGGCTTTATCTAATCGGTGCATCATACAAACGAGTTCAACTTCAGACTCACTTAAACCGCAAACATTAATAATATCATCAACACTCGCACCAGTTTGAGCCATACGAATAGCCTGTTCATAGGGTTGATTTGAGCTGTTATAAAAATCAACCGGCATATTTTGATTAATAGCACTAACAAACTGGTCTGTCGTATCAATTGAAGCCGGTTTATTGCGCTGCTCTCGCTCAACTTTCAATACTCGACTACCAACGCCTATCGCAGCATTAGCCAGCGCATGTAAATTTTTTTCCAGTGAAATTATCTTTAAAGTTTGTTTTTCGTTTTTTTGCTGCTGATAACGAAACAAAAATAAATTAATGACAAAAAAAGCAAGAACGGAAACCATTAACCAATTGCCCTCTGCCATGTAGTTAATGTATTCACTAAAAAAGTTTAATTGTTCCATAGTTACTCTCTCTAGTCTTTGTTGTTAGTTTAAACATACTCATCTATGTGGTTTCCAGAGCGTCCTTCATTAGCTTCTTTTTTTCTTTCTTTTTGTTGATTGTTTCGTTCGTTTTGAGAATTTTTTTTACGTAGGCCAAATTGTTCTATTGGTCGACTCGGACGAGCTGGCCATAAATTTGTAATTTTATGAAATATCCCTATATTTGCCATCTCACCATTTAATGACCTTAATTAT
>Ga0316207_10003721_pt1 | contig 13890 bp, 14 predicted proteins | sample 6weekpyrite_MG_FD_204943 | JGI IMG/M metagenome (GOLD analysis project Ga0316207, IMG submission 204943) | Microbial mat bacterial communities from mineral coupon in-situ incubated in ocean water Damariscotta River, Maine, United States -... | ecosystem: Environmental > Aquatic > Marine >... | reverse complement strand
CTTTTGTTGATTGAAAATAAATAAAAATATAACGACGCTGGAGGAAACAATGAAAACCCGGAAATTGACAATAGCAGTGATAGCAGCCTTGATGCCGTGCGGTACTGCTTTTGCACAAGATAGTGAACCAGATTGGTCAGTTGATGGCTATGTTGGCCTGTTTACAGATTACCGCGACCGGGGCATATCGTTATCAGACCGTGATGTAACGCTCGCTGGATCTTTAGCAGTGTTTCACAAAAGTGGCTTTTACGGCGGTGTGGATGCAGCGCTGATAGATGATGGTCGGGGGGGCGATCAGAGGACAGAGTTTTTTGCAGGCTACACGATTGATGCTGGTGATTATATTTACGATCTATCAGTAGAGTTAGATGGAATCCACGGGGATACCAGTGATTATTATAGCGAATTTAAAGCGTCTATCGCACGTGATTTTGGCTTGGCCTTTATGCGCGGCGGAGTTGCGTATGCCCCTGAAGGGCGTTGGCATACACCAGATGTAGATAGCTTATATGGCTATGCTGATTTGGAGATACCGGTGCCAACCATCCCTGAGCTTACGCTTTTAACCCATGTGGGGTATGATGTGCGAGACGGGCGTTCAAACTTGTGGAATTGGTCTGTTGGTCTTTCTGCCTTCATTGAGACCTTTGAGTTGAGTCTGACTTTTGAGGACTCGTCTTTGGACCATAGGATTGCGAACGGGCAGTTTAATTTGGCCGCAAAATTCTATTTCTAGCTCTTTTGATGAAGGTACCTAGGCCACAAATTAGCATGATTTTGATTATGCGGTGTTGTTTTGCCACTGGACCAGTGCAGGTTCTACACGTTTCATTACAGGCTCTGTCAATGTAGGGCATGTGGCGACGATGTGGTCATGGAGTGGTTTTTCGCGGTTGAACACCAATCGCTTTCCTGTGCCTGTTGTCAGCAGGCCGCCAGCTTCTTCGATGATTAAATCTGCGGCTGCAACGTCCCAATCATTTTTGGGGCGCAAAGTTACACAGCAATCAAAAAGACCATCGGCAATTTGGCAGATGCGCAGCGCAATGCTGTTTGCTTGTTCACTATACATGGTTTTGGGCCAAGGGATTGGCCAAAATTTATCGGATTGAAACGCACTAGGATCACCCATCATACGCGCTTCATTGAGGTCGCTTTGTTGCGAAACTGAAATGTTAAGGCCATTTTTAGTCACACCCCGGCCTCGTTCGGCAAAATAAAAGGCGTCTTTCACCGGGGCATAAAAGGCTGCGATAATGGTTTTTTGGTCTTGTACTAGCGCAACGGAAATGCCCCAGTTCTCACCGCCGCGGAGGAAGGAACGTGTGCCGTCAATAGGGTCAACTACCCACAATCGGCCACAGCGCAGGCGTTCAGGTTGGTCTTCGGTTTCTTCTGATAACCAGCCATAGCCGGTTCTGTTTTGCATCAATGTAGTACGAAGAAATGTGTCTACAGCAATGTCAGCTTCAGAAACGGGATTATTGGGAGATTTATCCCATGTATGGATTTCACGGGCAAAATAGGAAAGGGCAATACGACCAGCTTCTTCTGTTACTTGCCGCACCAAGTGGGCATCATCTGCCCTATTCCAAGGGCAACTATTTTCATCAAATGGTCCGGTGGTGTTTGCCACTGTCTATCCGTCGTACTTGTTTTACCCTTGCGTTACGGGGGCTTAAGAACTTGCCACCATCATGCCATCAATGCGAATTGTGGGCGCGTTGGTGCCATACTTCATTTCCAAGTCTGATGCTGGCACAAGAGCTCTGAACATATCCTTAAGATTGCCCGCGATAGTGAATTCACTAACGCTTTCTGCGCGCTCACCGTCTCGGATCATAAACCCACTAGCACCGCGACTATAATCGCCTGTAACCCCGTTTACGCCCATACCAATCAGGCCAGTGATATAAATACCTTCTTTGATATCAGCCATCAATTGATCTGGGGTATGGTTACCCGGTTCCATAAATAGGTTGCTAGTGCCAATGCCTGGTGCAGAGGAAGTGCCACGTGTAGCATGGCCCGTGACCTCCAGTCCTAGTTGGCGGGCGGTAGCGCTGTTAAGTGTCCAGGTTTTTAATGTACCATTTTCAACCAGATTGGTGCGCCGCATTTGCACGCCTTCACCATCGAAAAGCTTGCTTGCAAGCCCTCGTTGGATAAAGGGGTCGTCTACGATGGTCACACCATTGGAAAATATAGCCTCACCCATCATATCTTTCAGAAAACTGGTTCCTCGTGCTACTGAACCGCCGGATATCGCTCCGGCGAAGTGCCCCAACATACTATTAGCGACACGTGGTTCAAAGATTAGAGGCATGGCCTTACTTTCAACCTTGGCAGGGTTTAATCTGGCAACCGCCAGTTCGCCTGCGGTGCGGCCAATCTGTGAGGGGCTTGTTAAGTCAGCAAAGTGTCGTTTTGAGCAATAATCATAGTCGCGCTCCATTTCGGTGCCAGTACCCGCAACAGCAGAAATAGACGTGGAAAAACTACTACCCTTATAGTGTCCGTTAAAGCCATGGCTAGTAGCGAGTGATATAGCCCAGCTACCTGCACTTGCACCAGCACCATCAGAATTGGTTATGCCCTCAACAGCTCGTGCGGCGTCTTCTGCCTCAGCGGCCATCTCGCGTAAAGTATCGGCTGCTACGTCTGTATCATCAAACAGTTCAAGGTCAGGGAAGGGGCCTTTGGCCAGCTTGTCTTCTGGAGCAAGACCGCAATAGGTGTCTTCAGGTACGGCTTTGGCCATGGCTAGGGTGCGTTCAACTAAGGCTTTCAAGTTGTCTGGACGGCGATCACTCGTGGATACCATAGCTTGTTTTTTGCCAAACATGACCCGCAGGCCAATATCTTCAGCCTCGCTACCATCAACGTCTTCCATTTTTCCTTCGCGCCAACTAACGCCGCGAGAGCGTGCGTCAACTGCAACAGCATCGGCTGCATCTGCACCGCCTTTGATAGCAGATTTTACAAGGTCATTCAGTAGGTCGAGTGTGTTGTTGGCCATTAGGTGCCCCGGAAGGTTTGGAAGGGATATATTCGAGCCGACAATAAGCCACAAAGCGACTGAGCGTGCAATGGCATTGTCACAAGTTTTGTATAGTGTGTGGGAAGAGCTAGATGTTAAGAGACATGTTGTCGCATATGTTTCGTGTTGAGTTGGAATGGGGACTATACATTAAACCGCCAGTGAGCCTTTTTTAGAACTTGCCGCATGTAGGCTTTTTTAAATAAGGCAATTCAAATTGATCACACAGCCGACATGGGTGCTACTGGAGTAGTGAAGGTTGAGGAACTGCTAATGTTTAAGAGTTTGGTATCAAGCTTTAAGAAAAAGCTGATAGCTAAAAAAGCTAGGAAAAAGTCCCTTTTTATTCATGCAGGTACGTATAAAACGGGCACTACTTATTTTCAGCACCGTCTGTACCATAACCGAGAGCGTTTGAGGGAAGCAGGCATCTATTATCCTGTAACTGGCTTGGGTTTGCATACCAACCATAATCGATTTGCGCACCGAGTTTTAGGTGTCAATATACTCACCGGTCGGAAGTATGGTGGGTTGAGTAAAATTCTCACTCACTTGCAGGATACCCCAGAAATAAACAGTGCCTTAATAAGTTATGAAGGCTTTGGGCGTGCTGGAGCAGTGGAAAAAATAAAAACGCATGCTTTAGAACTGAATGAATTTGATGTTCATGCTATGTTAGTGTTTCGCCCGCATATGGATTTTGCATTGTCGCTTTACCGTGAACTTTGCCAACATGTTTTGTTCGGGGCAGGTTTCACCCAGCTGTTTGATGCAACTGTTCCGCTTGCGCAAACCTGGAGCAAAACGCTTGAGTACCGCTCAATCATTGAGGCTTGGCAAGGCTTTGTCGGGAGGCGTCAATTGCATGTGCATTCCTATCGACAAATTAAAAGCGATCTTGTCGGCACTTTGATGAAGGATGTTGGTTATGAGGGGGCTCTTGAAGAGCCTGATGACCAGAAACGTAATTTGACGCTATCCGCACCAGGGGCCAAGGTTATGCGTAGGATTAATGCCGTAAAAATGCCTGCCAAGTTGCGACATGCAATTGCGCAAGAGGTTGGGCGTGTGGATAAGGGCTTCCCATCATTTTCTCGTTTCTGTGAAATTACAGAGGATCAAGCGCGCTCAATGGAGCAGCGCTTTGAAGCGGACAGAGAATATTTACGGAAGTTTGGCTTTGATCCAAAAGCTGATTTGATGTTGGGTGACAGTTGGCGGTGGGGAACGGACACAAATATGGATGAGGCAACGGATGAACTCCATGATGCCTTGATTGTTGCCTTTGATGATAAGGGCGAGCCAATGCTACAAGATTTGGTGCGCAAGGCACGTATAGTGTGATGTTAAAATTGCACGGTGGTTGTCTCTATCGACTAAAGATGGAGAGACAGCAAATGCTTCGCGACTTGTTTTGCTGTTTTTGCCCCTTCTGCATTCCCCGAAATTTGTGCTGTTACAATTGAACCTTCAAAGATAAGAGCAATTTCTTTGGCCAGTTTTTCTGGGTCTTTTGCTCCTGCTTTTTCGCATAGTTCCAAAATATAGAGATTGATCATGCGCTTGAAGTTTCGGCTAACGGCGCGCATTGGAGAAGCGGGATCAGAATATTCACCAACAACATTCACAAACATGCAGCCAAAAAAATTCTTGTCGTTGAACCACTGTTCTGCAGCATCAAAAATTGCAAGTAATTGATCTCTTGGTTCTTTGGCCCGCGATGCAATGTCTTTCATGAAGTCGTTGCGGAAGCGTCCATCCTGTTGTTTCAAGGCAGCCAGGATTAATTCATCTTTTGAGCGAAAGTGATTATAGAGCGTTTTCTTTGAAACCTTCGCTACCCGCATAATGGTGTCGACACCTGTAGCATGGAACCCATGTTGGCAAAATAGGGCGATCGCTACATCAATTATGTGATCTCTGCGAGAGGCTTGTGGCATTAAATTCTCTTTAAAGGAAACAATTTAGTTTCCTAATCGTAATAGGAAGGGATTCTTTTTGGCAAGTGAAAATTGCTTATTTTCTGCCACTTTTTGATATCCTAGAGAAACTTTTCATCTAATCGCGAAAATTTCACACGCTCGTGATTTGAAATAAGAAACAGCTCTGTTTACTTAACGGCGTATTGGAAACAGATCTGTTTCTCACCGTTTGTATTGAGAGATGTGTGAGGGCAATCGTTGAAAGGATACTGCGTTGAAAAAAATTATCACAGCCCTAGCGGCCTTTTTCTCATTGTCTGCCGTAGTTGCGACTGGCGTCGCCGCTGACAGCGTAACAAATAGCATGGTTGGCGCACAAGGTTACGACCTTGTTTCTTACCACACGAAGAGCGGCCCTTTGAGAGGCAACGGCCATAATGTTGTGGAACACAAAGGCGTAACTTATGTGTTCGCGACGGCTGAAAACAAAAAGATATTCGCGATGAACCCTGCAAAATACTTGCCTGCATATGGCGGTTACTGCGCGATGGGTGTTGCTCTAGAAAAGAAACTTGTTGCTGACCCTACTGTTTGGGAAATTGTTGATGGTCGTTTGTATTTGAACCTCGACACAAACGTACAGGGCATGTGGTCTGGCGATATTCCAGGTAACATTGAAAAAGCTGATGGTATCTGGACTGACATTAAAAATACACCAGCAGGTGAGCTTTAAGTCATACCCGCAGGGTTTTTAATCGAACCCTGATTTTGTTTTGAGTTTTTGTTTTGAGTACCCGGTGGGGCATCTTACTAGCGAGGTGCCCCATTGTTTTTTACTGCCTGTCAAAGCGATGACTATGCCTCTGCATGTTTTAGGTTGTTAATGTAAATGCCGGGCGAAAAAGTCTAGCGTACGGCTCCAGGCTAATTCTGCGGCCTCATCGTCATAACGGCTGGTGGTATCATTATGGAAACCATGATTAGCCCCAGCATACATATGCATGGTGTAGGTTTTGCCATTTGCTTTCAGGGCCGCTTCATAATCAGGCCAGCGGGCATTTACACGTTTATCCTTTTCGCCCAAGTGTATCAGGAGTGGAGCATTGATGTTGGGCACGTCTTCCGCCGGCACACCGCCCCCGTAAAAAGGCACAGCCGCTTTTAGGCTTGGGATATTTGCTGCCATCCGGTTCGACATACTGCCGCCAAAGCAAAAACCTACGCATCCTACATTGCCCGTGCAATCCGGGTGCTTTTGCAGCATTTCTACGGCAGCGATAAAGTCTTCCACCATTTCTGCTCGGTCGCGTTTGCGCTGCATGGCGCGGCCATCATCATCATTACCGGGGTAGCCTCCAAGTGGGTGCAAGGCATCAGGTGCAAAGGCGATATAGCCTGCCATCGCCAAACGCCGGGTTACATCGCGGATATAAGGGTTCAGCCCTCTGTTTTCATGGATAACCATCACCCCCGGTAATTTGCCTGTGGCATTGGAAGGCTTCACCAAATACCCCTGCATGTCTCCAGCACCCTTGGGTGAGGCATAGGGCACATCGGCCCCCAGAATGCGTGGGTCGTTGGCGGGTACTTGTTCGGAAAGCGCATAATTGGGCAGGATGCTATCAGCGAGCGCTGTTACAGTCAGTCCGCCAACGGCAAAGGCACTAAGGCGCTGCATAAAGGTGCGTCGGTCAATAAAGCCGTGCGCATATTTATCATACAGGTCCAGCACACCTTGCGGTGGTTTGTTATGTGTTTTGGTCATCTTACTCTCCCTCATTTCTGTTGGGAATGTGTGCATCTGGGCACTTCCCCATAAGTCACGGTGAGTACTCTAAACCCATCCCTTTTCACGGAATGCTTTCAGTGTTGTAGCAAAAGCCTGCATCTCGGTTGGTGTGCCAATGGATATGCGGTTCCAGCCGTCTTCTTTTGTCATGCGGCGGCCCACTAATATGCCGTTTGCTTTCATACGGCGCTGGTAATCGGCCACAGGGCTACCGATACGGTGTAGCAAAAAGTTTGTGCTGGCGGGGATATAATCCAGCCCCAAATCATTCAATGTTTTCACCAGTGTTGCCTTGGCCTCAGCGTTAGATTTCAAGCTGTGCTTGTAAAAAGCTGTGTCATTCAAGGAGGCCATCGCCGCCGCCACACCTGCTGCATTTAGGTTGTAGGATGCTGTGAAAGGTTTGAGTTTTTTCATGGTTGCAGGGGCGGCAACACCGTATCCCACACGCATGCCCGCCATGCCGTACACCTTTGAAAAAGTGCGAGCGACGATCAAATTCTCACGGCCTGCCTGCACCATAGGCATCAGGCTGCGGTAAGCGGGGTTTGCAATCGCATAATCCACATAGGCTTCGTCCAGCAAAAATAGCTGGTTATCAGGCGCGTTTGTCACCCAGTGTTCAAGTTCTTGCTGGTCACAGATGGTGCCGGTTGGGTTGTTGGGGGTGCAGATGTTAATCAGTACCAGCCCTTCAATTTTATCGGCAGCTTGTTTCAAAGCGCCTAGGTTGGTGGAAAAATCAGCATTAACAGGCACACTGATAACAGGCATGCCTTCTGCCTCACTATATCCCCGCGCCGCGCCGAACGTGGGCGTTGGTTCCAATAATGTGCCGCCTGCATTCGCGGCCATGGTAACGATTGATTTCAACACCTCGGTGGAGCCATTGCCCAGCACAATCCAATCAGCAGGCACTTGGTGTTTGGCGGCGAGCATATCTGTTAGCTCAACGACTGCATCATCAGCATAGCGGTTGCCCGCAGTAGCCACCGCTTGCTGCGCTGCTTTAACCGCCTTTGGCGACATACCAAGCGAGTTTTCATTGAAATGCAGCATCATGGGGGCCGCACCCTTACGGTGGGGCAGCATTTCGTGCCCGTCAGCGAAGGCCGGGAAACTGGTTGCTACCATCGCAGCAGTACCCGCCCCGAAATAAGCAAGTAGCCTGCGCCGTGTTAGCCGAGCATGATTTTGAACACTATTGTTGTTATCAAATGAAACCGACATGCATTCCCCCTCAAGAAGCTTGCTTGCCACTATGCCAGAGGTGGTGGGGAATGCAAATTTCGTCGTTGTGAAGGGGTGATGTTTCATAGGCGGCGTTGCCGCCAAGGCATTATTTTCCTCATGCTAGCCTATGTGCGCTGATGCTTGATTCCCATAACACATTGAAATATAATGAATTATTATTTTGGGTGGTTGGCCCGTAAGTTGCTGTGTTGGTTTGGTAATTTAAATACGCAGAAAACGTAAAGAAACAGTAGGAACACTAGATGACTATTTCTTCAGGCATAGAAAGCCAGATCAACCCAAACATCACTAGCCAATTCAAAAAAACTACGGAAGCGCCGTCAAACCCAAAAACAGATGCTGATGCTCAGCCTGTTTCGGCGGAAACGCCTGCTGTTGTGGTTGATGCCGCTAATCAGCCTGAAAAGCTGGCCAGCGTTGAGATTGGCTCTGCTGAAGAAGCATTCAGCTTGGCAAAGTCTGTAAGTGCAGCGCTATCGCAGCAAAGCAGCTCTATCGCCAATCAATCCTCTGCGGCCTTCGCGGGCTTGCTTTCTGAGTTTGAAGCCTCTTTCGGCTGATAGAGGCGCTCCTAATTATTTTTTATAAAGGCCTTGAATGCAATAAGATTGCTTGGGTCGTTTGTTCGATGAATCATTCGATGGCAATTTGCACATAGGACATCAAAGTCCTTGAAGACATCAAAAGAAAAGGTTTTGTTTTCGGTGAGTTGGCTTAAAGGTCTTTTATGGTGAACTTCGATAAAGTTTTGACCGAGATCACCATATTTAGATTCAAAATCAAAGCCACTTTTCGGCAAGTTTATTATGTGCCTCTTTGTTACTAAATTCCTTGGAAAAAGGGGTTACAGCTTGATTTAAGGAAAGACACACTTGGGACATGTCTTCTGAAAAAAGGTAAACAACATAGTACCCCTTAGAGGCCTTTGTTGTTACCGGTGGATAAAAGACCGCGACCCATGGCAATATGGCCCATCGGCCTTGGCCTGGGCTGCCCGCTGTTATTAGATCGGGATTACTTATTGCTTTTGCAATTTGTTTAGGGGCTGTTGTCCTCAGAAACTGCGCAATTGAATGTTTTCCAAAAGCCTCTTCTTTTGCGGTTAGATAATTGGAGGCAATATATTCAAGGGCTTCTTTTATCATTTCCAAATCTTTGAATATTCGCCTTCAATGCCAAGGCTTTCCCACATCTTGTCCACCTTCTCAACAACCGCTTCTTCCATGAAGATCTCAGTGCCCCATTCACGGTGGGTTTCGTTGCCCACTTTGTTGGTGGCATCCATGCCCAGCTTGCCGCCTAGGCCGCTTTCAGGGCTGGCGAAATCAAGATAGTCAATCGGTGTGTTTTCAATGGTTACAATGTCGCGCACCGGGTCCATGCGGGTGCTCATGGCCCACATCACATCTTTCCAATCGCGGCAATCAATGTCTTCGTCCACCACAATCACAAATTTGGTGTAAACAAACTGGCGCAAATAGCTCCACACCCCTGTCATCACGCGCTTGGCGTGCCCGGCGTAGGCCTTTTTAATGCTCACCACAGCAATGCGGTAACTACAGCCTTCTGGCGGCAACCAAAAATCCACCACCTCAGGGAATTGCTGTTGCAACAGGGGAATAAAAACCTCGTTTAAGGCTTCACCCAGCACGCTTGGCTCGTCTGGTGGGCGGCCGGTGTAGGTGGAGAGGTAAATCGGCTCTTTGCGCATGGTGATGGCGGTGATGTTAAACACCGGGAATTTCTCCACGCTGTTATAATAACCCGTGTGGTCGCCGTAAGGGCCTTCGTCGCGGTAATCATCAAGGCTTACAAAGCCTTCAATCACAATTTCGGCGGTGGCGGGCACTTCCAGCGGCACGGTTTTACATTTCACCAGTGGCACTTTTTTACCGCGCAGTAACCCTGCAAATTGATACTCACTCAGCGTATCAGGCACAGGGGTTACGGCTGCTAAAATGGTGCCGGGGTCTGCGCCAATAACAACGGCTGCGGGCAGGGGCTCAGGCTTTTTATCTTTCCAGCGGGCATATTGCTGTGCACCGCCGCGGTGCTTTAACCAGCGCATCAATGTTTGGTTTTTGCTCACCCGCTGCATGCGGTAAATGCCGAGGTTATAATTATCTTCGGCTTTGTCGCTTGGCCCTTTGGTAACAACCAGTGGCCATGTGATTAAGGGCGCGGGCTCACCGGGCCAGCAGGTTTGGATAGGGAGCTTGTCGAGGTCAATATCATCACCGGTTAACACCACCTCTTGCACGGGCGCTTTTTTCACCCGTTTGGGGCGCATGGCCAGCACTTGCTTGGCTAGTGGCAGTAGATCAACCGCCTCTTTGATGCCGCGGGGTGGCTCAGGCTGGCGCAAAAAAGCCAGTGTTTCGCCCACTTCGCGTAGCTCGTGTGGTTCGCGGTTCATGCCCCATGCTACACGCTCAACAGTGCCAAACAGGTTCACTAGCACCGGCATGGGTGATTTTTCGCCGCGCTCGTTCACTACATTTTCAAACAAAATCGCAGGGCCACCAGCGGCCAGCACACGGGTTTGTATTTCGGTCATTTCCAGTTCGGTGGAAACTTCCTCAGTTACACGCACCAAGCGGCCTTCAGCCTCTAGGTGGTCAATAAAATCGCGGAGTGAATCATAAGCCATACAAGGGCTTATACTGGACAGCAGCGCACCAGACTAGCCCTATTTATGAGGCATTTATGCGCAGTATCTGGCCGTAGGCGCAGTGCACCATGTCATAATAGCGTGCTGCGGGGCTTATTGACGCAAGTCAAACTTGGTGCAAACGGCTTGTGGCATTAAGCTGTTGTACAAACACCAAGTGAGGGCAAGCCATGAAAAGCGTAGGTATGGGAACAAAGCCAAAAGGGTATCAGGGGCCAGCATTGTTGGCAGCCGGTTATAGGATATTCTTTTTATCTGCTGCTTTGTGGGCCGTCACATCCTTGGTGTTGTGGCTTTTGTATATTTCCAGCATGGCGGGCGAGTTGGGAGGCAGCCAGAATATGCTGGCATGGCATGCACACGAGCTTGTTTATGGTTACGGCGGCGCTGTGGTGGCTGGGTTTGCTTTAACGGCTATCCCTAACTGGACAGGGCGCACGCCCATTCGCGGCTTTGAGTTAGGCCTTTTGTTTGCGCCGTGGCTGATTGCACGAATAAGCGCCGTGATGTTGCTGTATGGCTTTGATACAGATGCCCCGCGGGCTGTGGCTGAAACAGGTTTTTTTGGATTGTTTGTTTTGTTTGCTACCCGGGAAGTGGTTGCCGGAAAAAACTGGCGAAACCTTAAGGTTGTCGGCCTGTTTTTGGTGCTGGCGATTGCTGCGGTTGCAGCAAATTTTTCGCACTTTGAAGTTATACAAACAGGTATACTAGGTTGGCAGATGGGGCTGTTAGTTCTGTTGCTGTTGATTTGTGTTATCGGGGGGCGGATTATCCCGGCCTTTACCGGTAATTGGATGCGCCAGCAGGGGCATACTACATTACCAACAATGTTTGGAAAGTTTGATGTGCTGGCGATTGCCGCGGCGGTTGCGGTTCTTGTGGCCTATAGCACTGGGGCACACGGCCAATATTTGGCTGTTGCTGCGGGGTTAACCGGAGCTTTGCATTTTGTTCGCCTTATGCGTTGGCGCGGTTGGCAAACATTGGCTTCTCCCATTGTTGTGGTGCTGCATGTTTCTTACCTTTGGGTGCCGATCGGGTTTTTGTTGATGGCGTTTTGGGCAATGGGCTGGGTGAGCGATATAGCCGCACTTCATGCATGGTCGGTTGGTGGTATTGGTAGCACAACTTTGGCCGTAATGACGCGTGCTTCACTGGGCCATAGCGGTTTACCTTTGAAAGATAGTGCCGTGCTAACCACGATTTATGCGGCCATCAATGTTGCAGCACTTACGCGGGTTTTAGCCGGTGTGTGGTATGATTATTACGAGCTATTCCTCAGCCTTTCAGGGGTGATGTGGTGCGGGGCTTTCCTGCTATTCGTTGGTAAATTTGCTCCTGTCTTTTTTAAGAAAACGGACGCGGCACCATAAGCGCACCGAATAATTTCGAGGCGCTTATATGGGTAATTTCATTCGGCGGCTTTGGGTGAAGTTTGGATGGTTTCTTCAAACGGTGTGGTTTCGTCGCGGAGCAACGGCCACAATAACTGTGCTTTGGCGCTCATAGGGGCCAAGTTTTCCACGCCAAAGCTTTCAGGGTAGGTGCGGGTGATTTTAGCGGTGCCAAACAATACATCCCAAAAGAAGAAAAGATTGCCGTAGTTGCCTTTATAATTGGTGGCAGGGTCGCTGGCATATTTGCCGTGATGCGCTGAATGAGTGGCAGGTGTGCTGATGGTGCGCTCCAGCAGCCACATAAGAGGCGAGAGCCACTTGATTTGATAAAGCTTTTCATCCCAGCGTACGTTTGAATGTGCACCGTATATCACCATCATTTTCACGATTATATACACCGCATATATGTAGCCAAGGCCGAGATAAATTAAGGCACCAGAAAACCACAATGACGGCATGAATGCATAATATAAGATGTTGTTTCGGTATACGATGCGGATGCTCATATAATTGCCGTTATGATGGGCACGGTGCAGGCCGTATAGCCATGCAAAACTGTGGGAAGCCCGATGCCACCAATATTGCATCATATCATCAAAAATAATGAATAAACCGATGCCTGCAATGAGGGGGATTCCAGATAGCGCCCCCTCTGCTGATGGGGCGATAAAGCCAGTGAGCTGGGTTGATGATATCAGAACTATCGGCTGAGTGACGGCGAGCAGCATAATGCCGCTGATAAGTTCTACCCATTTGTCTTCAGGTTGTTCATCTTTAAGCCTGATAAGGGTTGAACGCAGCGCCTCAGCAACTGCGAACGCCATGAATATCCCAAAAATTAGTAGCCCATACTTCATCTTATGTTTCCTAGGTTTCCCTTGCCTCATGACAATGAATAGCAAATATGGTTAGCTAAAAATGTAAACTATTTTACAATTGGTGAATGCGGTGCGGTACATCTTCAATTTTGGTATTCCGGGGCTTTTTGAAGCATTAAACCAACAGGCACGCTGTGAGCTTGATGCCCTTGGGGTTGAGCAGCATTATCGTGATGGCCAGCACATTCAAACTCGGGGCGATAAAACGCGGGGGTTCTCGGTTATTAAAAGCGGTTCAGTGTGTTTTGGCAAAACCGATGTGGAGGGGCGCTTCATTGCCACTGCGGTGCTTGAGCCGGGGCAGTGTTACGGTGAATTTACGCTATTTGCTGGTTTGCCGCGCACCCATGATGGGTATGCTGTTGGGGAAACGGTGATCAGCCATGTTTCCAAGGCGAAGTTTGACCGCCTGCTGGCTGATAATCCTGAGCTGGCAGGGCCGATCATCTCATCTTTAACAATGCGCCTTCATAATTTACTTGAGTGGACGGACGACTTGAAGCGGTATCCACTGAAGTACAGACTTGGGAAAAGCCTGATGCAGATGCAAAAAGAGGCTGGCAGGGAAGCACATATAAAAATCACGCAAAGTGAATTGGCTGACCTGATGGGCGTTAGCCGTGTTGCAGTGGCACAAACACTGGCAGAGTACAAAAAGCTCGGTTTTGTGAAGGCGCGCTATGGTGGGCTTGATATTATCGAGGCGGGTGCTTTCAAAACTTGGTTGAAAGAGTTTATGCAATTGGATTCTCTTTCGCCAAGTTTAAGTGATGCTTGACAGCTGTGAGTTCTTAAAGTTAGTGAGAAATTCCAATATCATGCCTTTGCGGCTGCTTTCTGAACGCTATCCAGACATTTATGCTAACAGCATCAACAGCCGCTCATGACACAAAACGGTCATCACCAATTTACAAGAGAGGACCATAGTAAACC
>Ga0316207_10003720_pt1 | contig 13891 bp, 9 predicted proteins | sample 6weekpyrite_MG_FD_204943 | JGI IMG/M metagenome (GOLD analysis project Ga0316207, IMG submission 204943) | Microbial mat bacterial communities from mineral coupon in-situ incubated in ocean water Damariscotta River, Maine, United States -... | ecosystem: Environmental > Aquatic > Marine >... | reverse complement strand
ATAACCAATTGCCACAGCTGCCTCCGGCTGCGGACATTGAGAGCAAGGCTATTCTTAAGAAATGTGTCACCGCAGGCGCGGCGTTAGCTGCACTAAAACAGGCCGGTGCGCTGATTCCCAATCAGGCAGTTCTGATCAATACCATTCCCCTGCTGGAAGCACGAGACAGCTCCGAAATCGAGAATATTGTCACCACAACAGATAAGCTTTTCCAGTATGCCGAACATCAGGAAAACCAGGCCGACCCAGCTACTAAAGAAGCCCTGCGCTATCGCACAGCCCTCTATCAGGGGTACAGAGCACTAAAAGATCGCCCCTTATGTACGGCAACAGCAGTCGAAGTCTGCACCACGATAAAAGGTGTGGCCATGGACATTCGACGTGTTCCCGGCACCACCCTGGCTAATGATGCCACTGGCGAAACCATTTATACGCCACCGGAAGGTGAAGCTCATCTACGGGAACTCATGGCAAACTGGGAACAGTGTATCCATAACCATCCAGAGATAGAGCCACTGGTGCGCATGGCCATCACACATTACCAGTTCGAGGCCATCCATCCATTCACCGATGGTAATGGCCGTACAGGGCGTGTAATTAATTTGCTATTCCTCATCGAGCAGAATTTACTGGATACACCTATTCTGTATCTCAGTCGCTATATCATCCAGCATAAGGCTGACTATTATCAGCATTTACTGAACGTCACCACTGCACAGCAATGGGAACAATGGATACTTTATATGCTGGATGCAGTAGAACAAACAGCCAACTGGACACGGGAGAAAATCATTGCCATCCGGGACCTGATGGATCACACGGCAGACTATGTACGCGATAAGCTCCCTTCGATTTATAGCCGTGAGCTGGTTGAACAGACGTTTATGCAACCCTATTGTCGCATTGCCAATCTGGTCGATGCCAATATTGCCAAACGGCAAACCGCATCAACTTATCTTAAACACCTTTCCGACATCGGCGTTTTAAGAGAGGTTAAGGTAGGAAGAGAAAAGTTATTTATTCATCCAAAACTGATGCGTTTAATAACCCAGGACAACAATGGCTTTGAACTATATAAATAATGCTACATAGGCAATTAACGAATAAATAACATGGTTTGCATCTGTTACATTCTTAATGATTGTCACTGTATAAAACCAAAGAAGACAACGAAGAGAAAGTCGCCATGATGAAAAGCACGATAACCACATATAGGAATGGTTGATACCAATTCAGATGAAGTGGAAAAAGAAAAAGAACGGTATTACGAGCCGCACCTGATTCCAGCACTAAATTTCATAGCTCACATCACAGATAGAAAATCTGATTTATGTATAGATTTTTCGATTTTCTATACATATTGATGAGGACATGTATAGATTGCTACAACATCTGTAGATATTGTCGGACGATCTTGCCCCGAAGAAATTTCTGGCTTTGGGGTGAAGCACAGGGATGTGCGGAATAATTCTCCAGGGCGCACCATTCCTGAATATAAAGCATTGTCATTTCTCAACTATCTAACGAATAACAAGATCTTATCTATCGTTTTGCACTACACTGAATCCAGATTTATAAACATAAAATCACTCTCAGGAGTTGCCCGTGGATTATAAAGATTACTATTCCATTCTCGAGGTAGAGCGCACAGCCACTCAGGATGAAATTAAGCGCAGTTACAAGAAACTTGCGCGAAAATATCATCCTGATGTGAGCAAACAGGCGGATGCTGAAGTCCGTTTTAAGGAGGTTGGCGAAGCCTACAGTGTGCTTAAAGATCCGGAAAAACGTGCAGCCTACGATCAGCTGGGTGCCAACTGGAAATCTGGGCAGGACTTCAACCCGCCACCCGACTGGGATGCAGGTTTTGAATTTACTGGCGCTGGTTTTAATGAAGCCGATGCAGCAGATTACAGTGATTTTTTCTCATCACTTTTTGGTCAGGGTTTCGGTTCTTCTCATCGCGGCCGAGCACAACAAGGCCAGCGTGCTCGAGGTGAGGATCATCACGCAAAAGTCGCTATTAATATTGAAGATGCCTATAACGGTGCTACCCGCAGCATTAACCTCCAGTCACCAGAAATTGATCACTCAGGTCATGTTTATTTAAAACAGCGGACCTTAAATATAAAAATTCCCAAGGGCGTTAAACAGGGGCAGCACATTCGGTTATCTGGCCAGGGCACACCGGGCATGGGCGACGCGCCTGCAGGTGATTTATATCTTGAAATTGAGTTTAACCCGCATAGTATTTACCGGGTAGATGGACATGATGTTTATCTGGATTTACCCATTACGCCATGGGAGGCTGCACTGGGTGCTACAGTGAAAACACCCACACCCACTGGCTCGGTCGATTTAAAAATAGCGGAAGGCACGGCTAATGGAAAAAAATTACGCCTCAAAGGGCGTGGCATTCCTGCAAAATCACCGGGTGATTTATATGTCGTTACAAAAATAACCATTCCACCTGCTAACACAGAGGAAGCTAAACAGCTGTATCGTGAAATGAAAGAAAAACTTGCCTATAATCCACGTAGCTCACTAGGAGTATAAGCATCATGAACCAGTCAATATTACAGGGCACACTCATTGATGAACAGGTTGAGCTTTCGATGGATGATTTATGCTGTGCCTGCTCAATTACCAGTGAATGGATTTTTGAGCTGGTTGAAGAAGGTGTTATTGAGCCGATAAATCCAGATCAGGAGCAATGGGTATTTACTGCGTCCAGCCTTGGCAGAGCGAAAACAGCTGCACGTCTTAAACGCGACCTGAACATTAATACCGCCGGTATCGCACTTGCTCTGGATTTACTGGAACAAATCCAGGTGCTCGAAGCCAGATTAGGGCAAACAAGTGGTTTCGTAGATGATTAAATACGGTAATTTTTTATACTTTATTAATTCGATTGCTGAACAGGAACAATCTCGCTAAATTTCATTATTACCGAAATAATTATTTATTTCAGGCGAAAAAAATGGCTTTAACGTATTTATAAAATATTATTTCAACCGACGGGTAAAGCCATTTACTTTTTAAATTGTAATTGTCTGGCCCATATGCGGTATTTCAGGTTCCCAGCCTTCGCCTTTTAATTTTTCGCGTAACGCTTTTTTTGCATCTGGTTCACCATGCACCAGATACAAACGTGGGTGCGGCTTTTTAAACTGATTAACCCAACGAATCAACTGCGTTTGGCTAGCATGCGCAGAAAAGCCACCCAGCGTATGAATAGAGGCTTTCACCGCTATTTCTTCCCCGGCCATTTTAAATACTTTTGCACCATCGACCAAGGCTCGCCCCGGTGTTCCAATGGCCTGATAACCGACGATAACAACATGTGCGTCGCGTCGCCATAAATTATGTTTTAAATGATGACGTATGCGCCCGCCATTACACATACCACTACCGGCAATGACAATCGCCCCTGCTGCAATTTTGTTGACCGCCATCGACTCTTCCGTAGAACGTGAATATTTTAAAATGGGCAGGTATTTACTCAGGCTTTCTGTTCCTCCATGATTAATTTCTTCACTGTCTTCTTTATTAAAAGTATATTGATAGCGTTCATAAACTTCTGTTGCAGATATTGCCATTGGGCTATCCAGATAAACGGCCTGTTGATCTAACAACCCTTTATGGTAAAGCTGGCCCAAATGAAAAATAATTTCCTGAGTACGCCCCACGGCAAACGAGGGAATCAGAATATTGCCGCCATTACTTGATGCCTCGACAATAATTCTTTCAAATTCTTCGAGCGTTTCATCCATTGGCTTATGATCGCGATCACCATAGGTTGATTCCATTAGCACAACATCCGCTTCTTCTATTATTTCCGGATCTTTTAGCAAGGCTGCATCGCTATTGCCAAGATCACCCGAGAATACCAGCTTCTTCTCAACACCCTGCTCACTTATAAATATTTCAACAATTGATGAGCCTAAAATATGCCCTGCATCTCGATAACAAATATCAATGCCATCTGCAATTTTCTGACGCTGTCGATAGGGTAGGCCTTCATACTGTTTTAAGGCGGCTACTACATCGTCTGTTGTATACAGAGCGTCTACTTCTGGCTTGCCAGCACGTCGACGTCGCTTACTCTCCCATTCTGCATCTTTCATCTGCAAAGAGGCCGCATCCATATGTAAAATTTCCAGCAGGTCGCGTGTTGGCTGAGTCATATACACTGGCCCGCTATAACCATCCGCAACCAGTTTAGGTACACGCCCCGTATGATCAAGATGTGCATGGGACAAAACCACGGCATCTATTTGATTGATGTTATAGGGAAAGGGGTCGTTGTTTGCTTCTTCATCTTCATGTCTTCCCTGAATCAGTCCACACTCCAGCAACACCGTACTCTGCTCTGTTTCAATTAAATACGCAGAGCCTGTCACACCTTCTGTCGCCCCGTAAAATGTTAATGTGGCCATTTATTCTCCATACACCTGTAGACTCAGGGAATTTGCAGCCACATCAAAGGGACTGCCTTAATAATTTAGGAATATCGACAGCAGGTCGACGCTATAGCGGATATTTCAGCAGCATGAATGATTGTTTAGATCTGTCTTATTCATCAGGTATCGTGTTCTGCGATGCTGAACCCCTAATAAAAGCTGGCCCGCGATACTTTAAACTGTTTTACTTCACTGCTTCCACCTGTAATTTTTATACCACGCAAAACAGGTGCATTTCCATGACAAAACTCAACCATATCTGTTTCTTTCAAAATTTCTTTAGCCCCTTTATACACAGAAATAGTCACAGACAGTCGCTTACCACAGGTGCCGTTGTAATCCGGGTTAAAAATTTTAGGGCGTATATTCAACGTGTACTCGAAACCGCTCAACTCGCACTTGAAGTGCCATTGAGAAGCTTCTACCACGACGGGTAAGCCTTCCTGTTGCTCGACTCTCACCAGATTCCACGGATTATATGTACCCTGCTCTGCGTTGAAAGGAAAGTTTTTTCCCGACGCTCCCCACTTCACCTCATTCTTTAACTTCAGCAGGTTACTCTGCTTATCACAGGTAAAAGTAATAATCGGCCATACCTGTTGCTCTTGCGCACCGGCAAAAACACTACTCAGCGTCAGCGATATAAGGATGATAATAAGATATATTTTCTTTTGCATTTTACGACTCGGCAAGAACCGGCTGTTGTTGGCTAATCAGGCAATTAATGCCCTGTTAAGTTATATAGTTCATATACATATCAAAACCAGATAAAATAGCCTCACTTTAGCCTGATTTTATTATATTTTCTTTATAACCCACTATTTTTCACCCGTTTGTATGACTCAAGTTTCCACCAGACAACTTATAGCGTTACTGGAAAAGTCAATCACTGACTGCATGCTCAAAGACCAGCATGGTTTCAGCGGACGCTTGCGTGGTATACGCAAGCGCGCAAAGAACAATAAACCCGTTGACGATGCTCTAAATAAACTACAAAAGGCGATTGAAGCATCCAGCCAGCTTAAGCTCACTCGTCAACAGCTTAAACCACTTAGCCATTACCCGGAAGAGCTTCCTGTTAGTCAGAAACGCGATGATATTATTCGGGCTATTCATGATCATCAGGTTATCGTGATTTGTGGCGAAACCGGTTCCGGTAAAACCACACAGCTCCCTAAAATGTGTCTCGATGCAGGGCTTGGCATTCGTGGCATGATCGGCCACACGCAACCCAGGCGACTCGCTGCACGCTCTGTTGCCAGCCGAATTGCTGAAGAACTGAATTCTGAAGTTGGCAAACACGTCGGCTATAAAATACGCTTCACCGACACGCTCAGTGAACACAGCCACATTAAATTAATGACAGATGGTATTCTTCTCTCCGAAATTCATCATGACCCATATCTTAATCAGTACGACTGCATTATTGTTGATGAAGCCCATGAGCGTAGTTTAAATATCGATTTTCTACTCGGTTATCTAAAGCAGTTGCTTAGAAAACGACGGGATTTAAAAATTATCATCACCTCTGCTACTATCGACCCTGAGCGGTTTTCAAAACACTTTAGCAATGCGCCCATTATTGAAGTATCCGGCAGAACCTATCCCGTTGAAGTCGTTTACCGAGATAGAGAAAGCGAAGACACAAGCACAGAACTCAAAGTAGCCATAGCTGACTGTGTTGATGAAATTTCCATAACAGATCGTGGTGATATTCTGGTTTTTCTCAGCGGTGAAAGAGATATAAAAGAAACGGCTGTGTATTTGCATAAGCAGAATTATCAGAACACCGAAATCCTGCCTTTACTGGCACGACTTTCGGCAGCTGAACAAAATAAAATTTTTCATCATTCTAGTAAACGTCGAATTGTTTTATCAACCAATGTCGCAGAAACCTCACTCACTGTACCGGGCATTAAATATGTCATTGACACGGGCCTTGCACGTATCTCACGTTATTCATGGCGCAGTAAAATTCAACGCCTGCCGATTGAGAAAATATCCCAGGCATCAGCCAATCAGAGAAAAGGGCGCTGTGGTCGTGTAAGTGCTGGCATTTGCTACAGGCTTTACTCTGAAGACGATTTTAACTTACGCGATGAATTCACCTCGCCCGAAATTCAGCGCACTAATCTTGCTGCCGTTATTTTACAAATGGAAAATATGCAGCTCGGTCATGTGGAAGACTTCCCGTTTGTCGAGCCACCGGATAGCCGCCTTATTACGGATGGCTACAAATTATTACATGAACTTGGCGCAATAGACTCACAGCAAACACTAACTCCAACTGGCAAGCAACTTTCGCGCTTACCGCTAGACCCTAAACTCGGCAGAGTACTCATTGAAGCGCAAGCGGAAAACAGCCTGACCGAATCACTGGTGATTACCTCTGCACTTGCTGTACAGGACCCAAGAGAACGCCCGGTTGATAAACAGCAGGCCGCCGATGAAGCGCATAAACGCTTTGTCGATAATCGTTCAGATTTTATTAGCTGGTTAAATATCTGGACTGCATACCATACAGCCAAACAGGAATTATCAGCTAACCAATTACGCAAATGGTGTAAGGAGCATTTTATTTCATGGCTTCGCATGCGTGAATGGATTGACACACATCGCCAGATTAAAACCTTACTCAAGGAGCTTAACTTTACCTTCAACACCAGCGAAGCAAATTATGCCGCCATACACCGCGCATTGTTAACAGGATTTGTTAGCCAGACGGGTTTCAAGGAAGACGGCCATGAGTATCAGGGATGTCGCCAGCGTAAATTCCATATTTTTCCCGGCTCAGGACTGTTTAACAAAGGGCCCAAATGGGTTGTGGCCTCGGAAATTGTCGAAACACAGAAAGTATATGCTCGTTACCTGGCGAAAATCGAGCCGGAATGGATTGAAGATAAAGCCCGGCATCTTGTTAAACATAGCTACACTGAAGCACACTGGGAAAAGAAATCGGCACAGGTTACAGCAACGCGAAAGAGCACTCTGTTAGGCCTCTTAATCAATCCGGGTAAAAAAGTTAATTACGGCCCCATTAAGCCTGCTGAATCACGTGAAATATTTATTCGTCATGCGCTGGCGCAGGGAGATTTTGACTGTCGTCACAATTTTTTTCAGCATAATAAAAAACTGATTGAGGGTATTGAGACACTTGAAGCAAAATCTCGCCGACAGGATATTCTGGTCGATGAAGATGCCGTTTATGACTTTTATGATCAAAGACTACCTGAGGAAATGTACAGCGGTGCCCAGCTAAATCGCTGGGTTAAGAAACACGACACTGCCACTCTATTTCTGACAGAAGCAGACCTCATGCAACAGTCCGCTCATCATGTCAGCGATGATTTATTTCCAGATAGCCTGCACATCAATTCTATTGCGTTTCCTCTGGAATACCATTTTGATCCTGCACATCACTGCGATGGTATCACTTTGATAACACCTGTGATTGGACTGGCTTCACTAAATGCCGAGTTTTGTGACTGGCTGGTACCCGGATTATTACATGAAAAAATTACAGGACTTATTCGCTCCCTGCCTAAACAGTTACGCAAAAATTTTGTTCCCGCACCCGATTATGCCAGCGCCTGTGTTGATGCGCTAACGCCTGGCGAAGGTCTACTGACTCATGCTATTGCAGCTCATCTCAAAAAAGTGACTGGCACAGATATTCCTTATGATGCATGGAATGAAAGCAACCTGGCCGATTATCTGTTTTTTAACTTTCGCGTTATTTCTGCTGAGGGAAAAACCTTAAAAGAAAGCCGCAACCTGAACGACCTGCAACAGCATTTTGCAAACTTCATTGATGCGGCACCGCAAACAGAAGAGACACACTCAATTGAACAGGATGGTGTTGATGCTGGCGTGCTTGATGAATTGCCTGAGTCCATTGACATTAGTCATCACGGTATCACAACCAGAGCCTATCCGGTGCTTACGGCTCAGGGTAAACAGGTTAATGTGCGTCTGCTGCATGCTGAATTCGATGCCAGACAACAGCATTACGCCGGCATGCGCCAGCTTTTTATAAACGCCCTTTCACCGCAGATACGTCACCTGAAGTCCAGTCTGTCAAATAGTCAGACTTACTGTGCTAAATTTGCTTCAATAGGGAGCTGTGATCATTTTAAATCACAGGTGCTATTTCGTGTCATAGATCAGTTATTTACCCATCATCTGCCGAAAAGTAGTGAGCAGTTTCTGCAGTTACTTGAAGCACATCGTGCCGAGATGGACGAGTGCCTGAAAGAGATCCTCAAACGACTATCGACTCTGCTCGATCTATATCATCGACTACACAAGCAACTTAAACGACCACCGCTGCACTGGTTAGATGCAATGACAGATATACAGGATCAGCTACATCATTTACTTGACCATGATTTTATAGTTAATACGGATGAGCAGCATTTTTCTGATCTATCACGATACCTCAAAGCAATAGAGAAACGTCTGGAAAAAATCCAGCAAAATCCGGACCGCGACCGCAAAGCGCGACTAGAAATATCATCTCTGTGGGATGAATATAAAAAACGAGCTGCCTTACTCGAAAAAAATGGTCGTAGCTCAGACCAGCTTGAGGAGTACCGCTGGATGCTCGAAGAATATCGTATTTCGCTATTTGCACAGGAAATTAAAACCCGCATGCCTGTCTCTGCCAGGCGTCTGCGAACTGCATGGAATGAGATTTCCGATGCCTGACAGGTTTACGCCAGACAAGCGGACTGATTACTATTGAACTTGATCTGCTTCAATAAAAATTGCTACTCTGAGGGTATGATGAAGCCCATGATTTATCTGCTCAAATCACCTTATTTATTGTTCTTATGGCTGCTACTGACTGGCATCTTTAGCCCCAGTACACTGGCAGAATCTCGTGGTGAAGAGCTGTTTCGTAACAACTGTTCTATCTGTCATGGCACGAATGGCAGTGGCGGCATGGGCATACCACTGGCATCAGCCTCTTTTCTTGATGCGGCATCCAATCAATATCTTAAACAGACCATCCGACTTGGCCGCCCCGGGCGCATTATGCCGTCTTTTTACTGGATGCCGGAGGCGGATATAGATGCCTTAATTGAATATATTAATCAGTGGCGTGATACACCGCCTAAAAACTGGTCAAGCAGAAGCATCTCAGGCAACCCTGAATCCGGGGCACAGCTATTTAAAAGCCACTGTGCAGCCTGCCATGGAGATCAGGCGCAGGGTGGCAAAGGCACGGGTTTACATTTCTCCCGACCCACCGAGATACCGGTGACGGCCACCGCACTGAATAATCAGGGGTTATTAAACTCTGCACCCGATGAAATGCTGCATTATATTATTACGCATAGTCGCAAGGGCTCGATCATGCCTTCGGCCACCCAGCTAGGCCTCAGCGATAGCAGTGTGAATGATATCGTCAGCTATATACGCAGTTTTCAGACGCCGCAACTCAGCAAGGAAAAACGTTACACCGAAGAGCCTGCTAGCCTGATCATTAACTCACCCTATTCGTATGAAGACACGATAGAGAATGTTAAACGCGCGATTGTCGGTTCCAATTTTATCCACATACGCGACCAGGATTTAGCTCACGGCCTGAATGTTAAGCCTTTACCGAATAGCCGACAGACGATCATCTATTTCTGTAATTTCAATTTTCTATACGATGCACTTAAAATAGATCCGCGTGTCGGCATGTTTCTCCCCTGCCGTGTAACCGTCGTTGAACAGGATGGCAAAGTGCAGATTATGAGTATTAACCCCAAACACCTGAGCCAGCTATTCAATAATAATGCACTCGATGAATCCTGCGACAAGATGTATGAGGTTTACACCAGCATTCTGGAGGACGCGAGCCTGTGATGCGCAACCTGATTATCTGTCTGTTTCTGTCGCTTATTAGCTCACCGGCCAGTGCAGTGGTGACGGGCGAAATGATTATGGTACGCTCAAGCGAAGCTTTTCCTGAAACGATGTCCTTACTGCAGGAAGCCATTTCAAATAAAGGCTATACCCTGGTTCGAGTACAAAGAGTCGACGTAGGGCTCACTGCCAAAGGTTATAAAACAGATAAGTACCGTGTTGTTTTCTTTGCCAAAGGCGAGCAACTTCAGCAGCTTTCAGCACAATACCCACAGCTGATTCCCTATCTCCCTTTAAAAATTGCGATTTTTGCTGAAGATGAGAACACCATTCTTATCAGTGCCAATCCGACTGTTTTCAACGATATGTTCAATATTCCTGCACTGCGCCCCGTGCTTCAGACATGGCAAAATGACATTACAGATATACTAAATACTGTGCAAACTGCAAATTGACAGCTATTATCTGTTTCATGTGTCAACAAAAACTAAAGCAATATGACTTCTGAAAATAGAAAACATTTACGTATCGGACTTGTCGTCGAGATTGAACTAATGCTACCAGGGCAGGGCCTGGTCAACGTGAGAACACGCAATATCAGTGATGGTGGCCTGTATCTTCTACTCGATGATGTAGAGCTTCCACCCATCGGCTCCGAAGTGACCGTCAGGTTAAAAAATCAGCTGGGTGATGGCGAAGAGCCACCGACCAACCGGGCGATGGTCGTGCGCCACGAAACAGACGGTGTTGGCCTGGAATTTCTCGAGTAACTCAAACAGAGCCCACTACGCATGTGGCTTGCATGAGGCAAGCGCACATGAACCTGATTCATATCATCTGGTTCAAATGACTTCGCGCAACTCATCAGGCAAGGCACTATAGGCAAGACACTTTCAGTCTTCGTCAATCCTCATCAACTTCATAACTGGCTCATTCAACTCCGGTTTATCACTAAAACCAGACACCAGCAATACGCGATTTCCTGTTTTTGTCAGGTTACACATTTTACAAACCTTGACTCCCAGACCTCTCCAGTCGTGAGCAATTTCTTCTTCAATATACAGAGGCACAACACCCCAGTTTAATGCCAGCCGCCTGCATACTTTTTCATAGCTACTCACTCCTATCAATGGTGCGCCGGGGCGATCTGCAGATAAAACTCTGGCCGTAGAGCCGCTTCGCGTCGGCACAATAATGCCCTGTAACTTAAGCTCGTGCGCTAACGACTTAACAGCCGTCGCCACAGCCTTCCTATCTGCTTCAATATTATCCGACTGCTGATCAAAATCGGCCTCACCGAACTTTCCGTGATGCCATTGATAGGCTTCCATTTCTCTTAAAATATCATTCATCATGCTCACTGCGAGTATCGGAAAATCACCGCTCGCCGTTTCTGCAGAAAGCATCACTGCATCTGCACTCGACAATGCCGCTGTCGCCACATCACTGACTTCGGCTCTGGTTGCTTTTGAGCTGGTAATCATTGATTCCAGCATTTGGGTAGCAACAATCACCGGCTTACCATGTAAGCGCGCACGGTTAATCAGATCTTTTTGAATCAGAGGTACCTGCTGAGCTGGCATTTCTATACCAAGGTCTCCTCTGGCCACCATAATGCCATCGGCTTCAGTGAGAATATTATCGATATGTGTAATTGCCTCTGGTCTTTCAATCTTGGCAATAACAGGAATATCTCCACCCGCTTTCTCAACAAAACGTTTAAGCGTTTTTAAACATTTTTCATCTCGCACAAAACTGAGTGCAAGATAATCAGCGTCCAGCTCAATTGCGAGCTCTGTATCTCGTTTATCTTTTGCTGTAAAACTCGTTGTGGATATGGATGAATCGGGAAGATTCAGGCCTTTTTTATTTTTCAGCTTGCCGCCATAAATAACGTCACAGATGATATCTTTATCATGAATGGATTTTACTCTTAACTCCATCTTGCCATCGTCGAGCAGAATTCGATCTCCCGTCTTTACATCTTTATATAGTTTTTTATATTGTGATGGAATTAAACCCGCACGCCCCATTGTTTCAGTACAGCTGACTGTTACCTGCTCGCCCTCTTTAATGTCTATGCCATCATTTTCAAATAATCCTACGCGAATTTTCGGCCCGCACAGATCCATTAAAATCGCGATATGCATTTTTTTACGACATGCAATCTTACGAATTTTATCTGCCATTTCACGATGCTCATCATGTGTACCGTGAGACATATTAAGGCGAAATACATTCGCCCCTTTTTCAATCAGCTGCGCTATTCTAGCGTCACTTTTACTGGCGGGACCCAGTGTGGCAATAATTTTTGTACGACGCCATTGTAGGTGAATATTTTCGGAGGACTGATAGGACAACATGGTATGTTCTCATTACTTAATAAGTTAATTCTGATCAAGTGTAGAACAATTGCTGGCTGAGTGTATTAAGAATCGTGAATCTATTTGCCAGGCCGGCATTACAGGCTTGTAACCTCTGCTAAAGTGAAGACGGTAATCTGCCGATCAGACCTGAGCTAACCAGAGGCTGTTAATGGTAAGCACCACAGCCACTATAAAAATGACCAGTAAACTATATCTTGCATTCATTTTCTATTCCTTTTGTAAATGTCCACAAATGGTATAACAGCGTTTTTATTATTGTTTAATCGCTGTTCATCATAGTCCGCTATGATAATTTTATTTAAACCCAGCTCACAATTTATAAACAACAGCGAGCGCTTACCTCAGCCACTTATCGCTTACAGGTTGATAAAAACTTGGCCGACGGGCTATTACAGGGATTGGCAGAGAAAGCCTTCTCCGCATCTTCCGCCGCTGGTTTAGTCGCAGCTTTTACAGCAGGCGTTTTAACAATCTCTTGCTGAGGTGCTGGCTGCGTCGTCACTTCAGGTTTAGCGGCTTCCTGCGCCGCCTGTAAACTGGCGGCCTGCTGTGCCAGCAACTCCTGTTTCTTGCGTTCAGCCTTCAGCATTTCTATGCGCCTGGCTTCTAACTCTGCTTCAAATTCTGCTGCGCGCTGTTGCGCTCGAATCTGAATTGCTCGTTCACGCTCGCGCGCTTTGGCTTCTGCAATTTCTGCCGCACGCGCTCTGGCTCTGGCTTCATTCAGGCGTGCTTCGGTTTTTCGCTCCTGCTCCGCCAGAATTTCCGCTGCCCTGATTTCAGCTGCGCGCATCTGTTCCTGCGCTTTTGCTGCGGTCACAGCGGCATCACGTTCAAGTTCCAGCGCACGCGTCACCGTCAGTGCGGCATCACGTTCTTTCTTTAACGCTTCCAGCTGCATCTGCTGTGAATCTGCACTGCTTGCAGGAGTGGATTGTTCTACATTGCTGGAACCTTTATTCCTGTCATCAAGCATCATCCACGCAAACACCATCATCATGATTGACGCGATAAACAGACCAATCACCAGGCCAATCAACATCATGTTGAGACCTTTCTTAGGGTTGTCTTCTATATGCACGATTGGATAAACCTCCTCTCTATGCGAATCGTCCCGATAATGTCGCTGAGTACGATACGGAGCGACTTCCTCTTCATATTTGTGCGCAGAAACCACCTCATCTT
>Ga0316207_10003719_pt1 | contig 13891 bp, 8 predicted proteins | sample 6weekpyrite_MG_FD_204943 | JGI IMG/M metagenome (GOLD analysis project Ga0316207, IMG submission 204943) | Microbial mat bacterial communities from mineral coupon in-situ incubated in ocean water Damariscotta River, Maine, United States -... | ecosystem: Environmental > Aquatic > Marine >... | reverse complement strand
TCGCCGCCTTGCGCCTCAGCCATCACCTTCGTCAGGGCCGCTGTCAGGGTTGTTTTACCATGGTCAACGTGACCGATTGTGCCCACGTTTACATGGGGCTTATTACGTTCAAATTTTTCCTTGGACACGATCTATCACCTCAGTTCGATAATTTAATCTTAAATTCTAGTTTCGCTCTACTTACGTAGACAGCTACACACGTTGTGTTACAACTGCATCAGACACTGATTTCGGTGCTTCTGCATATTTCACAAACTCCATAGAGTATGTGGCGCGGCCCTGGGTTGCCGAGCGCAGATCAGTGGCATAACCAAACATCTCTGACAACGGCACCTCTGCCTTAATCTGTTTACCTGACGGAATATCTTCCATGCCCTGAACCAGACCACGGCGCCGGTTAAGGTCTCCCATCACATCCCCCATATAATCTTCAGGGGTTACAACTTCAACACTCATAATCGGCTCCAGCAATACTGGATCCGCTTTTTGAGCCCCTTCCCGGAAGCCCATCGAGCCAGCAATTTTAAATGCCATCTCGTTTGAATCTACATCATGGTATGAGCCGTCATACAGGGTCACCTTGACATCCTCTATGGGATAACCGCCAAGCACACCATTGAGCATCTGCTCCTGTATACCTTTATCAACCGCCGGGATAAATTCTTTTGGAATTGCCCCACCAACGATTTCATTGACAAACTCATAACCCGTTCCCGGCGGAACCGGCTCTATCCTCAGGAATACATGCCCATACTGACCACGCCCACCTGACTGACGTACAAATTTCTGCTCATGCTCTACCGACTTACGGATGGTCTCGCGGTAGGCAACCTGTGGATTACCCACATTAGCTTCAACATTGAATTCGCGCTTCATGCGATCAACAATGATCTCAAGGTGCAGCTCACCCATGCCAGATATAATCGTCTGACCCGACTCTTCGTCTGTCTTAACTCGAAACGAGGGATCTTCCTGCGCCAGCTTGGACAGGGCAATACCCATCTTTTCCTGATCAGCTGTCGTTCTTGGTTCCACCGCAACCGAGATTACCGGCTCCGGAAACTCCATTCGTTCCAGTGTGATAATATTTTTCTCATCACACAGTGTGTCACCTGTAGAAACAACCTTTAGGCCAATGGCAGCTGCAATGTCTCCTGCCCTGACTTCCTTTATCTCTTCTCGGCTATTGGCGTGCATCTGCACAATGCGCCCAATGCGCTCTTTTTTGCCTTTTACCGGGTTATAAACCGCATCACCTGACTTCAACACACCAGAGTACACTCTAAAAAAGGCCAGATTACCCACAAAAGGATCTGTGGCGATTTTAAACGCCAGAGCCGCGAACGGCTCTTCGTCCGAAGAGTGTCGTTCGTCCTCAGACTCATCCTGTTTGATACCCATAATCGCAGGAACATCAACAGGCGACGGCATGTACTCAACAATGGCATCCAGCATGGCCTGCACGCCTTTATTCTTAAACGCAGAACCACAGAATGTCGGCACAATTTCGTTCGCCAGCACCTGGCTTCTAATGCCACGCTTTATATCTTCAGCTGATAAGTCACCCTCTTCCAGGTACTTATCCATCAGCTCTTCCGAGCCCTCAGCCGCAGATTCAACCATATGCTCGCGCCATTTCTGACACTCTGCGCGCATCGCTTCAGGAATCTCAAGCTCTTCATAGGTCACCCCCATATCATCGGGGTTCCAGTGAATTGCTTTCATCTTTATCAGGTCAACAACACCTTCAAAGTTTTCTTCAGCACCTATCGGCAACTGCATTGGCACAGGGTTAGAGCCAAGACGCTTTTTGATCTGCTCAACAACGCGTAAAAAATTTGCGCCGGAGCGATCCATCTTGTTAACAAAGGCCATGCGAGGCACATGATATTTATTTGCCTGGCGCCACACGGTTTCCGATTGCGGCTCCACACCACCCACTGCACAGAACACTGCAACCGCACCATCCAGCACGCGCAGCGAGCGCTCCACCTCAATCGTAAAATCAACGTGACCAGGCGTATCAATTATATTGATACGATGCTGCTCAAACTGGCGATCCATTCCCTGCCAGAAGCAGGTTGTTGCAGCCGAGGTTATGGTAATGCCCCGCTCCTGCTCCTGCTCCATCCAGTCCATAGTGGCCGCGCCATCATGAACCTCGCCAATTTTGTGCGAAATACCCGTATAAAATAGCACTCGCTCAGTCGTCGTCGTTTTACCGGCGTCTATGTGAGCCATAATGCCCACGTTGCGATAGCGTTCTATAGGGGTCGTTCGAGCCATTTCCTCAAGCTTTCTTTATATCGATCTTGAGCAACTACTCATTACCAACGGTAGTGAGCAAATGCCTTATTAGCTTCCGCCATACGATGCGTATCTTCACGCTTCTTAACAGCACTTCCACGCTGCTCAGCCGCATCCATCAACTCGCCTGCAAGCTTAAGATCCATCGACTTCTCGCCACGCTTACGTGCCGCATCAACCAACCAGCGCATAGCCAGCGCCTGACGGCGAGTCGATCTAACTTCGATGGGCACCTGATATGTTGCACCACCTACGCGGCGAGATTTAACCTCAACCATTGGCGCTACATTTTCCAGAGCCTGATCCAGAATCTCTAATGGATCGCCACCTTTCTTATCAACGATCGTATCAAGAGCGTCATAAAGGATCCGTTCGGCCACAGCTTTCTTACCGCTTTTCATCACCATATTGATGAACTTGGCCAGCTTCTCACTTCCAAACTTGGGATCTGGAAGGATAATACGTTTCGGGACTTCTCTTCTTCTTGGCATCTTATTACCTTAAATATTCAGCAATTAGCCGTAATGGCTAAAACTCGGGCCGTTAAACCTGAACTATTAACCCTTAGGGCGCTTAACACCGTACTTAGAACGGCCACGCTTACGATTTGCAACACCTTGCGTATCCAGGCTACCGCGAACCACGTGGTAACGAACACCAGGCAAATCTTTAACACGACCACCGCGAATCAGTACAACACTGTGTTCCTGCAGGTTATGACCTTCACCGCCGATATAGCTGGTTACTTCATAGCCATTAGTTAAACGCACACGAGCGACCTTACGCATTGCTGAGTTAGGCTTCTTCGGTGTGGTTGTATACACACGAGTACATACGCCACGCTTCTGTGGACATGCTTCCAGCGCAGGCACATTGCTTTTTTCGACTTTGCGCTTACGAGGGTTACGTACTAACTGGTTAATTGTTGTCATAAACAATCTTCTCCAAACTTCCTGGAACCGCCAGGTCGGACTTATTTTCCCCGCTACCCGCCAAATTCAATGAAATATGACAGCGAATAATAAACAACAGGCGCAGCCCAGATGAGCCACGCCTGTCGCGGGAGCGCAATATTATGCGCATGAAGCCTCTCTGTCAAGCCATAAGCCTTGCTGAGAGGTAAGTAAATTTAAATTCATACAGTTTCGTGCCGATCACACAAGCATGATCGGCCGAATTGCTGCTTCCTATGAATCGGCAGAGGAATCCGCTGCTGATTCGTCCATTGTCGCTGCTGCTTCTGCAAGCATCTCCATGGCTGTTTTTTCCTGTGTTTCTGCCTGGCGCTTGCGGCGACGCTCATGGTGGTAAGCGAGACCCGTACCTGCAGGAATCAGTCGACCCACAATAACGTTTTCTTTCAGGCCGCGCAGATCATCACGACTGCCACGAACCGAAGCCTCGGTGAGCACACGCGTGGTTTCCTGGAACGAAGCCGCTGAAATAAACGATTCCGTTACCAGTGAACCCTTGGTAATACCCAGAAGCATCATCTGGAAGCTACACTTGATCTTGTCTTCAGCCTCCAGTTGCTCATTTACTTCAACCAGCTTGCTGTATTCAACAATCTCGCCCTTATGGTAGCGGCTGTCACCACCGGTAATCACTTCGGCCTTACGCAGCATCTGCTTGATAATCACTTCGATGTGCTTATCGTTGATCTTTACACCCTGCAGACGGTATACGTCCTGAATTTCCTTAACCAGGTATTCAGCCAGCGGCTCAACACCTTTCAGGCGCAGAATATCATGCGGATTAGGCTCGCCATCGGCAATCACCTCACCCTGCTCAACATGCTCACCTTCGAACACGTTGATATGACGCCACTTGGGAATCAGCTCTTCATAGGTCTCACCGTTTTCATCGGTAATCATTAAACGCTGCTTACCTTTGGTTTCCTTACCAAAACCGATCGTACCGGTACGTTCTGCCATAATCGCAGACTCTTTAGGTACACGCGCTTCAAACAGGTCGGCTACACGTGGCAGACCACCGGTAATATCACGCGTTTTCGAAGATTCCTGCGGAATACGTGCAACTACGTCACCCACATTCACATCACTGCCATCGCTAATGTTAACGATCGCACCGGTAGGCAGGAAGTACTGCGCCGGGATATCCGTACCTGCAATACACAGGTCTTCACCTTTCTCATCAATCAGCTTAACCATTGGGCGCATATCTTTACCCGCTGATGGACGCTGTTTTGGATCAATCACCACAATCGATGACAGACCGGTAATTTCATCCTGCTCTTTCTGGACACTCATGCCCTCAACGAATTCGCCGAACTGAACCTTACCTTTTACTTCAGTGATAATTGGGTGCGTGTACGGATCCCAGGTCGCGACAATCTGACCGCCTTCTACCGTAGCGCCTTCCTCGGTCGAAATCACCGCACCGTAAGGCACTTTGTAACGCTCTTTTTCACGACCCGAGTCATCTACCACACCAATTTCACCGGAGCGAGATACCGCCACCGAGTTTCCTGATGTCTGTTTTACCAGCTTGATATTGTGTAGACGAATACCGCCTTTACCCTTCACAGAGATATTATTGGCCGCTGCAGAACGTGATGCCGCACCACCAATGTGGAAGGTACGCATGGTTAACTGAGTACCCGGCTCACCGATAGACTGAGCCGCGATAACACCGACAGCCTCACCCATATTCACCTGATGCCCCCGCGCCAGATCACGACCGTAACATGATGAACACACACCATGAGCCGCCTGACAGGTAATCGCAGAACGCACCTTGATTTCATCAACGCCTAACTGATCGATACGCTCAACCCAGGCTTCATCGAGGAACGTACCGGCTTCGATCAGGACTTCATCCGAGTCAACTTTAACTACATCTGTTGCTACCACACGACCCAGTACACGCTCATGCAATGGCTCTACGATGTCACCACCTTCAATGATAGGTGTCATGATGATACCGTCTTCAGTACCACAGTCTTCTTCAAGCACAACCATGTCCTGCGCAACGTCTACCAGACGACGCGTCAGATAACCTGAGTTTGCCGTTTTCAGTGCGGTATCTGCCAGACCTTTACGTGCACCGTGAGTTGAGATGAAGTACTGCAGTACGTTCAGACCTTCACGGAAGTTCGCCGTAATCGGTGTTTCGATGATTGAACCATCAGGTTTCGCCATCAGGCCACGCATACCGGCTAGCTGACGAATCTGTGCAGCACTACCACGAGCACCCGAGTCAGCCATCATATAAATGTTATTGAACGAATCCTGCTGAACTGTATTGCCTTCCGCATCTACAACATCTTCTTTACCCAGCTTCGCCATCATCGCTTTAGCTACCTGCTCATTTGCATGAGACCAGATATCAACCACCTTGTTGTAGCGTTCGCCGTTGGTTACCAGACCTGAAGAGTACTGATTTTCAATTTCTTTTACTTCAGCTTCAGCACCTTTCAGAATATCTGATTTTTCCTCAGGAATTACCATGTCATTCAGACAGATAGATGCACCGGCACGTGTTGACTCACGGAAACCGGTATACATCAGCTGGTCAGCAAAAATAACGGTGTCTTTTAGTCCCGCAAGACGGTAACTGGTATTGATCAGGTTAGAGATATTTTTCTTCGTCATATCTCTATTTACCAGCTCAAACGGCAGACCCGCTGGCAAAATTTCAGACAGCATGGCACGACCGACTGTTGTATCAACCAGTTTACGTACTGTTTTCATCTCACCGTTTTCATCCGGCATGGTTTCGTTAATACGAACCTTAACCTTTGATTGAATGTGTACGACTTTATTCGCATGCGCACGAGTTGCTTCTTTAACATCCGCAAACACCATGCCTTCGCCCAGACCATTCACACGGTCGCGCGTCATGTAATACAGACCCAGTACGATATCCTGTGATGGCACAATAATCGGCTCACCTGATGCAGGCGACAGAATATTATTGGTCGACATCATCATCGCACGCGTTTCTAACTGTGCTTCAATTGATAGAGGTACGTGTACCGCCATCTGGTCACCGTCGAAGTCGGCGTTGAATGCTGTACACACTAATGGATGCAACTGAATCGCTTTACCTTCAATGAGTACTGGCTCAAATGCCTGGATACCTAAACGGTGAAGTGTGGGTGCACGGTTAAGCATAACCGGATGCTCGCGAATCACTTCTTCAAGAATATCCCAGACTTCCGCGCCTTCACGTTCAACTAACTTCTTAGCCGCTTTAATCGTTGTCGCTAAACCACGACGATGCAGTTTAGAGAAGATAAATGGCTTAAATAATTCCAGAGCCATTTTCTTAGGCAAACCACACTGATGTAATTTCAGTGTTGGGCCAACCACGATGACTGAACGGCCAGAGTAGTCAACACGCTTACCTAACAGGTTCTGACGGAAACGCCCCTGCTTACCTTTAATCATGTCAGCTAAAGATTTTAATGGACGCTTGTTAGTACCGGTAATTGCACGGCCACGACGACCGTTATCCAGTAACGCATCTACAGATTCCTGCAGCATACGTTTTTCGTTACGCACAATAATATCTGGCGCAAACAGCTCTAACAGACGACGTAAACGATTGTTACGGTTAATTACACGACGATACAGATCATTCAGATCTGACGTTGCAAAACGACCACCATCCAGAGGAACCAGTGGACGTAAATCAGGCGGCAGTACTGGAAGCACTGTCATGATCATCCACTCTGGCTTGTTACCCGACTCCAGGAATGAATCAATCAGCTTCAGACGCTTACCATAACGCTTCAGTTTCGTTTCAGAATTGGTGTTACCCATATCTTCACGAATCTGCTTTGCTTCATCATTAAGATCCAGGCTTGAAAGCATCTCGTAAATGGCTTCTGCACCCATACGCGCATCAAACTCGTCACCGTGTTCTTCGATCGCTTCCAGGTAAGTTTCGTCAGACATTAGCTGACCACGTTCCAGTGTCGTCATGCCTGGATCGATAACCACAAATGCTTCGAAGTAAAGAATGCGTTCAATTTCACGCAGCGTCATATCAAGCAACAGACCGATACGTGATGGCAATGATTTCAGGTACCAGATGTGCGCAACCGGGCTCGCCAGGTCGATATGACCCATACGATCACGTCGCACTTTAGATTGCGTTACTTCAACACCGCACTTTTCGCATACCACACCGCGATGTTTGAGGCGCTTGTACTTGCCACAGAGACATTCATAGTCTTTTACCGGGCCAAAAATTTTCGCACAGAACAGACCTTCACGCTCTGGCTTGAAGGTACGATAGTTAATGGTCTCAGGCTTTTTAACTTCACCGTAGGACCAGGACATAATCATGTCAGGTGATGCCAGACCAATTCGAATAGCATCAAAGTCGTCTTCCTGACCTGTCTGATTTATCAGTTTGAGTAGATCTTTCACAATCTTATCTCCAAATTTTTTATGAATACTTAGGGTTTTATTTGTTTAACTTAACAAAAAAACCTAAGAATCCTGTTCCAGTTCGATGTTAATACCCAGTGCGCGAATTTCTTTCAACAGTACGTTGAACGATTCAGGCATACCGGCTTCCATACGATGATCGCCATCGACAATGTTCTTATACATCTTGTTACGACCGGCAACGTCATCCGATTTAACGGTTAACATTTCCTGCAGGGTATAAGAAGCACCATAAGCTTCCAGCGCCCACACTTCCATCTCACCGAAGCGCTGACCACCGAACTGAGCTTTACCACCCAATGGCTGCTGTGTAACCAGACTGTAAGGCCCGGTTGAACGCGCGTGCATCTTGTCATCAACCAGGTGATTCAGTTTCAGCACATACATAACACCCACAGTGACTGGACGATCAAATGCTTCGCCCGTACGTCCATCATAAAGTGTTGTCTGACCAGACTGAGGTAAGTCTGCCAGTTCAAGCATGCGATGAATTTCATCTTCCTCTGCACCATCAAATACCGGTGTTGCCATTGGCACACCTTTGCGCAGATTACCCGCCATGGTCATCAGCTCATCTTCGCTGAACGATTTCAGATCCACTTTCTTCTGGTTGTGGTTGTATACCTGATCCAGGAAGTCACGAATCTCAGTTGGCTTACGTTGATCATCCAGCATCTTGCCGATTTTCAGGCCAAGACCCTGAGCCGCCCAGCCCAGATGTGTTTCCAGAATCTGACCCACGTTCATACGTGATGGAACACCCAGTGGGTTCAAAACGATATCAACCGGCACACCGTTGGCATCATGCGGCATGTCTTCAACGGGTACGATCATGGAGACCACACCCTTGTTACCATGACGACCCGCCATCTTGTCACCTGGCTGCATGCGACGTTTAATGGCCAGATAAACCTTAACCATTTTCAGCACACCCGGTGCTAAATCATCACCTGCAACAATCTTGCCTTTCTTCTCTTCAAACAGCTCATCCAGATCTTTACGTGTATCTTTCAGTTGCTTGGCCAGCGTTTCCAGCGCGGCATTTGCATCGTCTGTTTTCAGGCTAATTTCAAACCACTTTTCTTTATCCAGTTCATCCAGATAAGATTGTGTAACCTTCGCACCCGCTTTTAAGCCAGCCGGGCCAGACGCCGCCTGCTTGTTCAGCATCAGCTTTTCAGCACGCGCATAAATATCTTTCTGCGCAATACGCCACTGGTCATTGATGTCCTTGCGTGCTTCTGCAATTTGCTCTTCTTCAATTTCCAGCGCGCGCTTGTCTTTCTCAACACCATCACGCGTGAACACCTGAACGCCAATAACGGTACCCACCTTGCTTGAAGGCACACGTAATGATGAATCCTTAACGTCAGAGGCTTTTTCACCGAAGATTGCGCGCAGCAGTTTTTCTTCTGGTGTCAGCTGTGTTTCACCTTTAGGTGTTACCTTACCCACCAGAATGTCGTTACCACTGACTTCCGCACCCACGTAAACAATACCCGACTCATCCAGCTTGGATAACAGGCCTTCACTTACATTAGGAATATCCGCGGTAATTTCTTCAGAACCCAGTTTGGTGTCACGGGCAACGCAGGTCAGCTCTTCGATATGAATGGTTGTATAACGGTCTTCTTCAACGACACGCTCTGAAATCAGAATCGAGTCTTCAAAGTTGTAGCCATTCCACGGCATGAATGCAACACGCATGTTCTGACCCAGAGCCAGTTCACCCAGATCGGTTGATGGGCCATCTGCAAGTACATCGCCACGCGCGATCACATCACCTGGAAACACTAATGGACGCTGATTAATACAGGTGTTCTGGTTAGAACGGGTGTATTTGGTTAACGTGTAGATATCAACACCCGCTTTACCACCGACCGTTTCTTCATCGTTCACACGAACCACAACACGGCCCGCATCAACAGAATCAACTACACCGCCACGCCTGGCAACTACAGCTGCGCCTGAGTCCATCGCGACAGAACGCTCCATACCGGTTCCCACTAACGGCTTATCAGCACGTAAAGTTGGAACAGCCTGGCGCTGCATGTTTGAACCCATTAATGCGCGGTTAGCATCATCGTGCTCAAGGAATGGAATAATAGACGCCGCGACCGATACAATCTGCTTCGGTGAAACGTCCATGTACTCAACTTTATCTGGCGTCGATAATGCAAATTCATTTTTTGTACGACAGGAAACCAGATCCTGAATCAGTTTACCGTTCTTATCCAGATCCGCATTCGCCTGTGCAATCACGTAATTGCTTTCTTCGATGGCAGACAGGTAATCAATGTCCATTGTCGCTTTACCGTTTATAACTTTACGGTAAGGCGTTTCCAGGAATCCATATTCATTAGTACGCGCATAAACCGAAAGTGAGTTGATCAAACCGATGTTTGGACCCTCAGGTGTTTCGATAGGACATACACGACCATAGTGAGTTGGATGTACGTCACGTACTTCAAAGCCTGCACGTTCACGCGTTAAACCACCAGGGCCTAATGCAGAAACACGACGCTTGTGAGTCACTTCAGATAATGGATTATTCTGATCCATAAACTGCGATAGCTGAGACGAACCAAAGAACTCTTTAATTGCCGCAGACACAGGCTTGGCATTAATTAATTCCTGAGGCATTAAACCTTCAGACTCTGCCATTGAAAGACGTTCTTTAACCGCGCGTTCAACGCGCACCAGACCCACACGGAAAACATTTTCCGCCATCTCACCAACACAACGTATACGACGATTACCCAGGTGATCTATATCATCAACCGTGTCACCACCGTTACGAATCATAATCAGGCGCTTTAATACATCCAGAATATCTTCGTTAGATAAAGTACCCGCACCAGTCGATTCTTCACGGCGCAAACGGCGATTAAACTTCATGCGACCCACGGCAGATAGATCATAACGCTCGTCTGTAAAGAACAGGTTCTTAAACAGGTTTTCTGCAGCATCTTTAGTCGGTGGCTCACCAGGACGCATCATGCGATAGATTTCAACCTGTGCTTCTAACTGAGAAGCCGTTGGATCAATCGCCAGTGTATTTGAAACATAAGGGCCAGCATCAAGGTCATTCGTGTATAAAATATCAAACGTTTTCACACCCGCTTCACTTAATGACTCAAGCACTTCTGTTGTCATTAAAGAGTTTGCTTTTGCAACAAGTTCACCGCTCGACTGATCAACCACGTCATGCGCAAGAATCTTGTCATCCATATACTCTACAGGCACAACAAGCTTCTTAACTTTTGCAGCCTCTAAAGCTTTAATATGACGCATCGTAATACGACGACCCGCCTCAACAATCACTTCTTTACCGGCTTTGATATCAAAGGTTGTTGTTTCACCACGCAGACGCTCGGCGACCAGTGGAATTTCGATACCGTCTTTAACAATCTTGCAACTAATCTTCTCGAAGAACATATCGAGAATTTCTTCGGCTTCATACCCTAATGCGCGCAATAAAATTGTCGCTGGCAATTTACGGCGACGGTCAATACGTACAAATACAGAATCTTTAGGATCGAACTCGAAGTCTAACCATGAACCACGGTAAGGAATGACTCGCGCAGAATACAGCAGCTTACCAGAGCTATGCGTTTTACCTTTATCGTGATCAAAGAACACACCTGGTGAGCGATGTAACTGAGACACAATAACTCGCTCGGTACCATTGATAACAAAGGTACCTGTATCGGTCATCAGTGGCAGTTCGCCCATATACACTTCCTGCTCTTTCGACTCTTTAATAACCTTGGTTTTTGGGTAAAGGTCTTTGTCGAAAATAGTCAGGCGCATAATTACGCGCAGCGGAGCCGCATAAGTCATACCACGCAACTGACACTCTTTAACATCAAAGGTAGGCGTGCCCAGACGGTATTTCACATACTCAAGCTGCACATGGCCCGAGTAGCTAACAATAGGAAACACGGAGCCAAATGCACCATGCAGCCCTGCTGCTTTACGATCTTTCTCTTTTCTATCTTCCTGTAAAAAGTCACGATATGAATCGATTTGCATCGAAAGCAAAAACGGCACATCTAGAATAGGTGGGCGTTTACCGAAATCCTTGCGGATACGTTTTTTCTCGGTAAAAGTATAGTCCATCGGAGTTCCTCACAATGTAAGTGTCACGAAAGGCATGTTTACCAGCTCATGCCAGGAGCTTTATAACAACAACCCTGTTTGGGGCTTTTAAATTTCAGCTTGTTGGCTGGTAAAAAAACTCTCTAAAACGAAAACTTTTTGATCAAACAACAAATGTAAAATGCATTGATAGAAGCAGGAAAAGGCCGGTGGATAAATCCACCAGCCTTATCGCCAGGCAATGTGATTATTGCCTACCAACAGAAGTCTTACTTCAGGTCTACCTGAGCACCAGCTTCTTCAAGCTGCTTCTTAAGATCTTCTGCTTCTGACTTAGAAGCACCTTCTTTAATAGTAGCAGGGCAACCTTCTACCATTTCTTTTGCTTCTTTCAGGCCAGCGCCTGTGATACCGCGAACCGCTTTGATAACAGCAACTTTGTTCTCACCGAAGCTAGTCATTACAACATCGAACTCGTCTTTTTCAGCAGCAGCTTCGCCACCAGCCGCCGCAGCAGCAGGAGCAGCAGCAACAGCTGCAGCAGCTGAAACGCCGAATTTTTCTTCCATTGCTTCAATCAGATCAACAACTTCCATTACTGACATGTTTGAAATGGTTTCCAGGATATCTTCTTTAGATACAGCCATGGTAATTCTCCAAAAAAATTTAAAACGTTAAATCGTAAACACTTACTGTGTAATGCTATGCCTGTTTTGCGTCGCGAACAGCCGCTACAGTACGAACCAGTTTGCCAGGTACTTCGTTCAAAGTACGTGCTAGTTTTTCTGTAGGTGCCTTCATTACCGACATCAACATGCTGATAGCCTGATCTTTAGTTGGCATGCTGGCCAGACGCTCGAGCTCAGTAGCAGCGAGCATTTCGCCACCAATCGCAAGCATCTTTGTAACCAGCTTGTTATGCTCTTTTGCGAAATCTTTTACAAGACGCGCAGCGGAACCTGGATCTTCCTGTGAAAATGCCAGTACCAGTGGACCCACCAGACCGTCATTAATACATTCAAACTCAGTACCCACCAGAGCACGGCGAGCCAACGTGTTTTTTACAACACGTAGATAAACTCCACTGTTTCGCGCTTTCGCACGTAACTGTGTCATCTGATCTACAGTCAGGCCATGGTATTCAGCTGCAACAACTGAATGAGCCTCAGCGGCAATCGCACTTACCTCAGCAACAATGCTTTTCTTGTCTTCAAGATTAAGAGGCACGTGTATTACTCCTGTTTCGGTTGGAGCATGCTGTATCTCTCCTGATCTTCATCAGGACAAAACGACATGTCCAGCCAAGTACTAAAACAAAGCCAGGTGTCACCACCTCACTTTGTCACCTGCGGTGCATTTAATAAAATTAAATTCACCATCTGCGTGAGACTCTGGCCTTCCCTACCAAAGATTAAGCCAGGCATATATGCCCAAGCTCTCACGGTCTTTGACGACACCGACGACTCGGCTAGTCAAATTCTGTTATCAGTCTTAGCAACTGATCCGCTTAACAATCCTTTTTAAGCGTTATGTATATTACTTAAGCGCTTCCAGTGAAGTCGCATCAACCGCAATACCAGGACCCATCGTTGAAGACACTGTCACCTTCTTGAAGTACTGGCCTTTTGCAGCTGCTGGCTTGGCTTTTTTCAGGCTTTCCAGCAGGGCATTAATATTTTCTTTAAGCGCATCCACTTCAAATGAAGCAGTACCTACTGAGCCGTGAATAATACCGGCTTTATCAGCACGAAAACGCACCTGACCCGCTTTAGCATCTTTAACCGCAGAAGCAACGTCTGGCGTAACTGTTCCTACTTTAGGGTTTGGCATTAAACCGCGTGGACCCAGCACCTGACCTAACTGACCAACCACACGCATCGCATCAGGTGACGCAATAACTACGTCATAGTTCAGATCACCGCCTTTCATTTCAGCAGCCAGCTCATCCATACCAACTGAATCAGCGCCCGCAGCTTTTGCCGCTTCTGCCGCTTCACCCTGAGTGAATACTGCAACGCGTACAGTTTTACCTGAGCCTGCAGGCAAGGTAGTTGAACCACGAA
>Ga0316207_10003718_pt1 | contig 13895 bp, 10 predicted proteins | sample 6weekpyrite_MG_FD_204943 | JGI IMG/M metagenome (GOLD analysis project Ga0316207, IMG submission 204943) | Microbial mat bacterial communities from mineral coupon in-situ incubated in ocean water Damariscotta River, Maine, United States -... | ecosystem: Environmental > Aquatic > Marine >... | reverse complement strand
AGGGTTTTCCAGAGTGGTTTGCTTTGTGGAACCATATCTTGTTTGAAGTACCACCAGAAATAGCCGCCAACAAAGTTTTGTTGTGATATTTTCATATTGTAGTAACGCTCAATGTAAGCACTTTTTCTCCCGCGGAATTCGGTGCCTACTTCACCAAATCCAATTTTTGAATTTGGAAACGTGGCGGCAAGGCGTTTAAAAACCTTGGGCCAGTCTGGTTTAGCGCCACCTGCTTGATCTTCGTCATAAAAACTTACAAAGACATAATCAAGGCCTTGTTTCATTCGCTCTGGCACATGAGTTTCTGCCCAAGAATGCATCCATTCGGCAGTATGGTGATAGTATAAAGTCAATGCTGTTTTACCACCGCGCTTGCTTACCATGTCGTAGCTTCCGGTCATTTTAGCGACGACTGAAGGTGTGTCACCCAACCAGCTACCATTGATTTCATTTCCAATTTCCCAGATGTCGACCTTTGAACCTAGGGTATCTAGGTAATCTTTAGTTCGGTCTAAATATTCATCCACAGTAAAGTTTTTTACGTAATATGAATCAAGCAATTCACCCATTACGTAGCTGACCTTGTTTATTTCATCTACTGCCTCGACGTACTCGGACGCAGGTATTTGATGAAAGACGATACGGGTTGTGGGTTTTCTGGATAGGCTCTCAAGGGATTCTACTATCGAAGATAATTTATCTGTCGTCTCAACCGTCACACCAATCATGGGAGATGGGATATCACGGGACGTTAGCATGTTCGAAGCTTGACTATGGGCGGCCATAACTAAACCTGCGCACCAAACGATAGCAAAATTAAGCAGAAAAAATTTTCTCGTAATAAGCTGGCTCATAGTCGTCTCCAAGTACAAATCCACGTACAAATCTATAGGCAAATAAAGATATGCCCGGTCTTCTTAGTTAATGAAGGATTTCAGTTATTCGAACTGGTCATCGCCCATCATAATTGTCACACGCAAGAACCTATAGGCAAATAACGAAAATGCCCGGTCTTCCTGTATTCAAGTATATGTATTAAAGGAGTAAGAACAAGGCGAGTTCTGTCTTTTGTGAAGCATATCTCATTAATAATAAGTGGATATACCTCCCAAATTCACTGTAACCAACTGAATATATGTAATAAAAATTCATGGGGCGACAGTTGTTAACTTTTGTCACCATTATTCAAATTGGCAGGAAAATGGCTAATTCCGTATAGGAGTTATGGATTACAGAGCATGGAAAAGACTTGTAACTACTCAGCATATTAAATCTTCTGTGAGGCTACGGCATAGTAGTTAGCGCGCCGCATATAGTTGAGCAAATATTAAATGTTCTGGATGACGTCCGACGAAATATGTTGAGTATCTATTCGGCACTGACAGGGAGTTGAAATAGATGTTGCATTACTTACCAAACTATACGGGCTGCTTGAGTCTGTGAAGCTGAACAATGATAAGCACCCAGATAGATAGAATTGTAATAATGAAATTTTGTGTCGAGATATTGCTAGTGAAGATGGTTGATCTTGCTGCAGCCGAAAAAGCGCGCATGCTAGAATGGTATATGTGTTAGCAATTAATGTGACTGATTATTTATTCTATTTCAGCTTGTAGATGAGTTGCTTTCATTAGTACAAAGATCTGTTATCGTAGTTGGTGTGGGTCTCAATTATTAGAATATGAGAAACACACATGCTTAAGGAAACCAATGCTCGATGGGAGTGTTGAACCACAAGATTTATTTAATAGAGCGTGTTGCGTGTCACCATGAATTCAGATAATAACAACGAAATTATAGATGACAGAATCCCATTACTGGTTGATATGGATGGGACTATTATTGCAACCGATACACTATTCGAAACCTCGATTCTTTTCCTAAAAAAATCACCCTTTATGATTTTTATGCTTTTCTTCTGGTTACTTAGGGGGAAGCATGTGTTGAAAGAAGAATTATCAAAACGGACTTCTCTCAATGTTGCGGTGCTGCCCTATAGGCAAGAAGTGATTGACTATCTTGAGCAACAGTTTGAACAGGGGAGAAAAATAATTTTAGTGACGGGTAGCTGGGTGGATATTGCTAGACGTGTGGCTAATCAATTTTCATTTATCAGTGATGTGATTGCTACAAATCATGAAAAAAACATGTCTGGGCAGACCAAGGCAGAAATGGCTAGTGAGGTGTGGGGAAAACAGCAATTTGATTATCTGGGTAATGAAAAGAAGGATCTGCAAGTATGGAAGTTATCCCGGCAAGCAATTGTGGTCGGTACTGAGGGGTTGGCCAAGGCAGCGGGAGAAGTTGCAAAATTGGAGAAAGTTTTTCCAGTTAAACGACTTGGTTTTAAGAACTGGTTGAAGGGGATACGGGTACACCAATGGACAAAGAATCTGTTGATCTTTGTTCCTTTGCTGACATCACACAGTTTTTTCAAGCCGGAAGCGGTTAGCAGCGCCTTTATTGCATACTTCTCGTTTTGTGCAGTTGCTTCAGCGACCTATTTGCTAAATGATCTGCTGGATCTTGATGCAGATAGAAAACACAGTATAAAGAAGTATCGCCCACTGGCAGCAGGAAAAATGAGTATTTTGCATGGCATCCTGAGCAGTATCATGCTGCTCGGCATAGGTATTATTTTAGCAATACTTTATTTGAATATATATTTCCTGTTGGCCTTGTTGGCTTATTTGACCTTGACGATTCTTTACAGTTTTGTACTTAAACATCTGCAAACAGCTGACGTTATCAGTCTTGCCAGTTTGTTTACATTACGGATTATTGCAGGTGCAGCTGCAATAGAAGTTGTTTTGTCTTTTTGGCTACTGTGTTTTTCGATGTTTCTGTTTCTCTCTCTAGCAATGGTAAAACGAGTGTCAGAATTGATACATGTTGAGAAACAAAGTGGCAGCGAATTGCAGAAAGTAACCGGCAGAGATTATCTTACCGCAGATATCGTGATACTACAGATTCTAGGAGGGGCTTCCGGTTTTATAGCGGTTTTGGTATTCGCGTTGTATATCAACAGTGGACAAGTTATTAAGATGTACAGCAGTCCGGAAGTATTATGGCTTGTTGTTCCTGTCGTTGGCTATTGGGTGATGAGGGTCTGGATTGTGGCGGCAAGAGGGAAGATGAATGAGGATCCGATAAGTTTTGCGATCCGGGATAAACAAAGTTGGTTGACCGCAACGACATTGTTTTTTATCTTTGTTATTGCAGCTATTTTGTAGTGCAAAAAAATGTAAATCACCGGAAACATCATCATGACTATGTTGACCTGAGGGTGACAAGAGATGCTAGAGAGAGTGCAATTGTTAGGCTCGAAAAAAGATCCAGAACGTCAATTTAAGGTAGTCGGTTTTTCATTATTTTTGCTTTTTGCAGCTATCTGTTACTGGTCTATGCCATCTCTCGCCTACCAAGAGTGGGATTCTCTTGTGTACGCGCATGCTGTTGAGAACGACCCGCTGCCACTGGGTTGGGGAAACCATCCGTTAGGTAATCTCATACAGTCATTTATTTATCGCGTGGCGCTCTATCTTGGTTATGATGGGCGGGCTCTGATACTGCTGCAAATCTTCAACACCTTGGTCACAGCGGCATCAATTGCAGTTTTCTATGTCATATTGGTTCGGCGAATAGAAATCAATATTATACCGGCGGTAGGTTGGGCAGCCTTCTTTGGCTCCGGATATTCGATGCTCAGTTTTGCTGGTACTGCCGAAATATATTCTATTGCGCTGTTATTGTTGCTGATTGCCTGGAACAGCCTGCTTCTTGCATTAAGTCGTCCTGAATCCAGTCGCTTGTTCATTGCCGGGCTTTTGATCGGGCTGGCAGGTCTATCTCACCAGTTTAGCGCCATCTTGCTTGCAGCAGGTGTTCTAGCAGCATGCTTTTATCAAACGCGTAGAACCATTGTACTACTAGGATGTACGATATTTGCCACATTGTTAATCGGCTATGGTTTGCTCGGTTATCTGGACACGGGTTCATTCGCGTTGGATGGACTATATGCATGGATTAAAGGTTATGTAGGGGAACCTAGTTACGGTCGTTCTTTGACCCTAGAGGGTATGCAGCTAGCGATGACTTCGGGTACTCAGTCAGTCATCAAGAGTGCGGTGTCGGGTCTCTCTCCAGTACGTATACTTGTGCTTGGAATTATTGTATTTATTTTTATTGCCTTGCCATTTCAACGTCGGTTATGGACATCGAGGAATATCAAGATAGTGATATATTGTGCGCTTCCGGCACTGATTGGTTTGCCGTTGATTATCTGGTGGGATCCAGTTCTCGAAGGAAAGTTTTGGCTATTAATCGCACCTTTTTTCATTGCATTGCTTACACTTAGTCTTCCAAGCAATAAACGCTGGGCACGGTTTATCCCTGTTAGTCTGGCAGTATTCACTTTGTTCGTTAATCAGTTGAATGGACTGCGCTTTGAACATATGCCAGATCGTGTTTTCGAGGCATCGTTACAAGCCTGGATCGATAACTCCTCACGTAGTGACGTATTGTATGAAAGCAACAACTATACAGCGCATTTGTTGTACTGGGGTGACCGACCGAGAACTACTTCTGCAGGGGCGTTATTTTATGGTAACGATGATCTAAACAATCCCTATAGACCTCTGGAACGTGTTATTGAAGACGCCTGGGCCCGAGGTGCATCGGTTTTGTATACCGAGGGCCTCAATGATTACCTCGATGATGATCGATTGGCAGTGGTTGGCGCATCGAGAGAGGGGCTCAATGCTTTTTTTCGCTCATATCATCATGAGGGTCCGGTGTTTGAATATCAGGAATATTCTGGGGGTCCAGTGAAACAGGTATTTCGTCTCGTCCCGTTAGTATCTCAGTAAATAGGGCAATAATTTTGAAATGGCTCAAACTTTAAAAATGAGATTGTTATTCTGAAAAAATAATAAATTTAAATATAAAATAGCTGATGCTTGAATAGACAAGTATTACTGATGCAATTACGAGCAAATAGAATTCTATGCCAATCAATGGGGTCAAAATTTTAACAGTTAGAGCCTGGAGAGACACCATTAAGATGCTGAAAATTACAAATATTACAAATCTACGCGGGTGATTTGTATGTGTGTTGAAGCTGACATAGGTGTGCAAGGTGAAATTAAAAACCAGGTTTGCTGCAAGCCCGATTAAATAAGACGTGAAGTAGTTTTCCAGTCCAAAAACATATTCGGTCAATGACCAGGTAATTAGCAGGGCAAGCCCGACACCTGTCATACCAATCAGAAAAAAATGTATGTATTTATATTTATATAATAGCTGCAGTATAAAAGCAGGGTTAAATAATTTTGCGAATGTGATCTGCTCGCATTCAATAAATTTTGATATTTTATCTTTCATAGATTGAAAAGCTTAAGAGTAGGGGCATTCAATAGATGTGATGCCCTGTTTAATGAGTCGACTAAAAAACATCGTCAATCTCCCCCAGATCAACTTTAATGTTCTGGAAAGTTACATCATCAACTAGAACCATTTTGTTGTCCATAGCCAAGTAGAGCAATCATCTTGACACCACGGTCTCAATAAATAACGAATGATACAGTTCAAGAATAAGTGAAAGCCCCCCTAAAATCTAATGATATTGGGCCAACTGGAAGCCTGGTTTGAGATCTTGTTCGTGCATTATACGAAGGGAGGACAACACATGGGTCATGCGATACGAAAAATTACTAAAAGGGCTTAGGCCATGCATGTTTTATTGATGATGGTTGGTTTATTCTATATTTGTATTGTTTCCCATTGGCCTGCTGGTACGGGAGAATATGATTATAGATCTCAGCGCTAGCTAAATAAGCTTTAATGTGTAGATGTCGCGCTCCTAAACGAGTAACTATAGGTTTTACGCCGTTCGTTATTTTATACCATTAATCAACAGGTTATTGGTAGAATATTCTTTGTGTTAGTATATGAATAACAAAGATTTTAGGTTTTTTTTCTGCATTCATGCGAACAATGAGATAAGGCTTTAGGCTAACCGAGCATTATCGGATTAGTTGATGTGGTTAGAATAATAATATGTGGCTAAAACTAAAAAGATTAATTGGTAAACAATTTAACAAACGGTTTAAAGTGAAACCGGCTGAGATTTCAAAGATTATTGGCTATGTGAATCATGACCACGATGTCGCATTCAAGTTTTTACCAAAATGCGGTTCTACTTCTGTATTAAGGATGCTTTATGAGGTTGAAAATGGCGTGCCATTTGATCCTAAATTAGGGGGTAAACTCCATCAATGGGGAAGAAAAAAGAAGTTTGCTCCGACGTCGAATATAAGCCGACGTATAGTCATAATCAGAGATCCGGTTAAACGTTTCTTGTCTGCCTACACTAATCGTGTAAATGCTAAACAACAACTAAGCAAAGCATTTGTTGAAGAAAATAATCCTCATGTTTTTTCCGAAATACCCTACTTTAATCCAACTATTGAACAGTTCATTGACGAGTTTGAAATTTATCGTAAAGTTCATCAGATTGGACACCATACAAAGCCAATTTGCGATTTTTTGAAACCGTGGTCGTTAGATTGCTTTACTGATGTTATTCCTATGGAAAAAATATCAATGATTGAAGATGTGATAAATGATATTTATAACTGTGAAGCGGTATTGGGCCATCATCAGGTTACTAAGGATGAAAAAAAAATACGCCTCAGCGATATCTCTGAGAGCCACTTGTACAAAATTATAGATTTTTATTCAGAAGATTATAAGTTTTTGTCTGATTATTATACGGAAGATAAAATTATACATGAGTGGATGGCGGGAAATAAATAGCGGATGAAATTATAATGCTGCGCCTACACCTGGGGGTTCACAAGACGGCCTCGACTCATCTTCAGAGGATATTGAGTGATACATTTCGTGATGATGAGCGTGTTATGTATATTGGGCCATCGGAATTTCGTAAATTCACAAAATGGAAAAAAGGTGGGAATTGCTTTGATGTAGACTATTCAAGGGCGTATTTAGAAAAAAACTCTTCGGGGACAGAGGATCTTATACTTTCGGAAGAAAACATTTGTGGGGATACTTTTGATGCATTTGATCATGATAGGTTATATGAAAATATTTCCCAAAGACTTAATTCCTTGTCAGAGTTTTTTAATGCTTTTGAGGATATAGAAATTTTTGTGACTATTAGAAATCCTGCAACTTATCTACCGTCTGTATATTGTGAAGCCCTCAGATGGCGAGCCTATCGTCCATTTAGTGACCTCTACCATGGTAACCACAATCAGAGTTGGGTTCCTGTGATAAAGGACATTATTCAGGCTTTACCTGGAAGAAGGATCAATGTTATGGCATATGAAAACTACAGTGAGGACTTGACGAAAATTCTGAAGATGATGGGGGCGGTGAAACCTGTGGCGTTGAAATCAGAACATGTCGTTCGGCCATCGTTTGTATCTCGATCAATAAAGGTAATGGGACCGATAAGCCGTTATATTCCGAAAAGAATTCAGCCGCAGTTCTTATTCATAGTTGATTTTTTCTTGCGAAAAGTAGATGCAAAAAAATTCCAGCCGTTTAGTAGGGATCAAGTAGATGTTTTGTCTACGCGATATCGAAGAGATATCGAAGAGCTGAGTCAGTTAACAAATATAAATATTGTTTCAAGGTTCTAGTATATGAAGGTGTCGGTTATTATTCCCGTTTTTAATACAACACCATCGGAATTGGATTGTTGTTTAAAGTCGGTTAGAGATCAAGACTTCGACAGTTTTGAGGTCATTATTGTCGATGACGGAAGTGTCGAAAACAAAGAGAGAACTCGCATTATTTCTAAATATAATGCACTAACTACATTTCGCATTTTAACCCATAAGGAAAACAGAGGTTTACCAGCAGCTCGTAATACAGGTCTTAAAGCCGCAACAGGAGATTATGTTGTTCACCTTGATAGTGATGATTTTTGGAAATCTAACAGTGCTTTGATAACACTATACAATACGGCGATAACAGATGGTTGTGAAATACTAAGGTTCAATGGGAATTTTTTTTCGGATGGTGAATTTGGTCCATGTCTTATGTCTCAGAAGCTTGTCGTAAACAAGGTTCTGTCAGAAGATTTAAGTTTAATGGCTTTTCGTTCGGTGTTTCTGTTTTTTTTCAAAAGATCATTTGTTATATCAAATAACTTGTATTTTCATCCCCTGATTAGTATTGGTGAAGATGCAGTATATATATCTCGGGCGTTGAGTCTGTCTAAAAGTATCTCGACAGTCAATGAGTGCTTCTATGGATATCGAATTGATAACACAAGCATGATGAGGTCCACTTGGAACATCGAGCAGTTTACTGATGAAAATAATGCGGCACGTGAAGTTATTTATAACCTCCGTAAACATGAGCATGCATTAAAACACTACGTAGTCAATCGGTACAAACAATACTTCGTGAAAGCAATTTTGCCACGTGCTTTGCTCTATCTGCAGGAGGATGACTTTTTCGCTGTTTTAAAAGATCATGGTAAGGCATTAAATGAGGCAGAGAAATACCTTGACCCTTGCTTAATATCTAAGCCCCAATTCAGGTTGTTTAAAAAATTTTTACAGTTACGGTCGTTTTATAAATTTAGTAGGATTTTATATTTTCCACTTAAAGCCTTTTATCCTACTCTTTTTAAGTTGTATAAGATGCGTAACATTAGAGCTGGTGTTAAGCAAAGAATTAATGGAATCATCCGAAGAATTAGTTTTGGTTGGCGTTTTAATTTTTCTTTTTTTACGCGCGATAGCTATGGGGTGAATAAGGAAGGGTTTGATAATTTTTTAATCGATAGTACGTCAAGCAACAGTTTGAAAAAGGGTTTGAGTGTGTTGCTTCGAGTTAAAGACGAGGAAGATAATGTTCGTCAGTCTATAGAGTCAATTATATCGGTTGCTAATGAGATCGCAGTTATTGATAACGGAAGCAGTGATGGGACAGTGGCAGTAGTGCAGGAAATGATGGATAACCACCCGAAAGGAAACAAAATACACTTATATCACTATCCATTTAATGTAGCCCGTTGCGGCGCAGAGCATAACTCAACCCCCGAAAATTCGGTCCACAACCTTGCTTTTTATTATAACTGGTGTGTTAGTAAATGCCGTTTTAATGCAATTATTAAGTGGGATGCGGATATGATTTTAATCAAGGATGATAAGGTGATAGAGGCATTTGATGCGCAGGTTAAACACGTCTGCAACTCGCATTTTTTAACAGGTGTGGTTTTGAATAGCCAAACGGTATACATGCTTAATGAAAAGGATGGTTACAAATCTCAATTAGAGGTGAATGGTGAAATTCGTATATTTAGTAATAGCAAGCATGTCATGTTTACGAAAGGGACAGATTTTGAGTGTCTCACATTCAAGTGGCCTTATAAGCTACGGGTGCTGGATACTCCTTGCGCATACGAAATAAAGAATTTGTCACGTGATGAGTTTTCGCATTGGAGTAAAGTGAGTTTTTCAACACAGAGAAAAGTTCAGGAATATAGAAACTTCATTGGTCTTCGAGAGGATTTGTTCAGACCGGATCAACATCAGCACTTCCCCAGAATTACATTAGGGGAGATACAATAAAATATGCGGATAGTTATTCATATAGGCACAGAAAAGACGGGTTCTACTACTTTACAGGAATTTATTCTCTTGAACCGAGACGTATTGCTAACTCATGGGGTTTATGTTCCAACCTGTTTAGGTCGGAAAAACCATCGAAAGCTTGCAGTTTACTGTATGCATGAGATCAAGTTTGACGATTACATTATAAATAGAGGCCTGATGAACAAAAAAAAGAGAGAGCGGTTCAGGCAAAATGTTGCTGATTCATTAGTCAAGGAGTTGAGTGAGTTAGATCCAAATGTTATCGATACAGTTTTAATTAGTAGCGAGCACTTTCACTCTAGACTTACCGACATAAGTGAAGTTGAGCGATTAAAGTCCTTGTTATCCGTTATTGAGGCAGATATTACGGTTTTATGCTACTTGCGAAAGCAGTCACAACTTGTAGAGTCTAAGTATTCAACTTACCTTAAAGGGGGAGGGTACTCCTCCTTTAAGTCATTTTCTGATGATTGTGTTGAGTCAAATGAATATTATGATTACGATCGTTTTTTGATGCGCTGGGAAAAATGTTTTTCTATTAATAATGTTTTTGTCAGGGAGTTTTCTCGCGTTAAATTTAAGGAAAATAACCTTTGCATAGATTTCTTGGAATTCGCTGGATTGAAAATCAAAAAAGAAGACGTTAGTTTTCCTGAAGATCAAAATACGTCATTTTCAAATTTAGGCATTATTATGATGAGGGTGCTGAACAGATTGTATATAAAGAAAGAAAAAGATAAGGTAAGAAAGATGATGCGCAAGCGTCTTGTTAATTTTATCTTGAATTCATTTTCTGGTAGCAGGCCTAGTTTACTAAGCCTTTCTGATAGGAATGCATTGGATAAGCGTTTTAATCGATGTAATTCTGCTGTGTCTGAAAGGCATGGTGTGCAATTGTTTTCTAGCGTAAATAATGAGTGATATTGAATATGTTAGCATTTGTCAAAAAACGCTTGGTTATTATAAATGTTTCCAAATGTGCCAGCACATCGATGCACTCTCTGCTTCACCCGCAAGCTGACATAGTTATTGGGGGTAGCCCAAAACTAAAACACCTGAATTTTAGGGAATCATTTGGCATGCTTGAATTCTTGTCATCGGGTAAATTCGATATTAGCGAATTCGAATTTGTATCGTTATTTAGAAACCCAGTGGAATGGTTGTATAGTTGGTATTGTTACCGGTCACGTGATGAAATTAAAAACCCGAACCATCCTAATTACTTAAATAGAGTGACAGATGGAATGTCATTCGAAAGTTTTTGTTCTGCGTACTTCCAAGAAGGTAAAAAGCCAAGGTGTGTCCCTGGCAGTCATCAGTTTGATCTTATCTCGGATGAGGATGGCTTGCTTGGTGTTGATAAATGTTTTTCATTTCATTCGTTAGATTTCTTTGAGTCCTGGTTGAGTGATCGATTAAAGATGAAGATAAAGTTTCCAGCTAAGAACACTTCAAAAAGTTTTGGCAGCAGGGATTTGAGCGAAGAGACTTTAGCTGATTTTTCTTCGAAATATCCTAATGATTTCCGACTATTCAAAAAATTAGCCATCGATCCAGTTGTTCTTAAGGAAGATTTTAATTCAGAAGAACATGATACGCCAACTAATTCATACATAAGATAGTGCTGGCCAAAATGACATTATCTAGGCGGGTGCTTGCAGTGATAGCAGCGAGTTCGTTTCTTCACGCAGTTAAGCCTATCGTCACCAGAGTTTGGGTAATTCTTTTTCTATTACAGAACTTCAGGTTGATTGTATCAGGCGGAGGTGCTGAGAGTGTAAACGATGCCGTAACATTGCTTTCCCCTATTTTTGTGGGTGTAAGTGGTTTTGTGATTTTAATTCCGATCATTATCTATGGAGATAAAGTTCTTAGACGTTATGTTTTGCAAGGTGTAAGTGGCGAGTTGAAATGGAAGTATTCTTTGTTGCTTGCAATATTTAGTTTTTCATGGACTCATTTAATTTGCTTTTCTGTTTTATTCTTTCTTCTTGATGAGATTAGTTTTTATGTAATGGGTCTGTATTCGTTTGTGGTTGTTTTCTGTTTTATTTTTATCAGGTTGATCGCCCGGTATAGAGGGGGAGCCAGCAATCTCATAACGGATTTGATGTTTAAAAATATAGGATTTGGTATTTATTTGTTAACTGCATCGGTTTATTTGGTTTTAGTGGAAAGTTTTCACTTAACCCTCGTTCAAATATTTTTAATTATTATGCTTCCACGGTTGATGCTGTCTTCCTGTGCGAAAATCGAACCAATGATCTACAAGAATAGTAATTTTAAATCTATAAAGAAAGAATATTAAGTTCGCATTAATTTAATGATGGAGTACCGCATTTAAAGATTGGATCAACATGCTATGCGACTCAGCACTCAAAATCGATTGATACCAATGCTCAGTACCCTAGTGAAGAATTAATGAAATAATTATTATTACTTATTATAAAATCATTAACCCCACAAATCCTTCGTGATGGGAAATTTATCATAGCAATATGCATAGACATCAGCGTAAGCGCTTTTTATTTCAGGATCTAAAGTCAAATCTTGTGCAATCTTGTTCTTCGTTTTATTTACGTAAACCTTTGCGAACTCATGTCTAAAGGGTACGCCGCAAAATTGAGATAATTTCTCTATTTCTGGTAATTCAAACATATTTTCATAAACGCCAACATAGGTATTCGACTCGCCGAAAACTTCATATGCGTTAGATATTATTTTATTATATGATGTTCGCAGCCGACAATGCTCTGATTTGTAATATTGACTTAAGGCGCATGAAAAAACTGTTTCACCAGATTCAATACCCTCGTTGTAATTCTGTCTGTCTAAATTGAATCTAACCGCGCTTTTAATCCTGTTTATGGGATCTCGTATTAAGATGATTGCTTTGACATGGATATTTCTCTCAGCAAATTGGTTTTTTATAAATTCCAAGCGATAAGACTCTAATCCACTATAGGCCGGTGTAATATCAGCAGACACTGTAATACCATTTTTATATAGCCAATCAAAATAATCAAAATATAGAGAATTATTGTATAACATTTTGTCACGCATTCTTTGTATGTGGGCTGGGTACATCGAGTTGAGTAATTTATTTTGTATTATAGGTATATCGAGGACGTCCCATATATGGTATTCCTTTGCAAAACCACCATCAAAATTAGCGCTTTGGCTTAAATATTTGTGAAGCCAACTGGTGGCACACTTTTGGTTACCTAAGCCCAATAAGAACGTCTTGCTATCCTCTTTACTTTTAGCATTATTCATATTTTCTTCAGTTATTCGGTGGATTATTATGTGGCTTTATCAACGAGAGTAATTCATTTTAGCATCAGTGAACTATCATCTGGTTTTATCAAATGAAGGTATGAAAAACGTGACAGGCAATGCATAGCCTATGTTTATCAGTGTCCTTATTTCACCATGCAATATACCAAGTAAATATCCTATTTAGGGCTAATATTACTCCGTAGACACTCATACAGTTTAAATTAAAGCCTTTCATAGTCATAATTGGGTGCTTAAATTTCGACGAATTGCAGGGGTTCTACTGTAAACAATGTCTAGACCAGCGATACTGACGGCCCTAATGACAGGCCCGTAGGACGTGAGCCTTGCCACACCAATGACTAAATCTTACTTTCTGCGGCCAATACGAGCAAACCAGGGTATTTGGTGATGTTGCATTATTATTTTAATTAAATCAATAGGTTGAGTTGTTTTTGTAATAGCGGCTCAGGATACCTCATCGACTGAATGTCGCGTATTTCATATTTTTGAGGTTTTTTCTCAAAATGATGGAACCTTTTGGCGTTTTCGTTCGTGTAACTAAGTAAGGACGTAAAAGTGGCATATTCTTTGTTATTACCTGATGGCACCATTTAGGTAATTGGCTCTTAGAGATAAGCGATCGCCTTTTTTTATGTGAACTGTTTAACAAAATAGATATTTTACATATATAAGTACTGTGTATTTAAAATATTATAAGCTAATATTCTTAATATTGTATTTTTGGAGAGTAAGTTATGAAGAAGAGTAAAAAAACTGACAACCATGACGAAATAGATACTGGGCGTCGTAAGGCACTTGCTCGACTGGGTTTAGTCGCATCTGCTGTTTATGCCGCACCTGCCTTGATGACGCTTAGCCAATCCGCTCATGCGGCTAGTGCTCCAAGTGCTCCAAGTGCTCCAAGTGCTCCAAGTGCTCCAAGTGCTCCAAGTGCTCCAAGTGCTCCAAGTGCTCCAAGTG
>Ga0316207_10003717_pt1 | contig 13896 bp, 15 predicted proteins | sample 6weekpyrite_MG_FD_204943 | JGI IMG/M metagenome (GOLD analysis project Ga0316207, IMG submission 204943) | Microbial mat bacterial communities from mineral coupon in-situ incubated in ocean water Damariscotta River, Maine, United States -... | ecosystem: Environmental > Aquatic > Marine >... | reverse complement strand
ACAGATATGCTGTATGCCCAGTGGCTATTTGATTCAGGTGCGGATATTTCTTTTCTGGCTGTGCCGCGTAGAGATCCATTCACAAACCGGCTAACGTCTTCACAAAGTTCTGCCGCGCTAAAATGGCATCACTTTATTAACGACATTCAGTTGGACGTGCTAATCGCCAGAGATTATACAGACAGAGTTTTTGGCCTGGGTATCAGCGGCCCGCTGGGTGAAGCGATCTGGCGTGCGGATATTGTGCCGGTATTCCCTGATCATCACGGACATCGTACCTCGATGATTTTTAATCTCCAGCACGCTTTTCAGTGGCTGCATAAAAACATGACGGGTTTTGTAGAATATTATCGCAATGGCTTTGGCATACCTGAAGATAGTTACACTCTGAATGATTTGCCGGCAGAACTTGTTGAACGCCTGAGTCGTCAGCAGGTGTTTAATAGCGGACGAGATTATTTGAGCCTGGGTGCGCAGATAGAAGTCACCGCGCTACTCAATATTATGCCCACGTTTATCTTTAATCTGAACGATCAAAGCACGCTTAGTCTTATTCAGGGTGTTTATAGCAGCTCACAGAATACGCGAATTAATTTTGGCCTTAGCCATGCCTCTGGCTCAAGTGGAAGTGAATATAGCGGGCTTGAAACAGCAACGGCCAGCAACCTGTATTTACAGACACCATCACAGCTATATCTACGTTTTAATTATTATTTTTAATTATTACGTGAATTCAGTTTATAAGTGCAACTCAACTGGTCTCGTAGATGGCGAGGTCTGAAGCGCACGTCTACGGTGTTGTGCCTGTTGTGAGGAATCTGGCCATTCACTGCGAAGCACGACTTGTAGCTATACGTTACAGATCACGCAGAGACATATCTGCTTATTCAGAGGTAGCCTGATGCAGATAGGCATTGATCGGAATTGGGCTAATTTCACCCTCGGCCTGTAATCCCACATACACTTCAGCGCCAGTGGGACTGGGGCCAAAGCCTGGAGAGCGGGCGAGTATGCGCAGTTCTACGGACTGGACACCACCCGGCAAGCTCAACTGCTGCTGACGGCTGGCCAGGCTTTTGGAATAAGGCATGCGGTACACCAGCTCGTCACCAATGCGCAACATAATTGACACCTGCACATTACCCGCACCACCCACTTCTCTGGGCGGCGTGGGCTTAACCACCAGCAGGTAATCACCTGCCTGTTTCAGCTGTAATGTACCCGTAATGATCAGCGCGGCGAGTGGATAAACTGACGGATCCTTATGTTGGTCAAACATGCCACTGCTGCGCTGGCCATAATGTTGTGGCGTGAGCTTGATCGGCATGGTTAATGCCATGCGGCCTTCTCGCAGCGGCGGCTCCTGCGGATCAAATACCGACTGCTTTGATAGCCAGTATCGGGTCATCAGTCGAGAAGAAGTATCCACACTGGTTTCAGTATGGACAGCCTGTGCCGACTCGACACGGCTTTCATTATCCGTATGCGCTGTAATTCCGCTATGTGATTCGAGTCGTTCGATACGCTGTTGAAGGTGTTCGATCATCCGTTGCAGATCGTCTACACCTGTATCCGCTGCCTGGATGACACATGGCAGAACGAGCAAAAAAAACCCCGACAATAGGCCGCGTTGCATTACTGTTCCCCAATATTATAACGTTTCATTTTTCGCCACAGAGTAGATTTATCGATACCCAGAATTTCTGCAGACAGCGTGCGATCGCCACCCTGTTCACGCAGGGTTTTGCGGATAAAGTATGCTTCAATTTCTTCCAGACTTTGCGGTGCAACAAAGTCCAGTGAACGCAACTGGCCACCTTCTTCATCCGCCAGTTCAATAGGCAGGTCTTCCTCATTAATGCGGTTACCCATTGCCATAATGGTCATACTGAGCACAACATTTTCCAGTTCACGCACATTACCGGGCCAGTCGTGCCGCATTAATGCCGCCAATACCTTGGTCGACATGCCATTGAGTTTTTTATTCAAACGCGTGGCATGACGATTAAGAAAAAAGTTAGCCAGCAGCGGAATATCCTGGCGACGTTCACGCAATGCCGGCAGACCGATATCCACCACTTTGAGTCGATAGTATAAGTCCTGGCGAAACTCACCGGATTTGATCATTCCAGGCAAGTTACGGTTGCTTGCGGTAATCACACGCATATTGACACTTTGCGCTTCGGTGTCGCCAATACGGTAATAACTGCCATCCTGTAATACGCGCAACAGTTTAGCCTGCAACGACAGCGAGGCGTTATTGATTTCATCTAGAAACAGCGTGCCCCCATTGGCCTGTTCGAGTAAACCAGTCTTGTTTCGATCTGCGCCGGTAAACGCGCCTTTTACATAACCGAACAACTCGCTTTCAACAATATTCTCCGGTATCGCGGCACAGTTCACCGCAACAAACGGCTGTTCATTACGCCCACTCAACGAAAATATTTTCCGTGCCACCAGCTCCTTGCCACAGCCGCTTTCACCGGAGATGAGCACATTACAATCATAGGCCGCTGCCGCTTCAATCAGCTTCTCCACTTTTGCCATGGCCAGCGACTGACCATATAGCAGACGATATTTTTCCTGCAGTTCAACATTATCCTGTGAACGCAGTTTTTCATTTTCCATGCTCAGCTGGTAATAGGACAGCGCACGTTCAACCGTATGATATAAGCCATCGTTATCAAACGGTTTACGAATATAATCGAAGGCATCCGCTTTGAGCGCCTGCACTGCAGATTCCACCGTGCCATGCCCGGTTACCATGACCACCTGGGTGCGCGGGTTTGCTCGGCGCGCAAAATTAAGAATATCATGGCCATCCACAAACGGCATTTTCAGATCAGTGACCACCACCGCCACATTGGCATTAGCTTCAATTAAATCCAGTGCGTGCTGCGGGCTATCTGCGGCAATCACCTGCGCATCCAGCTTATCCACAACGGCAGCCACCAGTTCACGCATACGATCATCATCTTCGGCAATAATAATTAATGGCTTTTCGGTTTCTACTACATCTGTACTGCTTTTCAATTCTTAACTCCGCGTAACTTCACAACAAAACGCGCACCGTCCTTGTAACTATGATCCAGCTCCAGTGATGCGCCACGGCGACTCAGCATAGCCTGACTGATCGACAGCCCAAGCCCCGTGCCCTCGCCGGTTTCTTTTGATGTATAAAATGGTTCAAATATACGACGTCGGTCTTCGGCGGGAATACCGGGACCATTATCTTCAACAATGACTTCAACTCCACGCGCACCAATGACCCGTGTCACCACACGAATCAGACCATCTTCACGATCTTCAAGTGCATGGGATGCATTCAGCAATAAATTGGATAGGGCAATGTCCAGCTCACCACAGGGTATTTCAACTGCCGGCAGATCGTCCGCCAGTACCAGTTCGATTCGTGTAGCCTGCCTTTTCAGCATACAGGTCAAAAATGACTCTACCATGTCCTTAATCAGGGTATTGATATCACAAGCTTCATCTGTGCAGCTGTCCCGACGTGCATAGCTAAGCAGGTCATTAATAATACGGGAACAGCGTTTTGCCTCATCTGCGATAATATGCGCGTACTTCGATTTTTTTTTGTCATCCATATCGTTATTGGCAAACAGTTGCGAATAGCCGACTATGTTTCCCAGCGGCGTATTCAACTCATGCGCAATGCCTGCCGCCAGCTGCCCCATGGCCACCAGTTTTTCCCGGTTATACACCGAATCCAGCAGTCGCTGATAATCAGTTATATCCTGTAGGGTAATTACCGCATCAACTTCCGCTGCGTCCTTCGAGTAGAAAGCGATATTGATAGATATATAACGCTCAAGTCCGGCCACCTCAGTATGAATTACATAGTTTTCCACTGGGCGCTTATACAAAAAGGCATCGCGTAGCGCATCCTTGTCATTCGGCTCCAGCTCAAACACGTCAAACAGCATTTTCCCCAGTAGTGCATCTGAGTCGCATTTAAACAGTTCGACCGCCTGCGGGTTGATATTCACTACAATCAGATCATCGTCCACGGCAAGTAAGGCACCCGGCATACTGCCCAGCAATACATCCATTTTATTGCGTTCGGTAACGACTCGCTGCTGACATTTTTCTACCATGCTGAACATGGTTCTTAAATTTTGCATCATGGTGTTGTAATCGTGCACCAGCTGACGCGACAATGAACCACCGCAACTGGCTTCAACCAGATTGGTTAAGGTTCCTTCATGAGCATCAAGTACGGCTTCGTGTAACCGCGCCATGGTTTTGCGATGCATCAGTAGAAAGGTAATTGAGAGCAATAACAGCAGTTGCAGCATAATTACTGCCGCGTGGCTAAATGACCAGGAAAAGTTATCTTGCTGTAAGAGAAAGACGACTGTGAACAAAGGGCCAGCCACAGTCATAAATAAGAGTGTTTTAAGTAATAAATCGAATAAACGAGGCATTATGTTTGACTAACCATTCAACGATCAGGGATGAGTAAATTATACTACAGGTCACCCTTCCCTGAGCGCCAGTGGTTAAGAGAGAACTATGCCCACGCAGACATAGTTCAACCAACCGCCTTGCTTGTTAGAAGATCATCTGCAAACCCAGTGTGACCTGATCAAAGTCCTGCAGTGCTGCATTGGTAGTGCTCTGCTGATCAAACTCGTTTGAGGTGATATCCAGTGTCACTTTTAGTTGTTGACCATTAATGTAGTAGTTAGCACCCAGGTTGCTGACATCCTGATCTGACAGACCAGTGCCCGCGCCATATTCAATTTCGGTCATCTTGACGTACAGTTGTAATCTACCCATACCAACTGGTTCCGGAAAGAGATAACCCAACTTTGCATAACTGCCTTCACGTTCTACCCATGGAGTCAGGGTTGGATCCGGGTCAGTGGGGTAACCATCTACGCTGTAGTCGAACGCAGCAGCCGAAGCAGTCACTGTACCGAATGAATAAGGGTATTCAAAATACACGTCGACCGTGGTTGCTTCATAGTCTTTGGCATCGGTACGGTTGCCGTAATCGCCATAGGCAATGTTCGCCTGTGAATCGAATGCCGCACCAATAGTGAATACTTTTTGTGTGCCTAGATAGGTGCCACGGTAACCATAGGAATATTCCGGATCCAGCAGACTCACATGTACACGACCGGTAATACGTGGCGAGGATTCAACTACGTTATCTCCTTCACGGCCATCGGTAATCGCCAGACGATACTGGAATTTTGCATCCGCGAGATTACCCCACATGGCCACACCGGTATCACGAGTGCCGCCATAAGGTGTATAAGGCAATGACTCACCACGATCCAGAGTTAACGGCTCCAAGCAGGCTTCCAGATTTTCACGGCTGAAGGTATTTTTAAATCGACCCAGAATAAAGCGGTAGCTATCGCTTGGATCAATCGTCAGATAGGCATCGCGGTAGTAAACTGAACGATTGTCATTTCCACCTTTGCTGTCATTACCCGCTTCCAGCTGTGCATAAAAACCAATATAGTCATTGTACTGACCCAGGAAGGTTACCCGGTTACGGCGCAGAAACGAATCATTCACATCTCCATCATCGGTTGCCGAGGTGTAGTCACGGCTCTGATTCCACATCTGCACGGCATAGGTAATTTCCATATAGCCTTCATCACCTACCTGGAAACTTGGGCCGGCTATGGCCGACTGCTGTACACCTACGCTACCCAGAGTGAGCGCAAGGGCTGTGAATAACGGGCTTTTTATCATGTTACGGTTATCTTTCATTTGTGATCTCCCTCATTGGCCTTATTTGTAATTATCAAGCAGCGCCTGAGCATTGCCATCTGTGTGACAGTTCACACAGGTTTCTTCTGACTTCATTCGAGGATCTCCAATAAGATCCTTGTGCGCCATATTCTTCAACATCAAACGCTCATTCCCCTTGTGGCAACCGACGCAGGAATGGTTTACGGAAGAATGCTCCTGATGCCATTTTGAATCCGAAGGCTTGTCCGCACGTTTGCCACTATGGCATTTGAAACAGGAGGAGGCGCCCAGACCACAGGCATTAGCAACCGGAATCGGTGAATGAGCCACCATCTTCTCATGTACATTTTCCAGCACGGCACTGCTCCAGCTGCCATCATCTGCTAAGGGCGTACCATTATCTGATACATAACCGGCATAACTTGCCCATACCACCGCCAGTACCGGCACCAGCAATAAAGGCAGGCCTATCTTAAATAACGATCTCTTCCACTTGCCCAGTCTGTGACTTATCTGTTTCATTTTTCCTCCGAGTCTCTCTTTTGAGAAACATCTAATTGTTGTGAATGTTTTACGGAACTGTTTTTGTCTGAAATCTGTTGCGTGTTAGTACCCAACCTGATGGCCTTTTCACTCAATCCCCTGGCACACATGCAAACAGGTCCATTTTTAAACTTTAGTCTGGGCGAACTGTCTTTATCATTATCAGCCGCATGCAATGACATGCTTGTCAGTAATAGTCCTGCAATGATTAAAATACGCATGGCTCGTCCTCAAGTAATACCTGAGCTACTACAAAGCACTTCTTGTGCCAACCTGATATGTCTAATAATTTCAACAAGTTAGTAAAAAAACAAAATTTCATGCCATTGCATGAGCTAATGCACATTACATATCACTTCAATTTGCAACGCGTTCAATAGCGTGTTCAGCGGCAATAAACTCATATTCCGCCGCTTTAGCCTCGCGAATCGACTGCTCCACCAGCCCCAGCGTCTCCGCCTGCAATTTAGCCCGGTTGTAAATAAGATAATCGTCAAATGTACGCACATAATGCTGGCGCGGCGCTACACTGATACGCAAACGAAGCAGTCTATAGGCTGCAATATTTTGCAATTTGCCATCTAGACGCACCGATTCCCCTGATTTAAGACGCTGGTCAAAAATTTCCTCGGTCAGCCCCAGGTTCACTCGCCAGCCGATAATATGCCGCGCCAGTTCATGCGCCGTGCCGTCTGTATCCAGCACTTCAAGATGTAACACAATTTCCGGCACCATATAGGTAGGGAAATGATGCCCGGCACCGGTGTTGGTGACCAGTGCCTGCAGCTGATAAGCTCCGTCTGCCTCTGGCTGGACGGCCAGCTCCACGCTCAGGGCAGAACGGGTCATATCCTTATCATGAATGCCGCGCCACACATGCTGACGCTGTGGCATATGACAGGACTGGCAATGCCTGGCCTGTTGTGCAAAATCCGTCGCCAGCCATTGTTCGTAGGTATTCTCCCTCAGTTTGCCGTTCACTCGCGGCCCATCTTCTGCAAACTGGTGGCAGTTGGCACAGAAACGGCTGTCGGAATAGGCTTCATGTTCTACAAAACCGTCGTGCACATTGCGATCGACATCCGGCCTGCTCGCCAGCGGCCCATGACGGACATGAGCGCGCACATGGCAGGCGGCACACACCAGCCCCTGCCGGTGCAGATTATCGGGAATATAATCCGGCGGCGTACTGCGAGTTCCGGCCCAGCCGCGTTCCTGCGCAAACAGAGCCAGCTGTTCAGTCATGGGTGCATGGCAGCGCAAACAGGACTGCGCGGTTTTCATATCAACTAATTGCAATTGCCAACGAATACCGGGCCCCATAGTGTGACTGTGCAAACTGCTACGCCATTGCGCAAACTGGTTCGCATGACACTCACCACAGGATGAAGGATCAAGCGATGCTTCCATTGTGGAAAAATCTGCGGGTGGTTTACCCTGTGCGGGGATTGGATAAGCCCAGTGATTCTGTAGAAATTCATCGACCGAGTTTTTTTTGCTAAACAGATGATCCAGTTTGAAGTCATTGTTGATAAACAATGCCAGAGTAGCAGCCACAGCAATACCAACCGCAATCATGAGCAGCCTTGCCGGCAAGCTACTTAATTTAAATTTCACTACAAACACCTCGAACTGAAAATCACTATCGAAACACCCGCGACCAACGACTAATAACTGCACATATGTCTCTTGCGTAATACCATGCATCCTGTATATAAAAAGGCAGCCCGTAAACGAGCTGCCTTGCAGGAGTCAAACCTGTTACCGCTGATAACTAGAAAGCAATCAACGGTATGACCTCAGACTTAACCACATGGATTTGCAGGAATTGAGGCACCACCTGAACTAACCGCAGTAGAGCTGCTGGTTGACGTCGAACCAGCCTTATAGGCACGATCAGCTTCTACAACACTATCAGTGCTGCTGGCATAAGCATCAGTAATAACCGGCACATCAGTATATGCAGAACTATTGTATGTCAGGTTATCGGTCAGTGCCGCAGTTTGCCATGGTGAGGTTGCAGGTAGATTCAATCCACCTTCATGATTTGTCATACTTGCCATTTGCAACCATTCGATCATTGCACCGTCATAGTAACGGGTTGGGTAACCCAGAATAACACCACTGGCTGTACCTGTAATCATTGCACGATAGGTAGTACGGCAATAGGTATAAACCGTTTTACCAGCAGTGTAGCCCAGGTCAGACACCATGGTTGCCAGCGTAGCCTTATCCAGGTAACGATAAGATGCATCAGAAGAGGTTACACTCGCAGAATCATTAAGATCTTCAGTCGCATCGTCAGACACCAGTAAATTGCTATAGTTAAGGTTTACCGCACCCTTAACAGTACCGTTCATGGCTGTCTTACATCCCACAGTTTCTGTTGTATCTGAATCGTTATCAATATCGTCTACGTCGACACAGGTTGAGTTAGTGCCGCCAGTTGAGAGAAGATCGCCGCCCCATTCACCCGGTGAACGAGCATCCCAGACAAAGGTATCGGCGACTTCACCACGCGCCACCGCCATCATCTCGCCCAGCGTTGCCTGCAGTGTGGTGTTATCCACATACAGATCCTTAACCGAAACGGTGCCACCGGTTGGTGCTGCACCACTGTTGGACTCACCCAGGTAGGTGCCACGCGCACCCGCTGGAATTACGCTAGCATGGGTTGCACCACCGTTAAGCATCGCCAGATGCTCAGCTTCGGCACCCCAGTAACGGAACAGGTAATGCGCACGCCCCATCAGCATATTCTGAAAACCTCCACCGGTGCCCATGGCAAACACGATCATGTCGCTGGTCGGGTCAATGTCATAAGCCGCAAGCAATGCATCCATTTTCTCGCCACTCAGAACAACTGAAACGGTTTCAGTTACTCCGTTATCACGGGTTTCAACCCATGTTGAGCTGCCTAATGAATAGCTGCGTACACCATCGGCAGGCTTAAAGTATTTACACACGCCCGTGCCGTCCGTGTCCTCATCAACACAGGACGCATCTACCGCATCGGTCAGAGCACCATCCGACACCTGCAGAATAATCAGCTCACCGTCAATCGCCGCTGGCTTGTTCGCTGCCCAGTCGTCGATCCAGCTGGTCAGGGTTGCACCGGTGATCAGACCGTACTCATTGTTGTTGTAATCAGCTGCCGAAACGGTTGCCAATGAAGCCGCGGTGGCTTCCTTATAGAGGGTCGATGAAGACAGGTCATCTTCAGAACCTGTACAACCTGACAACGCCAGTGTTGTGGCACCGATCAGTCCAATCAGGACTTCTCTGCCAGTTTTTTCTTTATAGATGTTACTCATAATTCTCCTCCTAGGATCATTCAGCCTTAGAGTTCGGCACAGCTGCTACCAGTCACCCATCAGCCCATTACGTTTTCATTTGCATTGTTACCGTTAATAATTCAGCTATGAGATAACTCCCCCCTCATGCTGTCCTCTGCTTCAAACAGGTTTTATTACAATGGGCACCTGCTCATTGTTTAAAGCATCCAGCATGGCAGATGGATCTGCATCAATGGATGTTTTATCAAACCCCTGGCCAATTGCTGCCAGGCCTTTTTCGAGAAGCTTCTCCAGCTCCGGGTCACCACTTCCGGTGGTAAAAAAATGAACTTTTTTGTTATTACTCATACGACAAACACCACATCAGAATTAACCACCATTTCGGCAAACTCAGCCGCATTATCATCACCCACATCAATTACCGGCACATCGGCAAATTCCAGTGATTCCAGTTGCAGGCTGACATCATCCGCATCGCGATCAATGCCGTTCACTACGGCCACTTTAATGACATCATCCAGCAGGGTTAAGCCGGCGGCCATGCGCAGGGCTTCTACCTTTTTATTGCGGGCAATCATTAATACATTCTTATTACTCATTTTGCCCTCCGTTAAAATACCAGTACGCGTTCAGAATTGTGCACCAGCTCGGCATTCTGATACTGCCCGCCAACCACGATAAATTCTTCAAGCTCGCCAAGGTCAATTTCTTTACAAAAGCGTTCTACCGAGTGCTCGCACAAAAAGGAAAAATGTGCGTCTTCATTTTTTGCCATCTCCAGAAACTCATTGTCTTTCACCATATTTACGCCGTCATCTGTTAAAAACACATTTACGGTCCAGTGACGATTCAGTGCTTCACGCATCACCATACAGGCGGTTTTTGCATGACTGTAATCGGTTACTACAACACCCAGAATCATATTTACCCCTTACGGATTTTCCACGTGGTTGAGCCATTACCTTCATCACGCTCGAAGATATCGTTACCTTCGGTTTCGCACATTGCGATAATCGATTCACCGGATGAGGGATTATCAAAGACCAGCACCAGCTCGTCGCCACTCTCCAGCTTTTGCAGTGCTTTCTTTGTGTACATTTGTGGATGTGGGCATACATAGCCACATACATCCAGCTGAAAGTGGCCATCGCTGACCTTGTCGAATTTAATTGCCATCTAGTCTCTCCTACACTTACTTATCTATTCAGTTATATCTAATTTGTTTTACGCAACGGATGTACCTGCATCGGTCACACCCTTTATTTGAAAACAGTATTTAAATATCAAACTCATCACCGGCAGTCTTTCTGTTCAGCCACATGTTGAATGCCTTCACACCTAGCAGGCCGCCGATTAACATGCCTGCGAGGAAAATCCAGCCAGTCAGGTCACCATTGGTGACCGCTGCAAAGAAAGCACCTACGTTACAGCCCATGCCGAGGCGCGCACCTATACCCATTAGGGCGCCACCCACAATGGCAAAAGTCGCAGTTTCCATATTCGGTACTTTCCATTTAAATTCACGACGTGACAGCGCAAGAATCGAGGCACCGACGATAATGCCTACTGACATCAGCAACGGTGCATTGATCAATGGATTAGGAATACCATTCTGCAGGCCGAAGAAAATATTATCGGTTACATCTCGACCAAACAGGCTCATCACCCAGCCACCCAGCTGTGCTTCCTGTGTAGTGATATACCAGTAACCCGGATCGAATACGGTCTCCTGAATCGACAGGCCTTCGGTGTAACCCATTTTGATTAACAGTTCACCAAAGTTGAAAATTTCATAATGCTCGCGCAGTGCACCGGTTGCCCACATCTGCAGGCCAGCAAAGACACCCAGTCCCAGACCGGCAATTGCGGTGTTTTTGGAGGTAGTAATCATCCCCCAGATACCACGCATTTCATCACCAAAGCCTAAAGTTTCCAGCTTGTTGCGACGGATATAGCCTTTGCGGTAAGTGGTCATGTACAGGATCACCAGAATAACCAGAATTGGCAGTATCGCTGTTAACAGCACATTACCGACAAACACATCAACCCATATATTGCCGGTACCTACCATATCAGCCACAGTGCCACCTGACTGATTCCACACATAGCCTGCGGTGAACAGATCGAACCAGCCATCGGTTACCGTCAACGATTCCGGCATACCTTTTTCCAACGCCGACGTTGCCCAGCTCGCGGGCGCCAGGTTATTAGACCAGCTGCCCAGATCGGCAAACAGCGCCATAGAGAATGAAATACTCAGCAATACCAGCATCGAGCCCATATTGCCTTCACCGGTTTTGTACAACGAACCGGATGCACAGCCACCGGTAAAGATCATGCCAAAGCCGAAGATCAAACCACCGGCGATAATATGCCAGCCCAATGGATGCGGGTGAAAAACACTGTAACCACTGATGGTCACCAGCCCGGCAGTCACCGAAAACAGCGCGGTTGCAATCATCACCCCTACTGCCATACGCGGCACTTTAATCGCAAACAGATCACGCACCGCCGATGCCATACAGAAGCGGCCGTACTGTAAAAATACACCATAGGCCACACCAAACCACAAATACACAAGCAGATAGATCCAACGGGTGTCATTGGCCAATAAACCCAGCGATAAAATTGTTACCAGCGCAACCAGCGCCATCGCCTTATATCCACCCGCATGTGCCAGCAGGCCGGGTTTAGTCATTATTGTGTCAGTAGCCATAATTGTTATTTACTCTCTCGTACTTTCTGAGGTTCAAATTTATTGCGTGTTATATTTCGCGGCGTACATAAATACACCAGTTGTCCTTTACCTGAAGCGTACCCAGATGAACACCTTCATAGATATCCATCATCGACGGCATGGTTTCAACCACCGACAGGTTATCGGTTACAACTTCAACCACCACGCCTCTGTCGACCTCATTAAGCGCCTTCAGGGTTAGTAGCTGTGGTCTTGGACAACCTTCGCTTTCGCACTCTACCCGGCAACCAATCTGCACCAGGCCGTGGCCCGGTAACTCAACCGATTCATTAACGCGGGTTACACTGTGGTGACGATGAGCCGTTGTATCCTCGTCTTTCCAGTGAAACAGATTGCCTAAAAACATAGTTGTCCCTTTGATTATTTTTCCTAACATAAAGCACCCTCCATGCCATATCGATTATTTTAATAAATATCAATTAGTTATATTAAATTCGGCGAATTATCGCCACGGTAAAATGCAAAACACCCCACATCATGTGAGTCTGAGTAGAAAAATGCAACGCACCCACCAGGCACAATCAAGCACCGCAGGTGGGATTCAGAAATGAGCTATACAATGGTGTATGGTATACAGCGCTGTAGGTCGCAACAGAAGCTTTGCGGTGAAAACAGGGTGATGGTGACATGGAGCAGGAAGGAGCTGGCACAGGAACCGATACCAGAAAAACACCAGGCTGCGTTAACAGGCCCATAAAGCCACGGGTGTGAGCATAATCGCTAACACTTTTGTCCGGATCATTCGGCTAAGCATCAATCGCATCAGGAACACCATCAATATCCGAATCAACAGGGGCAGGGTCGCCATAAAGACACTGGGCTAACACCCGTCTCGCTAAGTAACTATTGCCACTGAACCATCATGAAGTAGAAACATCAACCACCGCTGCGGTTCCTGCAACACCAGTATCCGTGTTCAGACCACCATCAGATAGCATCACCGTCAGGGTTGCAGCTGTGGCAGTCACAACCTCCACCGGAGTCAGACTGATAGTGGCATCTGATGAACCATGTGGATCACCCACGACTGACCAACGTAGGTCGGATTTGGTGTCGCCACTGTTACAGCCTTCGGTGTAATACGAATAGTAAACTTGGCTGCATTCAGCAGATCGTCGATGAAATCCATGCTGTATAAAGAGTCATTACTCCAGATACCTGTAATAGTGGCATCCGCGACAAGTTCGAAACTGTCTGTCGCGCCTTTCATCCAGTGCAAACCACTTGCAGCAGGCTGTCGCCATACCATGCGACTATCTGGTCACCGGTATCCGGATTTGCATCATCATAGAATATACCGAATCAGGTGTTTTTCGGGATTAAACCTTCTGTTGCACTAGCAACTTGAAGCAACGTTATTTAACATATCTGCAAGGCAATAAAAAAGCCCGACTAGCGGGCTTATTGTTTTATATGCAATGAGAAACGATTATTCGTAAGGATTACGTAAAACAATGGTTTCATCACGTTCAGGGCCCGTTGAAATAATATCCACCGGAACACCCACAACGGCTTCCAGACGCGCCAGATAGTTCAGTGCTGCCTGCGGTAATTCATCCTTGTTACGAA
>Ga0316207_10003716_pt1 | contig 13898 bp, 9 predicted proteins | sample 6weekpyrite_MG_FD_204943 | JGI IMG/M metagenome (GOLD analysis project Ga0316207, IMG submission 204943) | Microbial mat bacterial communities from mineral coupon in-situ incubated in ocean water Damariscotta River, Maine, United States -... | ecosystem: Environmental > Aquatic > Marine >... | reverse complement strand
GTTTATCTGCGTCGGTTGATCCCCCAACCGCCGACCAAAACTCGAACCACGATGATTAGCCAATCCTTCCAAATCCAGTGCATTTGATACAGCACCAAGAAAATCAGTTTTCCCTATGCCTGTTCGGCCCGCGACAATTATCAGGTTAGCCTTCGCAACTAACCTTTCAGTCTCTTCTATTAAAAACCGACGCATGGCTTTGTAGCCACCACGAACCAGAGGATAAGCAACACCCGCCTCCTGAAGCCAAGCTTGACTAATCTGTGACCTCAAGCCCCCGCGCATACAAAAGAGATATCCATTTGGGTGCGTTTCAGCAAAAGCCTTCCATTCAGCAACACGGCTGGCCTTTTCTTCACCCTTCACTAAAGCATGCCCGCACTCTATGGCTGCATCCTGGCCTTTTTCTTTATAGGTAATACCGACGCTTTCGCGTTCTTGATCTGTCATCAACGGTAAGTTGATAGCGCCCGGCACTGACCCTTTGGCAAACTCGATTGGGGCACGCACATCAAAAAGGGGCGTATCGTCTAAAAAGACCTTGCTGAAGTCTGATAAGTCCGTACGCTTATCTAGCATTTCGGGCATCTACTGCTCACTTAACTTCAATGGTTAGCCCATCAACACCAGTTGCTTTCAAAACACCTATAGGCGTTAGGTCAAGCCCTGCTTCAGAGAAACATGTCAACAAAGCCTCATCATTAGGGTTAGACACAGCTATCAGTAGCCCACCACTTGTTTGTGGGTCACACAGTATCTGTTTTTGTTCTAGTGAAAGGCCCCTAACCTTATCACCATAACTCTCGAAATTTCTAAGCGTTCCACCCGGTATACAGCCCTTTTGCAAATAACTCTGCACTGCCGCAAGAGTTGGGACAGAAGTATAGTCGATTTGTGCGGTCACATTACTGCCTTTACACATTTCGATTAAATGACCTAAAAGCCCAAAACCTGTTACGTCAGTGATAGCGGATACTGTTTCCAATCGAGACAAGGCACTGCCGATTGTATTTAGAATGCACATTGTATCTCGCGCTAAAAACTGATGTTCACGAAGTAGCTTTTTCTGCTTTTGTGCTGTTGTTAAAATACCGATCCCAAGCGGCTTGGTTAAGAACAGACTATCACCGGCTTTGGCTGTATCATTTCTCTTCAGGTTTGTTTTCTCCACCTGCCCTGAAACTGCAAGCCCAAAAATAGGTTCCGGCGCGTCAATGCTATGCCCCCCAGCAAGCGGAATACCTGCTTCCAAGCATACTGAACGCCCCCCATCCACCACACGACTAGCCACCTCAGGAGGTAGTTTGTTAACTGGCCAGCCAAGGATGGCAATTGCCATTACCGGGTCTCCCCCCATTGCATAAATATCACTAATTGCATTGGTCGCTGCAATGCGCCCAAAATCAAAGGGATCATCACATATTGGCATAAAGAAATCTGTAGTACTCAGGATCACCTTGCCATCACCCAAATCATAGGCTGCAGCATCATCCCGACTTTGATTGCCAACCAACAAGTTTGGGTCCGGCGCAATAGTAAGGGTTGAGCTTAATATTTGATCAAGCACAGAAGGCGCAATCTTGCAGCCACACCCTGCACCGTGGCTATATTCTGTCAGTTTGATGTCATCCATAGCCTTCACCTCATTCGGCAACAATTTAACTCATGGCATGCTTCGAGCCCCATGACAAAGCATCCAACAAAGAAGGCGGCAAACACCGCCTTCTTCTTATTCTACAGACCTAGCCTTGAGCGAAGGTTCAGCTATACACTTCAGTGCTATTTGAGATCATTCCAGAACATTAGCGCGTTGTACACAAAAGCATGGTCATGGTGATTAAGGTGACGGTGCATCGGATTCCAACCAAACAATATAACTTGACCTTCACCAACGGTCGTTTCCAACAACGCAGGTGCGCCGTTCAACCGGCTTTTGCCTTTCAACACACCGCCCGAAAGAACAAGGGGTTTCCCTTTACCTTTTTTAGCCTTTTTATCTTTAGTTTCTTCCCTATTCCAAGGCCGCGTAGGTGTTTCCTTGCTTCCAAACTGAGCAACAACAAGGTCACGATTATCTTTGCGCACACTATAAAACGGGGTGTTGCCTCGGAAGGCATATGTCATCTCATCGTAACCAAAGGTTAACGGTGATGTTTTGTCCGTAATCTTCATTGTTATAAAGGAGCCTGGCGTGTTCACTGAAGGCCTCGCCATGCTGATCTTGGGTGTCATCCCACTTTCAGCAACTAAACTACCACCAGAAGCCAAACCAACAAAAGTACCGCCTTTATTCACAAAGGCTTGCAATGCAGCCATCCCATCAAAACCATAGCCTCCAGTAACATCAGGCGACGAAACGATATGACCGTGACTTGGAGTTTCTGCAGTGGTTTCATAGGCTAATGGTGACCATTTTTTATCAACACCGTTCAAGAGTGCTTTCAAGCTACCACGCCGACCGAAACTTGGCGCGAGGATCAGGTCGTACTTTTCATTCAGGTTACCAGCTTTCAATTCTGATTTCTCAATCAGACTGTAAGGCACTTTGGCCTCATCAAATGAAAAGCGTACCCACCCAGGATCTTGTGTTGAAATCCAGCTATGCAACAATCCAATACGCGGCACATCAAGATTAATTAACTCGCCCTTAGGCAATTTGCTTACACCCTCCACCTCCAGTAGAGTACGCTTGATAACAGCTTTGAGAGCATCTTCATTTACTGTCGAAGCATCAATAAAGATAGTGCCTGCAGGGAAGCTACTCTTACCGACTTTGACTTCTGATTTCGCCGCCTGCATATGTGCACCAGCGAGGGAAAAGCGAAGTTCACCGAGCCCCTCTTGAGCCTTATGGCGAACCGCGTAATATTTGGCACGCTTAGGCAAAACCTCCTGTTTGAAGAAATCACTCCCAGTTGTCGCCAAATCGGCCTTTAAGTCCAAAACACCCGCCTCTTTCACAAATTCCGTATCAACACCGCGCATTAAGCCCAGCGTCCATGCCACATCATCATACGGCGGTACATCAACTTTTTCTGGAAACTTCTGTTTTTCAAACAAAGACTTGGCAAACGGTCCGTAAGGTTGATTCAGTTTAATCACTGCATCACCTTTTGCTATTTCAACACCCCCGTACTTGCCCTTTTCCTTAGCTATGCGAACTTCAATGCCTTGCTCAATAACCAGATCAATCAATTCTCTGGCAGCACCACCGTCTCGTTGATCATGGCCAATAACAATGGCTTTCATGTCTCCACTGCGTCCTGCCTGAATTGCCTCTCTTGACTTTGCGTAAAAGCCAGCAATTAATTGTGGGCCATTTTTAGATACATATTCCAGCGAAGCATAAACGCCACTTGACATATAATTCACATTATTACGCATCGACCACAGCGTTTCTTCAGCAGGAGGGCTTGGCCGGTACCAGGTTTTTTCAATAACTTTGTCACCAGAATAACGGCTGTCACCCAAATCGCGTTTCATGGTTTCAGAACCACCGTTACCAAATGTCTCGTAGAAGCGCCCATTAGAGTTACGGTTATTTGTTACCCACAGCATATACCCAGGCCACCAACCGGTATAAAAACCCCAAGTCCATACACCAGGCATGCCCTTTGATGTTAAGCGGCTTACTTCATAATTTGCGATAGAAGCCCACTCAGTAACCGTTGTTGCGCTCACCCCAGGATTATACGGCCCAGTACCTGTTGCCACATAGAGATAAGGTACACTTTCATGCAAATCGAGCGACAATGTAGGCTTATACTCCATAAAGCCTTTTAAGAAGTTCTTGGTCATAGGCTGCGTCAGGGCAATACCATCCCGATTGTTATCGTGGAAAGTATAATGCCCCCAAAAAGGTGGACTGTAGGGTGGGCGGTCATAATAATTTGTTCGCCCTTTCAGATGCTTCTTGAACCACTCAGTAGAACGATTACGCCCATCAACCTCAAACACAGGTGTAATCATAGTGATTACATTTTTACGGATATCTTTAAAAAGTGTGCGCTCCTCTGCGGCCAAACGGTAGGCAATTTCCATAGAAGTCTCTGGCGGCCCATACTCTGTAGAATGAAGACCTGCTGTAATCCAATAAATAGGTTTTGCGCCGTCCATAACTTCGTTGGCTTTTTCCTCACTTAATCTACGAGGGTCAGCAAGTGCATTTAGCCGGGCTTTATAATCATCTATGTTTGCCAAGGTCTCAGGGTCGGCAATGATGATTGCGATCATCTCACGCCCTTCTTCTGTTTTCCCCAAACTCACTACTTGAGCCCGGTCAGTAGCCGCAGCTATGGCACGCATATAACCATGAATTTCATCTACATTTGTCATTTCGCCAGCGCTGCCTGCAACATAGCCAAGATAATCCCGTGGGCTTGGAATCGTTGGATGGTCTGGCAACACCGACACCCAATCATTTGAAAAGCGTTCTTCTGTTGTTGCCGCTCGGATCGCTACAGTTGAAACCTCATCAACCGGCAAGCCACCAACAGTTTTTGGAATGTCTTTATGGCCATCTGCAAGTGCAGTACCTGCCAACAAACTTGCTACTATCAGCGAAGCACTAGTAGCCCTGCTCCAGTTCAACATTTTACCCATGATTATCCCTCCCTTACGGAATTATATTTAGTTTAGGCTAGAGCATAGCTGATCTCCTGAAAAGCTCTAAAACCAAGGATATATTTGGCTTCGTGCCCACCATGGCACCCAAAATCATGGACACATTGACGCATTTCATCAAAAAGCCTTGAACGAGGCATCCGAAAACAACAAAACTCCCGGGACACAACCATTTGGTCTAACAGGAAGATTCAGCTATCTTCAACAGGATCCAAATACATTAAATCCAGTGAGGAACTTTTGAATATGAAACGATTTTTAGCCCAATCAATTGCGTTTAGTATGATTGTTCTGGGAGCATCATTCAGCGCTAGCGCTGAAGGTGATGCAGTGAAAGGGAAAAGGGTCTACAATAAATGCCGCGCATGCCACTCTCTTGATGCTGATAGAAACATGACAGGCCCAAGCCTCGCAGGCATCATAGGGAAAAAAGCAGCTACAGCGAAAAAGTATCGATACTCAAAAGCAATGCAAAACTCTGGCTGGACCTGGGACGAAGAAACTCTTTCTACATTTCTTACTTCACCACGAAAATCCTTGAAGGGCACTAAAATGGCGTTCGCAGGCCTTAGAAAACCTACAGATATTCAAAACCTCATCGCATTCCTAAAAGAAAACTAAAATTGGCTCAAAGAAGTTTAGGGGCTTATAATCATTCCTGAAGAATGACTTTTACAGCGATTGCTTTAAGTGCCACTGTGTGGCCCTTAAACTTCAAATAATTAACAAATTTATGCATCACCCCCAACACCCTCCTTGCGAATACATACTCGGAATCACCATTTACAATTGAGCTGAGCCTGGCTTCCTTATTCCGTGTTAAGTAAATGGCAAGCAGCCATTTTATCCCAAATAGGTAACGAAAGCAGCAAGACTTTACTTGGACAGAATAGCCTTTTGCTTTTCCAAAACCTCTTTCTTAAAAAAGTCTAGAAAATTCAGGCAAAGCTTGGATGGTGGGTTTGTATCTTTGTAAATAGCCTTCACAGGAAAATGTATGGGGGGATCAAATGCTTTATACTTCACCTTGCCTACACCGTGAGATGTGGCTGTAAACTCATCCACTATAGAAACCCCACCGCCCATCGCTACCAGGTTCAGCGCTACATAGTATGTTTGTGCTACAATTTGTGGCTTTAGCTCAAGGTTTGTGTCTGCAATTAATTTATTGAGAAGATCCCCCAATGGCCCGCTGTTCTCAATCCCAATAAATGGCCTATTTCCAATATCAGAAATTCGGATACGTTCCGGATACTGATCAAATTCATCATTTGCATAAATACAAACAAATTCACCTGAACCCAGTGTAATGCTATCCAAGCCTCGCGGCATTTGCGGGTTAAAAGCGATACCTATATCTTTATCTTGCTCAGAAATAGTAGGTAACAGATTATCGTGATGGCGGGTCTGTATTTCAAACTGAACATCAGGATAAATTTCCCGAAATTGCAATATCGCCCGAGGAACATGCTCTAGACCAAGAGCTGAAATAGCGGTCAACTTTAGCTGCCCTTTGTCTGCCTCAAGCAAGTTCCGGACAATCTTCTGCAGAGACCCAACCTTGTTAATAATAGATTTGGTTTCCCGGTATAAAACCTCCGCCTCTTCTGTTGGATATAACCGCCCCCTGACACGCCTAAAAAGCTTGAACCCAAGCTGGTCTTCCGCATGCATCAAAACCTTACTGGCTGTAGGTTGCGCAATATTCAGGAACTTCGCAGCACCGCTAACCGATCCAACAGTATATACTGCGTTAAAAATTTCTATATGCCTTAGACGCATGTTCCACTCCCATCACAGCATATTGATATTACCACAACACCTTGAATTATTATATTCCAAAATGGAATAGGAATTAATCATGGCCAACCATAGCCTAATGGCATGATAACTAAAAACTAAATCATTATTTCAAACACAAACAAAAACGTAACATCGCACACAAGCATAAAATCTATACGTTTTGGAATATACAATGAACGCACTGAAAAGCCCCTATCTCCTCTTCCTGGGTCAAGGTGACAATCCGCTAGCAATAAAAACCTCGCGTGGATTAGCTCAGTGGCGGCCCGACCTATGCGTCGGCGAGACAGGTGCCCCATTAAGTTTGGGCCTCAAAAAAATGACCCCCACGGAAGGGGCAAAAGCGGGTGCCAAAACATTTATAATAGGCCTAGCTAGTGCCGGAGGGCGGTTAGATTCAAAGTGGACACCAACCATCCTCGCTGCAATTGAAGCCGGGCTCGACATCGCCAGCGGACTACATGAAAAGCTATCAGACATTCCAGAAATCAAGGTAGCCGCCCAGCGAAAAGGTGTAAAACTACACGATATTCGCCATCAAATTGACAAACCATCTGTTGGAAAAGGCACAAAACGCTCAGGTAACCGGATATTAACAGTGGGCACAGATTGTTCAGTCGGCAAGATGTACACGGCGCTTGCAATTGAACAAGAAATGAAAAAACGACAGTTTAATGTAGATTTCAGAGCTACTGGACAAACCGGCATTTTCATCGCCGGAGAGGGCGTGCCTGTTGATGCTGTTATTTCAGACTTTATTTCAGGTGCAGTAGAGCAACTTTGCCCAGCTCACAGTAGCGATCACTGGGATATTATAGAAGGGCAAGGCTCTCTGTTCAATCCTGCATTTGCGGGGGTTTCTCTAGGGCTTCTACATGGTGCGCAGGCTGATGTGCTGGTAATGTGCCATGAAGCTAATCGCACACACATAAAAGATATGACGGGCTTCCCTATACCTGATCTAAAGGACTGTATTGAAACAAACCTAAAACTGGCTCGCTTGACCAACCCAGATGTCCGGCTCGGCGCAATAGCGTTAAATTGCCGTGTCATTGATACAGATTTAGCCAACCAATATTGCGCAAGCTTATCAAACCAACTCTCTGTTCCTTGCTTTGATCCAATGATCCATGGCACCAGTGAATTTGTTGACACTCTGGAAAGTAGCCAAACATGAAACGCCATATTGAATACAAGGAAGAAGTTTGGCCATTAGCGAAACCCTTTATCATTGCTCGTGGCCAACGCCTCGAGACTCACATAATAACCGTTACAATTAGCCATAACGGCGTTGTAGCCCACGGCGAAGCCACACCAACCCCCCGCTACGGCGAAACCTCTGAATCTGTGTTGCATCAACTTCAACAAATTACACCTCAGCTAACGGCTGGTCTTAACCGAATTGATTTACAAAAAAGCTTACCTGCGGGCGCTGCGCGCAATGCTGTTGATGCTGCTCTATGGGACTTGGAGGCACAATTATCTGGCAAGGGCGTCGATCACCTGTCAGCTTTGCCATGGCCGAAAAAAATTGCAACGGTTCAAACTATCAGCATTTTATCCCCCGATCAAATGGCTCAAGAGGCAAAAGAATTAAGCAACTTCCCCTACATTAAGGTGAAGTTAAATGCTGAGTTAATCCTCGAAAGAGTGAAAGCCGTTCATGAAAATGCTCCAAAAGCAAAACTCCTAATTGATGCTAATGAAAGCTGGACAATCGACATCCTCCAGGAGGTCACACCCTTGCTAGGTAATATGGGCGTAGTCTTTATTGAACAACCCTTACCCGCCGGGCAAGACCAAGCACTAGAATCTTATAACTGCCCTCTACCTCTTGGAGCAGACGAAAGCTGCCATACCAGAGCCGACCTAAACAGTCTGACTGGTAAATACGATGTAGTAAATATCAAACTCGATAAAACCGGAGGCCTAACAGAGGCCATAGCCTTAGCCAAAGCAGCAAAAGATCTAGGCCTAGAAGTAATGGTGGGCTGCATGCTAAGCACTTCTCTAGGCATTGCGCCTGCCATGTTTCTGGCTAGCCAAGCGAAATATGTTGATCTGGATGCACCTGCACTTCTAAAGCGAGACCGCGCCCACAAATTAACAATCCATAACGGCGAGATGTCATCACTTGATCCCCGCCTATGGGGCGGGACACTATAAGACACTCAGCCTCAATGATGCTTCTCTCTTAATATTTCTCGGAGCTTGTTAACAGGCAAGGCCTTCACCTTAATCACTTTCTGACTAATAACGTTATAGCTTTCAACTGTGCGCGCCATCAGCAAAGAGTTATAAATAGCCTCTTCCGTCGCCTCTATTGTTGCCTGAAATAAAGGTGACATCCGATTATTAGGTACCTCGGAGTATTTTGAAACCTCGTTCCGCCTCACTGCAGTACGCCTAACATTTTTATGTGTTGAGAAAGCAATAACATAATCACCAGAACCGTTCGTCATGCTGGCACCCGTCCGCGCCAAACCAGCCATAGCGCGTTTAGCAAGACGCTCCAAATTCCTATCTGACAGAGGCGCATCTGTCGCCACAACGATCATAATAGACCCATCAGCCCTATCGCTATCTAACTGTTCCTTTAAAAAATATTGCCCCAGCTTTTCGCCAACAGGCACGCCGTCCATCTGCAAAACACCGCCGAAGTTAGATTGGATAAGAACACCCAGAGTATAGCCACCAAGATTAGCGGGGAGCATTCGGGAGCTCGTTCCAATACCTCCCTTCCATCCAAAGGCAACTGTCCCCGTACCTGCACCAACGCTGCCCTCCTCAACATACCCTGCACTTGCAGTTTTTATGGCCTTTACGATAATATCAGGCGTCAAAGCGCGAGCACGAATATCATTCAAACGGCCATCGTTTGTTTCCCCTACAACTGCATTAACAGAGCCAACCTTTTCATTCCCGGGGTATTGGAGTGTCCAATCAAGAATAGCATCGGCAGCTCTGGCCACCGATAATGTATTAGTGAGAACAATTGGGGTTTCAATCTCACCTAGTTCCATAACCTGACTGCTTCCCATCAGCTTGCCAAAACCGTTTCCCACGTATACCGCCGCAGGCACTTTATCTTGATACAAATTTCCCCCGTGGGGTAAAATTGCCGTTGCCCCAGTCCGGATAGATTGCCCCTGTACGAGCGTCACATGGCCCACCTTCACGCCCTGTACATCTATTATAGAATTACTTTTTCCTGTTTTTAAAACACCTGGACTTATCCCTAAGTCTCTCGCACGCAGTTGCTCCTCGTCCCCAAAAGAAGCGGCCGATAGGTTTAATGACAACACTGAAATCAACACAACTAACAAAGGGTGACGATCAAACATCTTTGGTTCCTGCTTTTAGTAACTTTCTCGCGGCAATGGATGTATTACATGCGGATATTTCGCTCATGAAGTCAACGGTACAAAATCTAGGCTTACGCAGATAAGGGTGAATAGATTTACACACTAAATCGTTGATAATATTAAATAAATTTCAAAACAAACTCAGCTTCCATGCCTTTAATCTATAGAAGGCAGCAACAATCTCATTATTCCAAGCCAAAGCCCCGTGTAATAGTTAGCCCTCAAGGGGGATACCATGAAGCTATTACACTCGTTTTTTGCTGTTACCATCTTATCATCAAATATCGCACTAGCGGACGACACTTGCGGGAAGTATCCCCTTGATGAAATCACTGATCCGCACATTGCAGGCTGGCACACCGATAAACTATCACTCGTTAGAGATATGTATGAACAAGTAGGGTCCGCGGCTCTAATGGTTGTTAAGGATGGCAAGGTCATCTTAAGGTACGGCGACATATCCCAGGACTATAAAGTCCATTCTATCAGAAAAAGCTTTCTTACAGCATTGATCGGTAAATCCGTTGCCCGTCAAGAGATCGATCTTGATAAATCAATGGCTGAGCTGGGCATCAATGACAAAGATAGCTTAAGCGCAACAGAACAAACAGCTACCTACAGGGATCTCATCAAAGCCAGATCAGGGATATATCACCCAGCTGCGTATGAAACAGCAGCTATGGCAGCGGCACGCCCAAAACGCTTCAGCCACAAACCCGGCGAACATTGGTATTATAACAATTGGGACTTTAACGTTTCAGGCCGCCTGTATGAAATGAAAACAGGCCGCAATATTCACATTGCTTTTCGGGATGAAATAGCTGAGCCCCTCTGCATGCAGGATTATGATCTATCCCTAATGCGTTACCATTATGAAGAGACAACCTTGTATCCGGCATACCCTTTTAGAATGTCTACTCGTGATCTGGCTTTATTTGGCCAGCTTTATCTACAAAAGGGCGAATGGAACGGTCAGCAAATCTTACCGAAAGGCTGGGTAGAAGAAAGTACGAAGATATACTCAACAACTGACAGAAACGGATCATCCAGTGGCTATGGATATATGTGGTGGGTAACAAGAGAGGACACTCAGCGCGGCGAACAAGAAAAGTTGCCAATAGGTAGTTACAGTGCAGCTGGGGCCGGCGGCCATAGAATAACTGTGTTACCAAGTATGAATATGGTTGTTGTGAACAGAATGGATACAGATTTGAAAGGAGGCCCGCGCCTAAGCGGTGATAAATTTGATGAGCTGCTACGCCTCATCATCTCTGCCCAAAACTAAAGGTATCAAAGCACACCGTATAACCTACTCTGCTATTAATAGAAGCCTGCTCATTTAAACTACCATTGCAAAGCCCATCAAATATTATGCCTTTCTAGGCGAAATATTTTGGTCAAATGTGATCATCTCGACCAATGTAATATACCTATTAACCAAGGTGCCAAATCCATGAAAAACATCTTCGTATTTGCTCTCGGCGCATTATCGCTACTTTGCTTATCCACCTTTGTCGCTGCGGAAGGTTCTCAGAAAAAAGATGACACTGTGCGTATTGGCATTGCCAGTTTTGCTATGGAGACATGCACTTTCTGTCCACGCGTGACCGATATCGAGCATTTTGAGTATTATGGCCAACCCTACACAGGCAAAGCTGTTCTTGGCACGGGCATAGGTGTTCAAGGCTTTGTTCTTGCTGCCAGTGAATATAAAGACGTTGAAGCTATTGGGGTCTATGCGGTGCGTGATCCGCTGGGCGGTAGCATGGGAAGCTGGGTAACCAAACGTGCCTTTGAAAAATATACCAATGAGATCGTTAATCGGCTAGCAAACACACCTAACCTAGATGCTGTCTATTTACCGCTACACGGAGGAATGGCAGTTGAAGGCGTTCCGCGCCCTGAGGCCGAACTAGCACGCCGCATCAAAGAAAAGTTAGGGGACATACCTATTGCAGTAACTTTAGACCTTCACGCCAATGAAGACGAGGAACTTGCCAAATATGCCGATTTTGTCCTGATCGTAAAACGGTTCCCTCATTATGATTTCAATCTAATGGGAGAACGGGCTGCACGTCTGCTGATCAGAACGGTGAGGGGCGACTATAAACCAACATTAGAAGCACGTCGCCCTAACATAGCTTTTGCCACTGTATACGGCGGCACCCACCAAGGCTTACCTCGTGATATGATGGAACGAGCACGCAGATGGGAAGCCAAACACCTTGATACATATGTTTCCGTAGCAATGGGATTTCCTTTTGCCGATGTCCCTGACGTAGGCATGAGTATTTTTGTTCAAACAAATGGTGATCGGCCACTAGCAAAACGTATCGCTGACGATATGAATAATTTTATCCGACAACGCCGCGAAACATTTGAATATGACATCCCCAAACTAACCGAAGGCGTAGACAAAGGCCTGACATATTTGGCACAAGGTCAAAAGCCTGTAGTATTGGCAAACCTATCTGACCGGCTCGGTGATGCCACTCATATTCTGGGTGAACTAATAGCCCGCAAACAATCAAATTTTGTGGTCGCAACCATCTCAGACAAAAAGGCTATTGAAACCCTAAAGCGTGAAAACAGTGTCGGCGACACGGTTAGTATCAATGTTGGCGGTCACACCAGCAGCTTAGCCGGAAAACCTGTTAAAATAGACGGTAAGATTACGTTTATGGGGAAGTATAATATTGGAGGATCTGTTCCTTCTGACCTGATAGCGCTAACATTCGGCAACAACAACTGGGTTTTACTAACCCCAACGCGCTACCAAGTTACGACACGCTCCATTCTTGATCATGCAGGTATTCCGGTTAACGAGATGGATCTGTTTATCGTTAAATCCCGAAATCATTTTCGCCGCGGTTTCATGGAAACTGGCCTAGCAAAAAAAGATGTGGTGATTGACGCGCCAGGGCATGGTCCTGCTGATATTGGGCAATTGCCTTATCAAAATTTACCAGAAGGTATGTACTCGCGCTTCTTTGCCAACAAAGAACCGAAGTAAACTCAGGGGTGATGTATATGATAGTTTCTATGCCACGTAATATTCTGACAACATTGGCAGCTCTGCTTCTTCTCTCCCTCTCCCAGCACGCCCATGCTGGCAGCTCTTGTGGAAGCAAAGAAAAGCAAGACCAAACGGAAGCTATTGACCAAAGTCATGCTCTGATCAAAGATTATTTGGGGCGATACGGCGACATTGGGGCATCGATTGCCATTTCCCATTGCGGTGCTATCGTCTGGGAAGAAGGCTTCGGCTTGGCAGACATTGAAAATTCTGTCCCTGTCACACCAAACACTCGTTTCCGCATTGCCAGTATTTCCAAAACCTTAACATCTGCAGCACTAGGGCAGCTCTATGAACAAGGCAAAATTAATCTGGATACGGATATTCAAACATATGTTCCAACCTTCCCCCGCAAACAGGCCTCAATAAGCTTGCGTCAGCTAGCTGGGCACCTGGCAGGCATTCGTCATTACCGTGGGCAGGAATTTCAGATGGCCATTTCATATCCAACTGTAAGAGAAGGTTTAACAATCTTCGAGAATGACCCTTTAATCCATGCGCCAGGAAGCGCCTACGCATACTCAAGCTATGGCTGGAACTTAATCAGCGCTGCGATTGAAACATCATCTCAGCGCACGTTTTTGAGTTATATGAAAGATCATGTCTTCAAACCTGCCGGAATGGATACTACAGTACCTGAACGCCATACTGATCTTACATCAAACCGAGGTAGACAATATAATATTTCCAGCGATGGCCAAACCATAACTAACGCCCCCTATGTGGACAACAGTTACAAATGGGCGGGCGGAGGCTTCATTGGTACGGCCCGTGATCTAGTAAAATTTGGGAATACCATGGCATCTGGGACACTAGTTAAAGCCAAAACTTTCCACTTATTGACGCAATCTCAGAAAACCACATCCGGTGAGACAACACATTATGGATTAGGCTGGCGAACCAACATGGTCACCAACCAAGCCAGAGGCGTAGCTGCTGCTTGGGGGCAAGATTATTCAAATGTGGTAACGATAAGTCTAGACGGTATTACGCTCATTGGTCACACTGGTGGTGCTGTAGGTGGTCGAAGT
>Ga0316207_10003713_pt1 | contig 13908 bp, 9 predicted proteins | sample 6weekpyrite_MG_FD_204943 | JGI IMG/M metagenome (GOLD analysis project Ga0316207, IMG submission 204943) | Microbial mat bacterial communities from mineral coupon in-situ incubated in ocean water Damariscotta River, Maine, United States -... | ecosystem: Environmental > Aquatic > Marine >... | reverse complement strand
TCTGATCTCCTTTAAATTGAGACCAGAAAACACGAATTTATAGCTTAAGTCACTGTCCGATTTCCGGGGAGTAGCTCACATCGCCGTATTTTTGCGCCAGCACCAGATACATCAAGCCTTCGGTTTTATCGAAATTCAACGGATCCAGTATTAACAGCGCCCCCTGCCTTCCCAGAGCGTTTGGCTGCCCCTGTTTGACGGCCCTGTTCAGCCACTTTTTGGCTTCTTTCATAGTGAAAAAACTATCGCTTAAAGTAAAATAAAGAGCCCATTGAGCGGTTTCGTCACCACGTATAGCCGCAAATCGATTGTAACACTCTCTTTTTGCAATCGACTTTTTCATTCCTTGGCCTTTGCCAGCCATATAACCAAGTGAAATTAAAGTTGCAATAGCTCCATTGTTAACAGCTTTCTTAAACCATATAACAGCTTTGTTATAATCCCGTTTGCGGCCAAGACCAAAGCGGTACATATCACCGATCCAATATTGTGCTTTGTAATTCCCCGCTTCGGCGAGGGGCAGGTATTCCTTGAATGCGGTTTTGTAGTCCTTGGCCTCATAGGCAGCCTTGGCTTCCTTCATGCCGGCCAACACCGGCGAGGCTGACAGGGCCAGAGCCATCAAAGCAATAATGATGGTCGCGCCCAAAAGCTGTATCCGTAAAATCCGTTTCATGCGCCGGAATTATAGCGCCGCTATTTCAAAATACAATCATAAGGAATGGCCTGAAATAAAAAGGCATAACCTTGTCCGTTGCCAATACAGATTTAATATTACCGGGAGGCTTGTTTTGTTTCCTGGCAGATTTTTGCAGCAGGGTGAAAATCGATTACGTTTTTGAATTGCGGATCGGGTTTTTTAAATGCACGTTCCAGCCGCCACACAAAAGCAGGCGGTGTATTGCGCCACACGAAAGCAACCCGTGTAGATTTCAGCCCGATCCTGTCCATAACTGACTTCGCAATGGGAGGCGTCGGGCCATAGGTGAATTGAATAAAGGCCCCGCCTTGTCGTAACAGAGAAAATGCATGCCTTAATAAAATATACTGTTTTTTAACATCAAAAAGCAGCATGGGAAGGCCAGAGACAATCCCGTGAACTTCACCCGGTTTATTTTTTTTCCGCATGTCGCGCAGATGCATCAAGACATCGTCATCGATGACGTCGATGTCCGGAAATTTCATGCGTAACGCGTGTGATAATGCCGGATTTTTTTCAATAACCTGAAGCTGCTCCGGTGCAACGCCGGTTTCAAGAAGAGCCGAGGTGATGACTCCGGTCCCAGCCCCCAATTCAATGATCGAGCCCTTGTTTATATTTTTGACCTGAAAGGCCATCGCCTGGGCGAGCAAACCGCTACTGGGAAATATAGCCCCGATTTCTTTTGGATTGTTCAGCCATTGCCAAAAAAAATCCTTATCCTGTATGTGTTGCAATGCATCGTCCTTTAATTTCAATTTCCGGGTCAGGTTCGCCGTATATGGATGATGGAAGTAAACTAGTCACGCAATTATGGCGACAACATGACGTCGCTTTAAAATTCATGGATTCAGGGTCGGCCTCACTCATTTATGTGCCCCGTTAAAGCGTGCGGCTTATAAATCCAGTGTCAGCGATGCGGTTTTGGCCCGTGATACACAGGCGCACATGATGCCTTTTGATCTATCATCGTCCGATAACGTGGTGTCACGGTGATCGGGCGCGCCATCGACAACGTTCACGGTGCACGTGCCGCAAGCCCCCGATTGACAGCCAAAATCAACATCAATGCCGTTATCCAGCAAGGTATCCAATAACGTTTCATCGGCCGGCACGGTAAGGGTTTGGCCACTGGATTGGATATGAACCGTAAATTCCTGATCGCTTTCCATCGGTGCAACGGGTGTGAAATGCTCATACCGGATACGCAGTTGCTCAATACCCAGTTCATCGGCGCATTCAAGCACGCTGTCGATTAACCGGTCCGGGCCACAGACATAAAACATGGCGTCGTTATCGGCGGCCGACAGGATGGCTTTCAAATCCATGCGCCGGCCTTCGTCGCTGGCATAAAACGTAACGTTTTTTTCCAGCATGGCCTGCAGTTTGTAACGATAGGCCATCATGGATTTCGATTTGGCGGCAAAATGCAAATGAAATGGCGTGCCCCGGCGGATCAGTTCCTGTGTCATGGCTTTGACCGGGGTGATGCCGATGCCGCCTGCGATCAGAACCGACGGGCCCAGATCGCTTGATAATTTAAATCCGTTGGCGGGCATGCCAAGGCGAAGGGTTTGCCCCAGTTGATAATGATCATGGACATAGCGCGATCCGCCCGACCCGTCCTGTTCACGCAACACGGCAATTTCATAGATGTCGCGGCGTGACGGGTTGCTGCTGATGGAATAGCTTCTGGATTCAAGGCTGCCGTCTTTTATGACAACGGGCACTTCGATGTGCGATCCGGCGGTGACTTCGGGCAGGTCTTCGTCATTCGGGAGTCTGAATTCATAGGCGCGGATATGTGGGGTCAATTGCCGGATGCCGGAAATGACAACTTCCAGCGGGCCATTGCCCAAAACGTTCACAACAGAAGCGTTTGCATCTTCAAGACACGCATTGCTTGTGTCGGTTTCAGGTTGGTCAATAGCCGTGGCCGCAGTTGCTCTATCCGTTGTCATGTAAGGGTTCCCGTAAAAGTTACGCTGTCATCGTGTCTGTTGTAGCACCAGATATATCATCAAAGTATGTCTGGAAAATGAATTTTTCGTGTTTTACAGCACACGCCATAATTGTCAAGGGTTTGTTTGATGGCTTCTGTTGTTCATGTTATGTCATGAACTCTTATTATTATGGATCATGTCATGACAGAAATTTATGTTGATGCCGATGCCTGTCCGGTCCGGGACGAAGTTTTAAAAGTCGCCGCCCGCCACAACGTGATGACCGTTTTTGTCAGTGACGGCGGCATTCGTCCGCCGAATACACCGCTTGCCCACATTGTCATTGTCAGCGAAGGTGCCGATGCGGCGGACAACTGGATCCATGACCATGTTGAAACGGGGGATGTTGTTGTTACCAATGATATTCCGCTGGCGGATCGTTGCCTTAAAAAGAATGCGCATGTTATTCGTCCCGATGGCCGCGTGATCAACGAGGATCAAATCGGCATGGCTTTGGCTACCCGGGACCTGATGACCGGGCTTCGGGAAACCGGAACAATCACCGGTGGCCCGGCGCCGTTTTCCAGAGCGGACCGGTCACGGTTTTTGAACGCGCTCGAGGTTATACTCGGCAAAGCTTTGAAATCCACAAAGCCCTGAAATACGGCGTACATCAAGCCAGAAACGGCTGGAATATGGCCCGGCCCGCTTCCAGTCCTTCGGCCAAAGTCAGCCTGTGACCTTTGGCTGCGGGTTTTGTTTGTCGCCGCCATGTGGACAAATGATCGTCTGAACAAAACATTGCCATTACCGTGCACTGGGTATCGGCGGCGCAGGCGTCGATGTCTTCAACCCCGGACCAGACCACGGCATGGGCGGGCGTTGCCGATTGGATGCGGCGTCCGTTTTCCGTCGTGGTGATTTCAATGCCTTGCCCGCATTGTCGGCAACGGGACCGGATCAGGCTGTCGTTTTCCGTCATCGCTCCTGCGCCCAGGGCATCAATGGCGCACATGGCGTTGATGGTAACGCCATTGATGGTGACGCTGTGTTCGGTTTTTCTGTTGCTGAACGGATAGGCACCAACAACCGTCCCTTGATCATCCAGGACAATCAGATCGCGGTGCCTGAGTTGCGGCAAACAGCCATTGATGTCAGCCACCGTCAATCCCGTTGATGCGCTGATATCCTTTGCGTCCGGGGCTTTCCCCGTTTTGATGAAATGACGCAAAATGGCTTTGCGGATGATTTCTTCAGGATCGCTGATGCCGGCCCAGCGGTGGGTCATGCGCAACCGGGAAAGGGTATCGGCCAGCGATGCCATGACCACGTCCGACGTCACCGCGCCAAGGTCGGGAAAGATAGCCCCGGAAGGCAGTGTCAGTTGAACAAGGTCCGGTCTGGATGATGATTTCATGTTTGTCATAACGGGACAATAAAGTCTGTAGCCCATACAGGGGCAAGAATTATTTTTTTAAATCCTTTTGATCCGTTCAGACAACGCCGAGCGACGGTTGATTAAAAACCGGATAAGCAAACTGTTATAATCCGCCGTCACCGCGTTAATGACCGAAGGCCGTTTGGATAACGCCCGGCGCCATGATTGCAATCGTGGTTGTTTTTGGAAAAAGCCGAAATCTCCGATACCGTCAAACACATCGAAATAGCGGAATACGGGCGCGAAAGCCACATCAACCATGGAAAACGTTTGCCCCTGAAACCATGGGCCTGTGTCCAGTTCGTTTTCAAGGCGTTGAAACAAGTGCACAAGGGTTAGTTTTTTATCCTCAAGCGTTGTGACATCCGGTGCATTGTAAAAACCACCGATGTGATCAAGAATATTTGATGCGAACTGAACCCATCCACGGTGCCGGGCGCGCACCCGGGCGTCTTTCGGGTGCAACGGATTGTTTTCCGTTTCTTCAAGGTATTCAAGTATGACAGCACTTTCAAAAATCACCGCGCTTGTATCATCATTGACGCGTAACAGGGGGACTTTGCCAAGCGGTGACAGGGATGTGAACCAATCCGGTTTGTTGCCAAGATCAATGTAGATGCGTTCATAGTCCACGTGTTTTTCATCCATTAAAATGGCCGCGCGTTGTACGTATGGGCAAAGTGAATGGCTGACCAGCGTCAATGCCGGTTTTGTCACGGGGTTTAAAGGCGGAAGCGGGGCGTGGTTCATAATCGGACTCTTTAATAATTTATATGCAAATGCATGTATATCTGCAGATATTGATTATGTCAACCTTGATGCATTAGCATTTATATTGCAGTATGGTTGGGTGAATTAAAAAATGAGTTTGCGTGCGTGGTGAAAAATCCGTTTGCGCAGCTGTTGAAAAAAAGACATATGTGACAATGGTGAAAAAAACCAGTGACCTTGATGCGCTAACAATTCGATCATGGGCGCGTTTGATCCGTACGTCGCAATCCCTGTTGATCCGGGTTGAGCAGGATTTAAAAAGCCATTTGTTACCGGCATTGGTCTGGTATGATGTGTTGCTGGAATTGGACCGCGCCGGGAAACCGGGTTTGCGGCCATTTCAGTTGCAAAAAGAAATGCTGTTGACGCAATACAATCTGTCCCGCCTGATCGAGCGCATGGAAAAAGCCGAACTGGTTAAACGGACGGCTGCTTTTGATGATGGCCGTGGTCATATTATTCACATCACGCCATCGGGCCGAGGCAAGATGAAACAGATGTGGCGTGTTTATCAGGGCGCTATTCAGCGCCATTTTGCCCGCCATCTTGATCAGAAAGATGTAAAAGACCTGATGCGTATTTCAGGGAAACTGGATTGTTCTGATGCGGGTGCATAACGATGTGCTATGGACCTTTGTGGCGTTTATCCTGTATTCAACGATATATGTTTGAATTGATACCTGAAAGACAAATGCCGTGATCGACTATATCCTTGCAAATGAACCCGTGGTCCGCCTGTCGGCTTTTTTGGCAGTGTTTGCGTTGATGGCCGTGCTGGAAGCCATTCGCCCTCGGCGAAAACGGGGCTATACCCGGCTCAGGCGCTGGACTTCAAATCTGGGCATCGTGTTTGTCAATTCGCTGGTTTTGCGTCTGATTTTCCCGGTGGCGGCGGTCGGGGTGGCGGTGCTGGCAATGGATCACAACTGGGGCTTGCTGAATATTCTCGACATACCGTTATGGGCCGAAATCATCATCGCCGTGGTCGTGCTTGACCTGATTATTTATTTACAGCACGTTTTGGTCCACGCGGTGCCGGCGTTATGGCGATTGCACCGCATGCATCATGCCGATCTGGATTACGATGTGACCACAGGGGCGCGCTTTCACCCCATAGAAATCATTTTGTCCATGGTGATTAAATTGACCGCCGTGTCGGCTTTGGGTGCGCCGCCGGTGGCGGTTGTGATTTTCGAAGTTTTGCTGAACGCGACGGCGATGTTCAATCATGCCAATTTTTATTTGCCGCTGTGCCTTGACCGCTGGATAAGGATGCTGGTCGTGACACCGGATATGCACCGCGTGCATCACAGTATCGCTGTTCAGGAAACCAACAGCAATTTCGGTTTTAACCTGTCCGTCTGGGACCGTTTGTTTGGAACCTACCGCGATCAACCGGCAGCCGGGCACGATGCCATGACCATTGGCATTGAACAATTCCGCAGCAAAGATGATCTCAGGCTTGATCAAATGCTGATCCAGCCGTTTCGGGAAGGCACCGGGGACTACGCCATCCAGAAACAGGAAAGCGGAAAATAGGAAAATTTGGCTTTTATCCCTTTTTTCATCGGCGGGACGTGGTAAAAAGCACCCTGACTGCATCCGGGGACACGACGTTATGAATAATCCAACACATGATACAGGGTCCAATCAGGACACAAAGCCGCTTGATTTCATCCGTGAAATCGTCAGAAACGATTTGGCGTCCGGCAAAGTGCCGATGGTGATCACCCGCTTTCCGCCGGAACCCAACGGCTATTTGCATATCGGTCATGCCAAATCGATTTTTCTTAATTTCGGCATTGCCGCTGAATTCGGGGGCCGCTGTCATTTGCGTTTTGACGATACCAACCCGGTCAGGGAAGAAATGGAATATATCCACGCCATCGAAGACGATGTGCGCTGGCTCGGCTTTGACTGGGGTGATGATAAATTTTTCGCATCCGACTATTTTGATCAGCTTTACCAATGGTCCGAATATCTGATTGAAAACGGCAAGGCCTATGTTGATGATCTGTCGGCCGATGAAATGCGCGCATACCGCGGTACACTGACCGAGCCCGGAAAAAACAGCCCCCACCGTGACCGTAGCGTAGAAGAAAACCTCGATCTGTTCCGGCGCATGAAGGCCGGTGAATTCAAAGAAGGCGAGCGCGTGCTGCGCGCCAAAATCGACATGGCGTCGGGCAATATCAATCTTCGCGATCCGGTGATGTACCGTATCCTGCATGTTGACCATCCGCGTACCGGGGACAAATGGTGCATTTATCCCAACTACGATTTTGCCCACGGTCAATCGGACGCCATTGAATGGGTGACGCATTCGATCTGTACCCTGGAATTTGAAGACCACCGTCCGCTTTATGACTGGTTTACGGAAAACCTTCCGGTCACGATTCAGCCCCGGCAATACGAATTTGCCCGGCTGAATTTGTCCTATACGGTTTTGTCGAAACGCCGCCTCATGCAACTTGTCGAAGGCGGCCATGTGACGGGCTGGGACGATCCCCGGATGCCAACCCTGTCGGGGTTGCGCCGTCGCGGTTTCCCGGCTCCGGCCATTGGGGACTTTATCGACCGTATCGGGGTCACCAAAAGTGCCAGCGTGGTCGAAGTGAATTTTCTTGAACACTGTGTGCGCGAATATCTGAATACCCATGCCGAGCGGCGGATGGCGGTGTTGGACCCGGTTAGGGTAGTGATTGAAAATTACCCTGAAGATACTGAGGAAACGCTGGTTGCCATCAACAATCCCAAAAATGAAACGGCGGGCACCCGGGACATCCCCTTTGCCCGGGAACTTTATATCGAACGCGATGATTTCATGGAAAATCCGCCCAAGAAATTCTTCCGTTTGGCCCCCGGGCGGGAAGTGCGGTTGCGCTACGGCTATTTCATCACCTGTAACGATGTCATCAAAGATGGTGACGGCAACGTTACAGAACTCCGCTGTACCTATGATCCGGAAACCAAAGGCGGCAATGCCCCCGATGGCCGCAAAGTCAAAGCAACCTTGCACTGGGTTTCGGCGAAACACGCCATCCCTGCGGAAATCCGTAATTTCGATCATTTGTTCAGTGCGCCGTCGCCGGGAGCGGACGGTGATTTTCTGGATGATCTCAACCCGGCGTCATTGACGGTTTCCGGCAAAGCCCGGCTGGAGCCGTCTCTGGCTCATGCCGAAACCGGAAAAGCATTGCAATTTGAACGGCTTGGCTACTTTGCCAAGGACCCGGACAGCGGGCAAGGTCTGCCCGTCTTCAACCGGACGCTGGAACTCCGCGAAAACAAAAGCAAATAGCGGTTTTCATGACAAGGGCACGGGCCTGATCTTATTCCCTGAAAATCGTAATTTTTGTGACAGGGCGGCTGATAATCTTTAACTTTTGATTTCAGAACGCACGGGTTTTTCCGTGCCTGTTTTTCTGGATGACAGGGATTGCCCAAATGGCCGAAGACCTCACCGACGAAGAACTTGCCGCCGAAGAAGAGGGTGAGCAGCAACACGCGAGCGAAGAAGCCCAGCGTGAGCTTGATGATTTAACGGTTTTACAGGATGGCGAAGAAGGCCTCGGTGACGCCGAAGTTCAAGTGGGTGGCGACGATACGCTGGAATGGGAAGAACCCGCCGCGTCGCAATCATTATCGACCATTCATACCGGATCGCAACAAACGGACGCGGAAATTCTGGCCAATCTGGTGCCTGAAGGCGAAGTGGTTGTTGAACACGAGGAAATCGTTCGCCCCGAAGAAGAAATAATTCTTGAAACCGATAATATTGACAGCGCTGAACCTGCGGCTGCCGTACCGGCCGGGCCTGATCTGATTGTGCCGCAAGCTTCGGAACCGACTTTGCAACAGGGCCTTGATCTGGGGTTGGCGCCGGATGCCTCACCGCCACCGGTTGAAGAGGTGCCGCAACCCGAAGCCGCCGTTGCCGCCGCCGCAGCCGCTGCCGAAGAAGAAGCCGCCGCGGCCGCCGCCGAAGAAGAAGCCGCCATTTTAACCGAGCCGGTACCGCCGGTGCCGCCGGAAACCACGCCGACGCCAATACCGACACCAACCCCCGAAGAAGAGCCCGCCCCCGAAGATACCCGGCAGTTTCAGACCGGAAACAGCACCGGGGATGAAGACAGCGCCATTGCCCTTACGATCGATCCCGGGACGGCGGCTGAAGTCACCATTGCCGGTGTCCCGACAGGAGCGACGCTGTCGGCGGGAACGGATAACGGTGACGGCACATGGACGGTTCAGGCCGCCGATCTATCCAATATAACCATTACCCCGGCTGCCGATGACGCAACCGATTTTACTCTGGATGTGACCGCGAACGGCGTCACCCAATCCGTTGATGTGGGTGTCAACGCCGTGGCCGATGCGCCGACGGCAACGGCCAGTGATGTCACAGGGGTTGAGGACACGACCATAGCTCTTGATTTGTCATCGGCTTTGACCGATGTGGACGGCTCGGAAAGCCTGTCGATCACATTAACCGGACTGCCGGATGGATCGACATTGTCTGCGGGTACGGACAATGGTGATGGTACATGGACTTTGGACAGTGCCGATCTGCCCGGATTGACGTTGACGCCGCCTGCCAATTTCGATGGTGTGATGGATTTGTCCCTTGCTGCCACATCGACCGAAGCCAGCGTCACCGGTGAAAGTACGGCCGATGATACGGCGACAACTACCGTTGATTTTCAGGTGACGGTCGATGGTGTTCTTGATGTGACCGATGCTTCGGGTAATGAAGACAGCGCCATTCCGTTAACCATTGATCCCGGCGAAGCCAGCATTGTCACCGTTTCCGGTGTGCCGACGGGGGCGACGCTGTCGGCGGGAACGGACAATGGCGACGGGACATGGACCCTGGCGGCCAGCGATGTCACAAATTTGACCATCACCCCGCCTGAAAATTCCGATGCGGATTTTTCTTTGACGGTGGCGGCGGACGGTGTGTCATCGACTTTGGATGTGTCGGTCAACGCCGTTGCCGATGCGCCAACGGTGACGGCAACAAACTTGACGGGTACCGAAGACACCTTTGTTTCCCTTGACAATATCGCGGCGAATTTAACTGACCTTGACGGTTCTGAAAACCTGTCGATTACCTTGTCCGATATTCCGGACGGTTCGGTTTTGCAATCGGGCGGGGTGGATTTGACCATAACCAACGGCTCGGTCACGGTGACCCCGGAACAATTGACGACTTTGCAGTTTCAGGCCCCGCCCGGTGACAGCGGACAGTACCAGTTATCGGTGACGGCGACGGCGACGGAAAGCCCGACCAATGCGGCCACCGATGATGTAACCGATAACGTGGCGACAACATCGACCACGTTCACCATTGATGTGGCCGCCGCCATGGATGTGGTTGATGCCACCGGTTTGGAAGACACGGCGATAGCTTTATCCATTGATCCCGGTGACGCCAACAGCGTGACCATATCCGATGTTCCGGACGGAGCGATATTGTCGGCGGGTACGCAAGTGGCCCCCGGCGTCTGGGTGGTTGGTGCCAGCGAACTTGGCAATCTTTCGATCACGCCGCCCGGGGACAGTGCCGATGATTTTTCCCTGACCGTCAATAACGGCATTGATGATCCGGCTTCGCTGGACGTGACGGTGGGCGTGGTTGCCGATGCGCCAACGGCGGACGGCGTCAATGTCACCGGCGCCGAAGACACGGCCATTCCCCTTGATCTGACAGCGGCGGCCGGCACCGATACGGATGGTTCCGAAACTCTGTCGATTACCATCTCCGGCGTTCCGGACGGCTCGGTTTTATCGGCCGGAACCGATAATGGTGATGGCAGCTGGACCATTCCGACAGCGGATCTGGGCAGTCTGACCTTGACACCGCCTTTGAATTACAATGGCACTTTCAATTTGTCCCTGAACGCCACATCGACCGATGTGGACGGCGATGTCGGTGGCGGCACCGACACGGCGACGACAACGGATATTTTCTCGGTCACGGTCAACCCGGACAATACTTTTGAAGTGACCCCGGTAACCGGGGACGAAGACACGGCCATTCAACTCACCATTGATCCCGGTGACGCCGGCAGTGTGACCATATCCGGTGTACCGGACGGGGCGGTGTTGTCCGCAGGCGCGGTTCAGCCCGATGGCTCGGTGATTGTCGATGCTGCCGATCTGGCCGGACTGACGATCACGCCGCCTGCCAATGACGCCTCCGATTTCAGTTTGACCGTCGCCAACGGGATTGACGCTCCGGTTGAATTGGGCGTCACGGTCGATGCGGTTGCTGATGCACCAACGGCGACAACGACGGATGTGACCGGGCTGGAAGACACGGCCATTGCACTGGACCTGTCATCGGCTTTGACCGATGTGGACGGCTCGGAAAGCCTGTCATTGACGTTGTCAAACGTTCCCGACGGTTCGCAATTTTCCGCAGGCACGGACAATGGTGACGGCACATGGTCGTTCGATCCCGCCGATTTGCCGGGGCTGACATTCACGCCGCCTTTGAACATGGAAGGCGATATCAATTTATCCCTTAATGCCACATCGACCGAAGCTGCCGTTACGGGGGAAAATGCTGCCAACGATACGGCGACCACATCCGTTGATTTTACCGTTTCCGTTACCCCCGATGGCGTGTTTGAAGTCACCCCTGTAACGGGAAATGAAGACACGGCCATTGGTCTGGTGATTGATCCGGCGGGTGCGCCCGATGTGACACTTGCCAATATTCCGGATGGCGCAACCTTGACCTATGTGGATACAAACGGGGTCACGCAATCCATTGATGTGACGGGTGGATCAGCCACATTGACGCCGTTGCAGTTAAACCAGTTGGCGATTACGCCGCCTGAAAATTCCGATACGGACTTTACCTTGTCGGTGACGGCGGGCGGGGAAACCCTTGATTTGCCAGTGACCGTCGATGCGGTTGCCGATGCGCCGGGGGCGACGGCGGGTAATGTTGCCGGCGACGAAGACACGGCCATTGCGCTTGATTTGGGAGCCACTGCCAGCCTTGATGTGGATGGTTCGGAAAGTTTGTCGGTGACCATTTCCGGCGTTCCGGACGGCTCGGTTTTATCGGCCGGAACCGATAACGGCGATGGTACATGGAGCGTTGATCCGGCTGATGTGGCATCCCTTTCGATTACACCGCCGCCGAATTATTCGGGGACCATGAATTTGGCGATTACCTCGACCTCGACCGAGGCCGCAAACGGCGACACGGCGACGACGACGGAAAATTTCACGGTGGCCGTCGGCAATGTGGCCGATGTGACCGCCGCCGCCGGGGACGAAGACACGGCCATTGCATTAACCATTGATCCCGGTGACGCCACCAGTGTGACCATTTCGGGTGTTCCCACTGGCGCCACGCTGTCGGCGGGAACAATTACCGGGTATGATACCGACGGCAATGCGACCTATGAAATTGCGGCGAGCGATTTGCCGGGACTGACGTTTTTGCCGCCAGCAGATTCAGATGTTGATTATACCGGTGACAATGCGTTGCAGGTCACAGCCGACGGCGTCACCATTCCCCTTGATGTGACGGTTAATGCCGTCGCCGATGATCCGACCGTGACGGCGGGTGATGTGGCCGGAACCGAAGATACCTATATCGCCCTTGATAATATTGCTGCCGGTCTGGGTGATGTGGACGGCTCGGAAAGCCTGTCGATCTCGCTCGCCAACATTCCGGACGGTTCGGTGTTGCGTTCCGGCGGGATTGAACTGGATGTAACGAACGGTACGGCAAATTTAACACCGGATCAGCTTTCAAGCCTTGAAATTCTGCCGCCGGCTGATTTTGACGGCCAGTTTGATTTGACGGTCACGGGGACGGCAACGGAAACCCCGACCGAGCCCGGCACCGATAATGTGGCCGATAACGTGGCGACAACGTCAACGACGTTTACGGTTGATGTGGCCGGTGTTCTGGATACCACTAACGCCGCCGGTGACGAAGATACGGCGATTGCATTAACCATTGATCCCGGCGAAGCCGCCAGCGTCACCATCGCCGATGTGCCGGCCGGTGCAACGTTGTCCGCAGGTGTCGATAACGGTGATGGCACATGGACCGTTGATGCGGTTGATCTTGAAAATCTGACGGTTACGCCCCCTGCTGACAATGCCGATGATTTCACGTTGTCGGTGACGGCGGACGGTACAACCGCACCGCTGGATGTGGCCGTGAATGCGGTTGCCGATGCGCCAACAGTGACGGGTTCAAGTGTCACCGGACTTGAGGATACGACGATCCCGCTGGACATCAGCCCGGCGTTATCGGATGTGGATGGCTCGGAAAGTCTGTCCATGGGGCTGGATTTTGTCGGTATGCCGGATGGCGCCACATTGACCTATACCGTCGGTGGTGAAACCGTCGAAGTTCCGATTACCTATACCACCCAACCTGATGGCACGTCCGTGGGGCATGTGGATTTGTCGGTGGATGCCAATGATCCACTGATGCCTGACAGCTATACCGATCTGGTGTCGGCTGTCGAGAATCTTGAAATCACGCCGCCACAGGATTTTTACGGCGATATCACGGTTGAAGCCACGGCAACCTCGACCGAGGCTACGGTTGCGGGTGAAAACACCGCCGATGATACGGCCTCGACAACGCAATCCTTTGGTCTGACGGTGCGCCCGGTGGCTGATGATCCGATTATTTCGACGGCGGCGGCCAACGGCGACGAAGACACGGCGATTGCCTTGAACATTGATACAGGCATGGAAGCAGGCTCCGCTGAAACGGTGCAAACCGTGACCATCGGCGGTGTTCCGGACGGGGCGGTGTTGTCCGCCGGTGTGGATAACGGTGACGGTACCTGGACAATTACGGTCGATCCCAATGATCCCAATCAGCCGGACACGGCGGCGGATCTGGATGCGGCGGTTGATGCGCTGACGATTACCCCGCCACAGGATTATTTCGGCACCTTTAATATGACCGTGACGGCGACGTCCAGTGACGGTGGTGTCAGTGTTGGTGGATTTGCTGTCAATGTTTCCGATGTGCCGGATTTGGTTGCGGTGGACGATACGGCAAG
>Ga0316207_10003712_pt1 | contig 13909 bp, 31 predicted proteins | sample 6weekpyrite_MG_FD_204943 | JGI IMG/M metagenome (GOLD analysis project Ga0316207, IMG submission 204943) | Microbial mat bacterial communities from mineral coupon in-situ incubated in ocean water Damariscotta River, Maine, United States -... | ecosystem: Environmental > Aquatic > Marine >... | reverse complement strand
ACAAAACGAGGGAAGTGGCACTATGTCAGGTGTAAAAATCTCTGAACTCAAGGAAGGGGACGAAATAGTCGTTGCCCACAACCTTGGTTGCATGAGAAGCGACGCGAAAGCTAAAGTGGAATTTACCAAAGGCCAGCCCTTCGTGAGGTGCGCCGCTGGTAAACACTTCATCCTCGACCATGAGGACAACGACATCAGTATCGAATTCAAATCGACATTAGAAAGGAACTGAACCTTGGCTAAAGAATACAAACGCGCTCCATATTCGGAGTTTGAACAGGCCCTTCGAGTTACCGGGCTCAGCGAAACTCAGATGTGCGAAATGCTTGGCTACTCTCCCGGTGCCTACTCCGGGTGGAAGACCAACGACGAAATCCCGTTCGTAGCTGGCGTCGCCCTTCGCACTATCGTGGCCGAACACCTCAAGGTGGCAATGATCTACGCTCAAGCGAGCGACATGGACACCATTAAAAAGTTCGTGAACGGCGTTGGCGGCACCTTCCGCTCGGTGCGAATCTGATGGTCGAACTCTGCTGGAAATGCCATGGTGCCGGGTGGATTTGGGCTGAAGAATTGGATGAATACCATGGCGACCCGAGCGAAATTTCGTTCGACATGACGCGCTATGACTGCGACACTTGTGATAATGTTCGGGAAGAACCAAAGAAAAAACTCTTTAAAGCTCCGGCTTTAGTGTGGTCCGGCATCGGTAACTCTATGGGCTATACCACTACTATTCACGCCCAAACGCCCCTTGGCTATTATAGGTTGAACCAGACCCATTACGACCCTCCACTTTGGAGTGCCAACAGGAACGGGTTTATTTTGGGGGTCGACTTGAATTACGAAGAAGCCAAAGGCTGCTGCGAGAAAGACTGGAAAAGAGGGGTGATGGAAATTCTTAAAGAAACGGTGAAAGTTAACGACTAAACTTTCAAACTAATGTTCGAGGGCAAGGGCTCTCGCTACAAGGTATCCGCATATTATCAAGACGTTTATCCTCGTTTGAATCTTTCTCTCCTGTTGCTGGCTAGGGTTAAGTTTCTGTTCTTCATGGTGAGAGTGGGACGACCCTTGCCGAACCCATAAGCGAGACTGTTCCTACGAGACTTTTGACCCGTAAGAAGTTGTTTTTTCATCGCTGCGAATGCGGATTTACGAATATCCATTAGTGAACAGTCATTTCAGTTAGAAAACATTGGTAGTCAGAACCGCCACTTACGAGGATCGACACCGGAACCCCGTCCCTGTCCACTGCGAAGATTTCCAAGGACGGGCAGAACGGAACCACTATCGAAGACTGAGGGTCAACCGCCTCCAGAAGGAGAAGGTCGGTGGCCCCTCGGTCCGTCGTGAACGTGAAGGGTGTTCCTACCTTGGCATCGCGCAGTAACTCTAGGGACTTCATGCCCTAAACGGTAACACGACTCCTCACAATTTACAAGTAATGTCATTGTATTGTAATGCAACTTATTGCATTTAATATTCTTTAGATATTCTGAAAAAAGAGAAAAAGAATATACCTATATACCCAACCCAACCCAAATGCACCCAATATGCTTCGATATTCCCGATCGCTATACGCCCCGCGCGCGCGCGGCCCCTTGCGCGGGGGGCCGCGCTGTGGTTTTCTTGTTCTGTCGGCGCCGCTCGTGGCGTCGGCCCCCGGCGCGGGGTGCCGCGCCCTCGGGGTCCCGCGACGGGGGCCCGAGCGGAGAAAGGACCAGAGCGACGACCGACCACACGGACCCCCGCGAAGCGCGGCGAGCCAACAGACCCGGAGCCGAACCGAGGCCAGCGCCCCCGTCGAGACGACGGCAGCCCGAGCCAAAGGCAGACCGACCGGGCCCCCCACGGGGGGAGGCAGACGAGGAAGAGAACACAGCCGGACACCACCGGCGGCAACCGGCGAGAGCCGCGAACCGCAGGCAGGCCCGGCGACCACGGGAGACCAGAACGCCCCCGGCGACACAGGACGTGCAGCAGCCAAGCGGGACCAACGAACAACAGGCATAACCCGACAAAACCGGTGCAGACCAACGACCACCACAGGAGCCCATGCCGCGAAGCACGAACCACCGACCGGGCAGGGACGGCCCCGTGGGAGAGCGAACCGAGAGAAAGCCGAAACGCCGCGACACGCGGCGTCAGCGCGGGAGGAACCCGCGCTCTGATGAGGCAACCAGCCCACAGCTAACCATGACAACGAAGGAAAACGTCATGACTAACGCAACTGAAGCTCAAGGCGAGAGCACAAACGCCACCCCGTCCAGCGCTGAGCTGGACCCCCGCCGTCCGATTCGCAACTTGACGAATCTGACAACCGCAGCGCTCCGAGCCCGCCTTGTTGACGCGGGCTTTGAGGTCCCAGCCCGGTGCAACCGAGGTCGGTTGATCGAGATTGCCCGAGCCGAGGGCATCTGGAATTACCGGGGCAATCAGGTCGACGAGGCCTTCAAGGCCAAGTACGGTGCAAGCCAGTCGTGCGACGACGGGATTGCGTTGGCCCTGAAGGAGCAGGTCACGGGCAAGGACGGGAAGGTCGACCTTCACGCCCTCTACGACGTGGCCATCGCCAATGACCTCGACCCGAAGAAATACGCTCACCTCAACGTGGGGATGCAGCGGATGAACTTCGGCAATGTCCTGAGGGCAATGGCGAGACGTGGCGAATACGTGGTGATCGGGACCAACGACTGGAATCCTGACGCCGCCTAATCGGCAAGGCGGGGGCGAGAGCCCCCGCCACTTTTTTCAATCACTGGACAATGGAGATTCCAGAATGACACCGACACACACTCACGATTGCGGCGAATGCCGCTACCACGGCACCATCGCGGGGAAAGAGGGCGACCCAATCGACCTCTATTCCTGCCATGGGTCGGTGATCGCCCGTGACGGCAGCGATGGTCCAGATTATCGGAGCCTGAACGTCGAGATGGCGATCACTCTGGACGCCAGCGACCCGCTGCGAATCGCAGCCCAGCTGGCTGGCTAGGTCGAAACCAAGGCGCGAATGCCTTGGTCTGCGGGTGAATCCCGCACTGATGAGACCAACAACGAAGGAGACTAGCATGAACAAGGTAACAATCGAGCGCAACAGCTCGGAATACGAGGCCATCTTGGAATTCCAAGAGCGCTTCATTCAGTGGTTTGGCATCGCAGGATTCGTCCTGATGGCGCTGGGCCTGATCGGAGCTATCGCCTTTGGCTCAGAGAGAATGCTGGCCATGGCGATCTGGTCGGGTGCCCTCGCCTTCGTTGGCGTGGCGATGCTGATGCTGACGCCTTGCTGGCGCACGATTGCAGAGAGCGATTGATGGAGCGTCTACTCGCAATGGCGGGCTACGCAGGTAGCCTGTTCGTGGTTGGTGCCACCCTTTTGGGTGGCATTGACCCCATCACCGGTTTAATGGCAGCGGGTGGAATGGCCACCGCTGCGAAGCTCATAGAAGGAGATTCCAATTGAGCACACTCGAACAACGCATCCGCGAATGGGCGATGGACAACTACAGCACCTCTTACGGTGCGTCCGTTCTCATTGAATGCTTTGATGATGGCGAGCTGGAGAAGGAGTTCAAGTCGCTTGCCGACGCGAAACGCTTCGCCCAGCTGAAAGATGGCCAGTACGCGGACATCAATTCTCAAGCTTAACCCCGTGGGGGCGCGAATGCCCCCACATCCACTAACGCTCAACGAAGGAAAATACGATGAGCAATTTCATGAACACGGTGGTCGACACCATCGTTTGGAGCTGCAGCGACGAAGCCGTCGCACAGCGCAAGGATGCGGGACAAACCCCGCATGAATTCCTCGCAGAGGAATTGGTTCGGGTCTGTCTCTTCAGCGACTGGATCGCTAATGGGGACGATCTCGAATCGTACGGCATCGACGCAACGGTCGACAACCTGATCCAATCCGGACTCGAATCCCGAGTCATGATGGCCGTAGACTTCGACTGGGAGAGTTCGTGGATTGCCACGATCTTGGTCGCCTACGTCAACAAAATCCCGCTCCACGAAGCAATCAAGCTGGTGAAGGGGACCAAGGGCAAAGGCGACGCCTACGTCCGACTCGACAAGGTGCTTGACCTGATGGACAAGGAACGCATCTGGTAGCCAACTCCGTGGGGGCGCGAATGCCCCCACTACAACGCTCAACGAAGGAGATTCAAAATGAGCGCATTCAAAAATTGGGGCGTCCTCGCGGTGTTTAACTGCGAGCCGCTGAAGCGCGAAGCCACGGTGCGCGATGCAGAAGACCACATCGTGGTCAGCTGCGTTGAACACGGTGAAACCGTGAATACGCAGAAGTTCGGACCCGTGCCAGCCACCGGCATGGGCGAGGACCCGGAACAGGCGAAACACGACGCCTGTGACTTCGGCTTGTCGTGGGCAACGGGAGCGTTGGACCACGGTGAGGTTCTTACCGCAGACTGGAACAAGGGGCTGGTACAATGAACCACTACGACGACGGGCTCACGCCCTACCAAGTGGATTGCGCCCACTATCGCAATCTGTTCAAGGGTTACTACGGAATCAACCCGTGGCGCTACCCATCGGAAGAGCTGATTGGTGAGTACATCAGTCAGCTCGCTGGCTTCGCTGAGGATGACAGGCTTCGCGACGCGAAGCACAAGCGTCGATCCCAGTACGACCTTGAGAACGCGATCAACGAGATCGGTGCTCAGTTCGAGGTCAGTCGCCAGACTTGCATTCGCTGGCTCATGGACGCGGACGGGTTTGAATATCCGCGCCAGAAGAAGGCTTGGCTTCGTCGGAACGACGTTGCGACGGAATTAATCTCGATCTACTAATCGCTCTCCCAGTTGTGGTCGTCGGGCAGTTCGGCTGTGCACATCTGTATCTGAATACAAGCGGTAGAATAGATATCTATTCTCCGAATAAGCGGAGGCTGAATGTTTTTGTTTTTCGGGAATAACTATCGGTTCATAAGCGAACCTTTTTTCGGAATTTTTTTGTTTTTTTGGAATAAGCATCGGTTAAGAAGCGAACCTTTTTTCTTTTTGAGAATAAACATCGGTTCAGAAGCGGATTTTTTTGTTTCTTGAGAATAGATATCTATTCCTAGAATAAACGGAGGAAAAAGAATAGAATCGGTCAAAAAGCGGAGGCCGGACGGAATAAAAGCGGAATCGAGGTTGCGCGCAGCCCCCGTCCGTGGTATGGTACGGATGCGGCAACAGACCGCAGAACGAAGGAGAATACCAATGAACGTCATTCAACTGATTCACGAACTCCAGAAACACGGAGACGGACAGGAACACATCGCATTCCGAGCGGAGTCGATTCCAGAAATCCTGATCCCGAGCGCCGACTATTCGGTCAAATACGAGGAAGTCGGCAAGCAGACGTTCCTGATCTTCGAGTCGAGCCGAATCGCTCGCGGCTTCAACCGAGACGAACAGGCGGAAGAACTCGCAGCGGCGACCCACGAGGAAGTAGAGACGCGGCAGGTCCTGTTCATAGGCTACGAAGGCCCATGGGCGAAGTCCGTGGACTTCCTCCGAGCGTTCGGGATCGAAGTCGAGTCCGTCGAAGACTACGTGGGCGACGGGTTCGTGGCCCTCGCATACGTTCCGGATTGGGTGGAATCCCAACTCCGGGAGAACGGATCATTCGAGGCGAAGAGCGGCGAATGCAGCCTGAGCATCGAATGGCCTGACCACTGGCCGGGCTAGGAAGGCCACCGGAACGGGGGTTGCGTCCGCGCGGCCCCCGTGCTACTGTTAGTCCGTGGCGATAGGCCACGCAGCGAAGGAATAATACCATGAGAACCAAGCTCTTTGTCGCGAACATTAGCGTTCCGAGCTTCGACCCCGAAATCACCGTTACTCTGGTGGCGGATTCGGAGGCCGAATTGGACAGAATCGTCGCAGAACACTTTGCCCTCTGCGCGGCGGACGGGGGAGACACGAATGAACTCCGCGTCTCGTACACTTCCGCTTTCCTGAACATGGCGGACTCTGAATGGACGGGGTGCTGAGAATGTCGACCTCGTACGTTGGAATAGGGCCCCGATTCACCCGGAAGCAGCTTGAGAAGGCGGTGGAGGAGAATAAGACCGAGTGGGCGGCGGAAGTCCGCGAACCCGTACAGGACGCCCCCGGGTTTGAATACGCTCTGGTGGTGGACGGAAACTGGCTGTGGGTATTCGAGGACCCCAAGTCGATGGGATTCGCGAGATACGGCGCGAATGACGGATCGCCTTGCGTAGAGTTCTTGGAGCAGAACATGGGGCTCAGAATCTACAGCGAACACGAAGACGAATTTTGGGAGCACGTCGAACAGGAATAAAAACGGAACGGGGGTTGTGCGCAGCCCCCGTCCGTGCTACCTTTGGACCATAGACAAACGACACGACGGAGGAAACACCGTGGCAAATTCAATCGACAAACTCGCAGGCGCACTCGGGCAGTACAAATCTGTCAAGAACCCCCGGGCCACTTCAATTCGCCACCATCTCTGGGCGAGTGGAGATTGGTATCTCGAACAGCTGTGCCATCTGGACGATGAACAGCTCCTTGAAATCGAACGGATCATGAAGAGGGAAACGAAATGAACACGTTCATAGCCGTCCATACCGACATTGCGTCGGACGAAATTCCAACCGTGGCGATGTTCCGCACAGCGAAGCCGTTCCACGAATGGCGAGACGACTGGCTCTACGCTCGGGCCGAATACTACGACTGCGAGCCGGAGCAGATCGAAAACGAGTGGATTCTGGTGAACGCCACCGGAACCCTGATCGACGAACAGGCGGACAGCAAAGCCGGATACCACCAATTCATTGACGACGAAGGCGACTCCTTCGGGTCATTCCACGTTTACTGGCGAGCCGACGGCTGGTTCTGGATTGCAGAACAACCGGGCTGCCTTCCGGACGGCGAACCGTCCGAGCCATTCGCAACGAGCGAAGCCGCTTGGCTTAACGCACGTTCTTAAGTTCCCTTCGTTGGTGAACTCGGGCCGGGGTACGATTCCCCCGGCCTCTTTTTTATTTCCAGAATAAATATCTATTCGGTCGCGGAGCGGCTGTCTGGAATAGATACCTGTTCCACGTGGAACACCACCCTCGCGCCGAGGCTCTATTCTATAGGCTGGCGACGCGAGGAATAGGGGGTACTACCTATAATTCTGGGGGTAGGTGCCGGTTCCTGCGAATTGAACATATTTGCAGAAGGGCTTAGAATACTTCTCCGGAAAAACCTTTCCAGAATTCTCATGGGATAGAATACAAAAAGAATTAAATCTGGGTTTAATTGAATAGGTTCACCAAATCTAGTCAACGCCTTGAACCTTGACGGAATCAAGATTGACGGTTGGGGCTGTGCGTGGTACGATTGGGAGATAGCAACGAAGGAGACCGGCATGATTCGGTTAGATTCAACTAAATTCGCTGACCTCGCCGCAGGTTATTCAGTTTCTTTTTCCGGGAACAACGGTGAGAATGAAATCACTTTTGTTGGGAATTACGTGTCGGGGCGGCAATTCAATTTCGTGGTCGTTTCCGCCTCTGTCGCGGGGGACGTTCTGGTCCAGAAGATGATTACAATTCCGGAAGCCCGCGCTGGGCGGTTCCTCGCTTGGGAACTTGCCCGCTGGGTCTTGTTGGGAATTCCCCCGACCCCGGAGGAAGCGGAAGTGGAAAAGAACAACATCGCGATTGCCGTGGAACTGATGTTGGAACATTGGGGAATAGAGCCGGAAAACACGGCGGAATACGTTGAGGGGCTTCTGTAGGAAGCCGGTCTGAACGGGGGTTGCGCCTGCGCGGCCCCCGTGGTACAGTTGGGGCGTGGCAATGGGCCACAGATCGAAAGGGAATACAGATATGGCTTATAAAATTCAGATTAACGAATGGCAGCGGCATGTGATCGAATTGGCCCTGCAGGGGCTGGATGATTCCACTCTGCCGCCTGTGGATGATTCGGACCATTGGGGTCTGTTCGGTTCGGACACCCCTTCCGAAGAATTCATGATGCTTCTGAAAATGGTGACTGAATTGAAGGCCGAGGAGAATCTGCATCCGGGCGCGACCCACGGATTCTGTCTCTGAATATAGCCGGAACGGGGGTTGCGCTTGCGCGGCCCCCGTGCTATGGTGTGGGTATGGCAAACGACAACAACGGAGATCGAAAATGCCGAATAAACCAACCAACGTAGAAGCTATGAAGCGCCTGATGGAGTTCAGTCGCAGCGGAGGCCTGATGCAGATGTTCATCATACAGGCGGTCAAATCCTACTCCGAAGAGGTCAAAAAGGCGAAGCCGGAAGACTGGAGCAACGGGATGATTTCGTTCGACGCGTGGCAGCGCTGCGCCGACGAAGGTCTGGAGTTCTACGAAGAGCGGACGGAGCGGTAAAATGGCCAAGCGCATTACCTATCGCGTGGGGGTGGGCAGGATACTCACCGGAGGCGAAATCAAGGGAGCGGTGAACACCGCATTCCAAGGGGTCGACCTCAAAATCCTCGCGGAAAGCGACACGCACGAATCCAGTGTCCTGCGCCTGAAAATCCACGAAACCACAATTCACCTCTACCTAGAGGAAAGCGGAATGACCTACTTCGTGAAGGAAAGCGGAATGACCTACTTCGTGAAGGAAGGCGAAGACTTGAGTCACTTCGACATGTTCTTTGCCTCGGCCTTTGGTGTGGTGTTCATCGGTGACGACCACCCCGGATTCAAATTCATCAACGAACGGCTGGAAAACAAACACCGAACGGTGGCGATTCACATTGAAGTGGAACACGATGTGGACTGCGAAGATGATGAACTTCGGGCCAGCGCCAACGAACTGGCAGAGGACACAATCCGAATGATAAATAGCCACACTGTATTCAACGCGTGGAAGGGGAGACACTTCTGATGACGGGCAAGGTATTGATGGAACTCAAAATCGAGTCGGCGGATGCCGCATTCGACGCTGGCTCCTACCAGTTGGAAGTGGCCAGACTTCTTCGACACGCGGCCAAACGGATTGAAGAATGCTTCGATGACGTGGAAGAAGGCGACGAAGAAATCTACGACGAAGGAACGCTCTTCGACACCAATGGGAATAGGTGTGGAGAATACTTCCTGCAGAAGGTGATGACCCCGGAAGACTGGCGGAATTGAGTGGTAATAGGGGTTGCGCTGGTGCGGCCCCTATGCTTTAATCATAACACTAGCAAGCCAACTAGGGAGATAGGCAATGCTGTCAACCAACGAACTCTTCACCCGCGACAAGGCGGGATACGTCGGAACCTACGACTACCTGAACCCCAAGACCTATTTGGGCGATGCAGTGGTCGAAATGCGCCGGGTAACGAACTACAACGACAACCTTCCCGAAGACAGCGAGGAAGAATACGACGAGTGCGACCCAATCCACACGGCAATGCTCGTGCGGGTTAAGCTCGAAGACCCGCAGCCGGAAGAGCGCATTAAAAGGGCACTATACGACTCATTCACATACGCCGGTTGCCATCATGATTGGGACTGTTGCGGATGCAGAAGCATTTACACGCGAGAAGTAAAGCATCTCCGCGAAGACCTGTGGTGGGTTGAAACCAATTCAAGCAGAAATTACTAAGAAAGGGCAGTTAATGACCAATTCGATTTTGTCTCACGCCCAAATGGAAGCCCGATCTAAATTGAAGATCATTGGGTGGCGTTGGGATCACGAAACGATTCGATCTGGCGTACTTACTCTGAAAATCTACCCTAAACCCAATGAGAGGGTAGAATTCCGTCAGAAAGGCTATTCGCTGAAGCCCGGCACAGTGGTGGCCGAAATCCTTATGGATGGCCGGGTCAAAATGGGGGAGGTGGTTTAATGCCACGATCTACTGTGTATTACCCGAACGGGGATGTGATCGAGAAGGTCCACCCTGAGAGCATGGGTTACGACGAAACCAAAAAATTCGTCCAAGGTTGGGTGGAAAGAGTTCCACCTATTTACATTCGCGAAAACGTTGAAGTTTACGTGAATGAAGATGGCATGCCGCTCGGTCTGCGGCGGAATAACAACGAGACCATGACGCGCCGATTCGGGGGTAACTTGCCTCCGCTATTCGGACCCGTGGTGGTAGCCGAAGACTGGAACATGCAGTAACTCCACTCGAACAGGGGGTTGTGTACGCACAGCCCCCGTGATAAAGTGGTGTCAGTCGAGGGGCATGGTGTCCCTCCTAATCGGACAAAGAGCAAGGGAGATTGCAATGTCCAACGTTCAAACCTTCACCGGAACTGCCGGTGATATCGAGCTCGATCTGGATCGGGTTAACATTGAAGCCCTTCGGGCGAACCTGAAAGACGCGGAAATCCAATTCCACGGTCGGACAGGCATCCAGAAACTGGTGGCGCTGGCCATTGAAAACGGTGTTGAAGTCGACGAAGAAGACGAAACCGTCGGCAATGTCATCGGTCAGGACTACCGCAAGAAGTACGGCAAGGATCAGAACTGCGGCGATGAAGTCGTTGCGGCCTTCCGATCCGCAGTCGAGGGTGAAACCGAAGCCGATCGCGATGATGCACTTCGGGCCGTCGCGGACGCCAATGGTCAGAACTACGACCGCTGGTCACACCTGAACATCGGCATGCGGCGCATGAACCTCGGCAATGTGCTGCGGGGCATGATCAAACGCGGTGAAGCCGTCACGATCGGTTCCCAGACATGGGAAGCCCGTGAAATCGACGACGAGGACGTGGCTTCGGCCCTGTAATCGTCAATTTCGTAAATCAGAGGGGTGGGGAGTAATCTCCGCCCCTCCATTCTTTTCGTGAGGATGAAATGATTGAAGAACTTGAATATAAGGGCCACACAATTGTGGTCTATCCGGACGAAGACGCGGAAGACCCGCGCAGCTGGTCCGAAATATTGATCGCTGTCAAATCCGGTAATCCATATATCCGTGGCGACATCGACATTTCGAAGTACGAAACGCTCGATGACTTCGTTTATGAAAGGGAGTGTCTGGGCGACATCGTGTTTCCGCTCTACATGTACGCTCATGGTGGGGTGGCATTAGGTACGACCCCCTTCCTTTGTCCTTGGGATTCAGGACTGGCCGGTGCGGTGGTTGTTCCGCATGAAATCGTTAACGGTCTTACCGACCTCCACGACGCAAAACCAATAGTGGACGGGTTCTTGAAAACCCTTCAGGCCTACATTAATGGCGAATGCTGTTGGTACGAAACCCTCAAAAATGGTGAGACAGTCGACAGCTGCGGCGGCTTCTACTCCATCGAAGATGCACTGCAGTCAGCCAAGGAGAATGTGGCATGAAATTCAATGGTGAGACACCCCGGATCAGTTCGGACTCAGGTTCGTTTACTTCCAACTTCACCCACGCAGATGTGAGGTTGGTGGAGCTGGCATTCAAACCCATCAAGAACGACTTTCAGTCGGTCCGAATTAAAAACGCTCGGACCAAACTGGAAAAACGCCTTGAATTTATGGCCGTCGATCTGAACGTGTCCAAGAGTCAGGTCGTCCATGCATTCCGCACCAGTCGGAACGACAAACTGCATGAAGCCATAGACCGTAAATGGCACAACAACTCCACGGCCTTCGGCAAAGTCCTCGACGATTGCAAGGCCAAGGACATTCCTCCGAACCAGTGGGCACGTGACATGATGCGAACGCGTCAGCTGGCCGGTATGGAACGAAACAAATTCAACAGTCAGGTGGCGAAATCTTGGACCACCGCCTGCGCTATGGGCGTGGCCGACGCAGACAGCGCGTCGTCTGGGGCCAAGGATGGGTCGTAGACGCGCGATGGCATACATGTCGGCTATATATATAGCCTGCGGCGTCTGCGGGCAAGGGAGATATCTCTCGTGGCCGCAGACGCACATCGCCCTTCCTCTGATACCAGATTAACGTACCAACGCAGACTAGCGCGGGCGCAGCCCCTATGGTATACTGGTAGACGTGGAGGATTGGTAAATGAACGATCCACATGAAGAAGAGGAAGATTACGAATTTACAGTCTTCGATGATGAAGAACCCCTACCGCGAGATGACGAAATTCCCTTCGTCACCAAACGTGAGGGGGACCACCCAATAGACGCGGCATGCGAAGTAGTTGTCGGATCATTAGGTGGCATAGCTTGGTTCATCGGTGCACTCACAGGTGGTCTTTCTCGGGAGTAAACAGAGGCGCGGATTTCGGTCCGCGCCTCTTCCTTATGTAAATCTAGAACTTAGTATGAATTGGGGTTGCACACAGCCCCCCTATATGCTACAGTCTGGGGGTAGCCAATCGGGCTATAGAAGCAAAGGGAAATGCAAATGTTAGATGCAATTCAAGTGGCCAGTTACATTCAGGCCATACAGAGCGAACCCATTGAGTCGGGGGAACTCAACCAGAATCAACTCCAGCCCCTATCGGATTTGATCGAACACGAGGGTCTCAAATTCTATGATGCCGTATTACAGCTGTACGGTGGGGAATTCTCAGATGGGTATGAACGCGCCTGCAGTCTGGTAGGTTCCGATCTGGTGAACATACTGGGTCACGCTGAAGGTGAGGGTGCCACTCCGGCACAGGTGGCGATTATATTCGCTGCCACTGCTATCGAAACCATGCCTGAAGGGTGGCCACGGTAGAATCGGTAGGGTGCGGGCCGAAGCCCGCACCCTTCACGAATTGCGCCTGAACAAAGCTTGACGCGCGGCCCCCTCCGTGCTTTAATGGCGGAGTCGCTTTTAGAGAGCGTCGCGCTAAACGAAGGAGCATTAAATGCACAAGCGCTATTTCTACGAAACAGTCAACCAGAACCCGGTCGCCATGGTGGCGGGCCAGAATGTCGACGTGGTCGCTTCGCTGACCGCCGCGTTCTTCGATTCGTTCGCCTACCACGGTTACGATTCACACTCCGCCTTCCTCGAAGCGGTCACATTCCGCGACGAAGTGCCGGAAGACTCCGATCTGAATTAATCGCCGATCGAACTGAGAGAGCGCGGGCCGAAGCCCGCGCTTTTTTTGTATTTCCCTTCGAATAAATACTAATTCGGGAATGTATATCTATTTTTGTTCCCTCCCCAAAAATTTCGGTTTCGAACGCCAGACCAACAGACGGAGGCCTGTACAAGCCAGAGTTGCAAGCGGAGGCCTTCGTTCGTCTCAGCCCCCGTTTCAAATTTGGGACGAGTTGGGAAAGGGTTGGGCCCGAGTTGGGACAGTCTCCCAAATTTGGAAAGTTAACCAATATTAAAAAGAGCCGCGTCCGTTGCGGCTTGTCGCTCCAGATATGTCCCAACCCGTCTAACTCCAAAAAGTTGAAAATTAGTCCCAACCCGGTCTCCGACCCTCTTTTCCCCGTTTTTTTGGGTCCTTGTATTAGCCCCCTTGTTGCTTTTACGACACAGGGGGGCTAATACAAACTATATCAAAAAATTTTGTGTCTAGGGTTAAAAAAAGGAGTTGGAGATCGTTCCCAATTTTTTGGGGTTGGTCAACCTTGGTTAAATTTGGTTAAATTTGGGAAGCACGGTCCGTTGCGGCTTATCGGCCCGTCAGACCCCCATTACGTCAAGTTGGTCAAATTTAGAAAAGTTGGGCTCAAGTCCCAACTCGATCTCTAACCCTCTCCCAACTCTCCCCAACCTTGGGGAGACCAAATTTGGCCAATAAACCTCGCGTCGCACTCCTTACGTCTTACAACCCAAATTAGAGACCCAACCCCCGCTCATTGGGGCTGGGACGTGTCTTTTTTGCCACACCCCCTCTCCCAACCTTGGCCAACTCTCTCGCTAAACCCCCCTCTTGCCTAGGGGGCTGAGGTATGCTATAGTATATATACACACGGAGGAGTTGCAATCGCGTCGCTATCTCCGACAACCGGGAAAAGAAAATGGACAGATCAGAAGAGCACGTTCACGCCGACAGTAGCAGGTGG
>Ga0316207_10003711_pt1 | contig 13911 bp, 9 predicted proteins | sample 6weekpyrite_MG_FD_204943 | JGI IMG/M metagenome (GOLD analysis project Ga0316207, IMG submission 204943) | Microbial mat bacterial communities from mineral coupon in-situ incubated in ocean water Damariscotta River, Maine, United States -... | ecosystem: Environmental > Aquatic > Marine >... | reverse complement strand
GTACTGTCTCTCGTGATGTCGCACTGAAGCTCGATAAAATTCAGGATTCTTTACCACAAGGGATAGTGGTTGAAGCCGTTTATAATCGGACGACCCTGGTCGACAAAGCCATTGCGACAGTTACCAGGAATCTCGTTGAAGGGGCTTTATTGGTGATTGTTGTTCTATTTTTATTGTTGGGTAATCTTAGAGCAGCACTGATCACTGCCGGTGTCATCCCTTTGTCGATGCTCATGACCATGACCGGTATGGTTAAAACAGGCGTCTCCGCCAACTTAATGAGTCTAGGCGCACTGGACTTCGGGTTAATTGTTGACGGCGCAGTTATAATAGTCGAAAACTGTGTTCGACGGCTAGCCGAAGCGCAAAGCAACGGTGGTCGACAACCACTGCGAGAACGATTAAATACGGTTTTTGAAGCCACTTCAGAAGTCATTAGACCCAGTCTTTTTGGTATCGCCATTATTACCGTCGTCTACATTCCAATATTCACGCTCACCGGTGTAGAAGGTAAAATGTTCCACCCGATGGCGGCAACCGTGGTCATGGCATTGATTTCTGCGATGGTTCTGTCGCTAACGCTGGTACCTGCTGCTGTCGCTGTAATCATGAATGGTACAATTAATGAGAAAGAAAGCGTTGTGATTAGCTCTGCGAAATCTTTGTATCAGCCATTGCTGATGATTGCATTAAAAATGCGTTGGTTAGTTATTAGCATCGCGACATTGCTTGTCGCATTGAGCCTTTGGTTAGCATCGACACTGGGTTCAGAATTTGTACCACAACTCAATGAGGGTGACATTACCATTCAAGCCTTGCGGATCCCTGGTACTGGACTCGAACAGTCAGTTGAGATGCAGGAAATTTTAGAGAAGCGAATTAAAGCTTTTCCTGAAGTGGACAAAGTATTCGCACGGATAGGTACTCCTGAAGTTGCAACTGATCCCATGCCGCCAAGTATCGCAGACATTTTTGTGATTTTACGACCTCGCTCCCTTTGGACGGAGCCTTCAAAAACAAAGGACGAATTATTAGAGGAAATGGAAGAAGCTGTTCAGAAACTACCGGGTAATAACTATGAATTCACCCAACCGATTCAAATGCGTTTTAACGAGCTCATCTCTGGCGTGCGAGCCGATTTAGGCGTCAAAATATTTGGCGATGATTTAGATCAATTGACCTTCACCGCTGACGAAATTTTGCAGATTGTCAATGCAGTGGAAGGCGCTCAAGATGTTCGTATGGAGCAGGTCAAAGGCTTACCGTCATTGGTGGTTACGCCTAAACGAGAAACGCTTGGTCGCTATGGATTAAACGTTGTTGATTTGCAAGATTGGGTTGCTGCAGCAATCGGCGGGGAACGCGCTGGTATCATCTATGAGGGAGATCGCCGCTTTGATCTGGTGGTGCGTTTGCCTGAGGAGTTGAGAAAAAATATAGATGGATTAACGTCTTTACCCATTCCTTTAGCCTATGGCGACTACGTTCCGCTCGAAGAGGTAGCCACAATCGCTATTGAACCCTCTCCAGCACAAATTAGTCGAGAAAATGGAAAACGTCGCGTTGTGGTCACCGCTAATGTTCGCGGAAGAGATCTGGGTAGTTTTGTGGCAGAAGTTAAGGAAAAAATTGAACAAGAAGCGGAAATCCCTCCTGGTTATTGGATTGATTATGGGGGAACTTTTGAGCAACTTGAGTCAGCGAGTCAGCGCTTGAGCTTAGTCGTCCCTTTAACCTTAGTCGTGATCATCGCTATTTTGGTTCTGGCATTCGGCTCACTTAAAGATGCATTGATTATATTTAGTGGGGTGCCATTAGCGTTAACAGGCGGCGTATTGTCATTGTATTTTCGTGGCATGCCATTGTCTATCTCCGCAGGAGTCGGATTTATTGCGTTGTCAGGTGTTGCGGTATTAAATGGGTTGGTGATGGTCGCCTTCATTCGGGATCTATGGCATGAGAAAGGCAATCTTATAAAAGCTGTAACTGAAGGTGCATTAACTCGTTTGCGCCCAGTGTTGATGACGGCTCTGGTTGCCAGTCTAGGATTTGTTCCCATGGCCTTGAATACAGGTATAGGAGCGGAAGTACAAAGACCGCTAGCAACCGTTGTTATTGGCGGTATTATTTCTTCTACTGTATTGACTCTAATTGTGTTGCCTGTACTATACCAGTGGTTGCATCGAAATGATCAACCTGTAAAATGATAAGTGAAAATGCTCCTTAATCTAAAAAGGAGCATTTAATTTTGAATTGGGTTTGTAGAAGACTTGCTCAACTCAAACCCTAACATTAAACTGAAATAAAATGATTAAACGATGGACATTATTTTTGTTAACAGCGCTGATTGCTTTGCAGTCAGTTAGCGCTGTTATTGATAGCCATCAACTCCACCAGTCGGGTGAAGAGCACTTGTCTTTTGAACATGACCATGACAAACCAACAACCGATCAAATCCCCGACTCGAAACCGATGATTAAAAGTCTTGAAAATTCGCCCTATGATTGTCATCACTGCTGTCATTGTCACGGCACATCGACTCTATATGTATCGGGATTCAATTGTAATTTCCAGCTTGTCGTTTATGAGAAAAAGACATTCGAGTACCTTTTAAATTTACCTTCAACTATTTTATTTCCAGCATTCCGCCCCCCGATCGTTTAGCTCCTGAATTAAATTTATTTAAATTATCCAATCTTGGATTGATTAGTATTTTTTATTAGAGGATATCTAAATGTTTAGATCTTTATTTACACGCTTCCCGCTGGGAAGTGTTTGTCTGCTTGTGTTTTCGACGGGGCTTTTCGCTGCACCCGCAGACAAACTATGGGGTGATTGGTTACAAAATCAAATTGACCAACATCCAGAAGTAATCGCAGCCAAAGAAAAAATGAACGCTGCTTATTCTACCGCAGAAGGGCGTCAAAAACCGCTCTACAACCCTGAACTTGAAACTGAGTTTGAACGAGAAGGAGACGCTGACAACTATACCGTGGGGGTCTATCAGACTGTTGACTGGTGGGATAAGCGCGGTATTCGTTCAAAACAAGCTAACTTTGTTCGCGTAGCCGCTTTTCAAACTTTTGAGCTTGTTTGGCAACAGAAATTAGCAGATGCACTGAATTCGATCGTCGAATGGCAGGCTGCTAGCAAACAATCTGAACTAGCCATTCAGCAAGAGGCACAAATGGAGATTTTGATCAGCCTTATCAGGGATCGACAAAAAGCCGGAGACCTAAGCCAGGTTGATGCGGAGCTCGCATTATTGAACTTTTCACAAAAGCTCAACCAGACTGCACATGCGCAAGTACGTTTAAGACGTGTTGCAGCAAAATTGCGAGAACTTTTGCCTGACTGGTCTGCAAAGCAAACTGAGATCCCAGCCGAGCTTTGGGCGCAAACTTTTTCCCGGAGTGATGCGCAATGGGTCGACAAGCATCCGATGGTAGCAACCGCAAAAGCCAGATGGGAAACGCTTCGTAAATCTGCAAAATTAGCTGGCTTAGACGCCAAGGCTGAGCCTACTTTTGGAATAAACGCGGGCAAAGCGGGAGAAGACAATGTCGTTGCTTTGAGTTTTTCGATGCCTCTCAACATCCGCAATAATTTTAGTGCGGATGTGCAAGCAGCTAATCAAGAAGCACTCTCTTCTGAATCATTATATCGAGCCATTCGACGTAAACAGCTATTTGCAATAGAAGCGAGTCGAGCCAGTCTGGAAGAATTTCAGCAACGCTATGAACGATTAAAAAACTTAATGCGAGGGCGAGGTGAGCGTAGCGAGACTCTGCTGGAGAAACAATGGCGTAGTGGCGATCTGAGTACCACAGAATATCTGCTAGCGCTCCAACAGCGATCGGACGGTTTAGTCGCCGGTATTGAACTACAAACACAATATCGCTTAGCTCGGATCGACTGGTTATTTCAGACGGGACAACTTAATAGGTTATTGAAGCAGTTATAACTATTGGATAAACAAAATTGGAAAATAACGATGAATCAAACATTAAGAACACTAATCATTACTAGCTTCATTATGGGGCTTCCATTAACCACTCATTCAGCTGAGGGTAACGGGCATACACATGAACATGAAGTTAGCAAACAGGTTGAGCAAAAATCCCAAGACCACAAAGAAGAAGGTGACGGGCATGATGATGAGCACGATGAACACCAAGATGAACATGGCGCTCATAAAGATGAACAGGGTGACCATGATGAGGAAGGTGGAGGTATAAAACTTTCCACTGACCAAGTCAGTTTAGCAAATATAAAGATCAAGACGCTAGAGCCTCGTTTGATGGATTACGACTTGTACGCACCCGGTGAAATTAAAGCGAATGGATACACCAGCTATCATGTCTCTCCACAAGTCGATTCCGTGGTGCTTCGTCGTCACGCGGCTCTTGGTGATCACGTTAAAAAAGGACAAGCACTGGTTACGCTATTTAGTGAGACTGTGGCTGAGGCGCAAGCGCTTTATCGAGTGGCTACTTCCGAATGGAAGCGCGTTAAACGTTTAGGCCGAAAGACCGTGGGGGATAAACGTTATGTGTCTGCCCAAACAGAATATGAATCCAGCTATGCGCGTCTGAAAGTCTATGGGCTCTCGAAACAGGCACTTCAGTCATTATCAGAAAAATCACAAGTGCTTGGTGAATACACCTTAAATGCTGCTATAGAAGGGGCGGTACTGCTCGATGACTTCCATCAAGGGCAACGGGTAGAAGCTGGCGGTACGCTGATGGAGCTTGCTAACGAGCATGCTCTTTGGGTAGAAGCGCGCTTAACGCCTTCGGCTGAACTGAACCTCCCGTCAGGTACTGAAGCAAAAGTGAAAGTAGGCAGTGAGTGGTTTAAGGCTAAAGTCACTCAAGAAGCGCATACCATTGACCCACAAACGCGCACTCGAGTTGTCAGACTATTAGTCAATAATGACGCCCACCGTCTACATCCTGGCATGTTTGCTGACGTGTATTTTGAACTCAAGACATCCACACCGGTTATCGCAGTTCCCGAAACAGCGCTAATGCGAGGAGCAGATGGCGATTGGACCGTATATATCGAAGAGCAAACAGGTCAGTTTGAAGCGGTCGAGGTTGAACTTGGTCGCTCTCTTGGAAAGTGGCGCGAAATTCATGGTATTAAAAGAGGTACCAGAGTTGTCATTGAGGGCGCGTTCTTTGTAGCATCTCAAATCGCAAAAGGCGGCTTTGATCCGCATAACCACTAACAGTTAGGAGACTTTATGTTTAATCGAATCATAGATTGGGCGGTCAGTAACCGTTTGTTGGTGGTGATAGCGCTTATTACATTAACGGTCAGTGCCGTTTTTATTATACCTAAATTGAATCTGGATGCTTTTCCAGATGTAACAAACGTGCAGGTGTCGGTCAATACCGAAGCCCCCGGGCTTGCCGCTGAGGAAGTAGAGCAGCTAATTACCTATCCTATAGAGGCAGTGATGTATGCTCTGCCCGATGTGGAAGAGGTGCGCTCTATCTCAAAGACCGGTTTATCTGGCGTCACGGTTGTGTTCAAGGAAGGAACGGATATTTATTTTGCCAGGCAACTGGTGTTTGAAAGGCTTCAGGCTGCCAAGGATCTAATTCCTGACGGCGTCGGCACACCAGAAATGGGACCGAATACCTCTGGTCTCGGTCAGGTTTATCAATATTTACTCGTTGCTGAGCCGGGCGCAAATTTTGATGCCATGGAACTTCGCAGTCTTAACGACTGGGTCGTTAAATTACTGCTAATTCCTGCCGAAGGCGTTACCGATGTTCTCTCTTTTGGTGGTGAAGTGCGGCAGTATCAGGTCAATCTGAACCCCTCCAGGTTATTAGCCTATGGTCTGACCCAGGGCGATGTCATGACAGCGCTGGAGCGAAATAACACCAATGTCGGGGGCTGGTATATGAACCGTGGTCAAGAGCAATTGGTGATCCGGGGGACTGGCTGGTTAGATCACGGCAAAAAGGGGTTAGAGCAGCTCCGTCAAGTGTCGCTGAAAACGGTGGATGGAACGACAATCAAAGTGTCAGATGTCGCACAAGTGGCTTTAGGCAGTGATATCCGGCAAGGCGCAGTGACCATGACCCGCAAAAACAGTGAAAGTAAAGTAGAAAATCTCGGCGAGGTAGTTTCTGGCATTGTACTCAAACGAATGGGAGCCAACACCAAAGCAACCATCGATGGGATCAACGAGCGGGTAGAGCGTATTAATCAGGCATTACCTGAAGGCGTTCGATTTGAGGCGTTTTACGACCAAGCAGACTTGATCACACAAGCGGTACAGACCGTTGTTAATGCTCTATTGCTAGCGTTTGTTTTCATTGTCGTTATCCTGGCACTGTTTTTAATGAATCTGCGGGCGACATTTTTAGTACTCATCTCCATTCCAATCTCCATTGGGATCGCATTGATGGTTATGGCATGGTTTGGTCTATCAGCTAACCTGATGTCTCTAGGCGGTATTGCTGTTGCCATAGGTATGTTGGTCGATGGATCAGTGGTGATGGTGGAGAACATGTTTAAACACCTAACGCATCCGGATGCGACACATGACTCCCAAAGACAAACACGGGTGGACTCTGATGAACACCCGGTTGATGCATCTAATGATCACCACGGAATAGCGCTGCGTCTTCAACAGGCCGGCAAGGAAGTGGCTCGTCCCATATTTTTCGCGACAGCCATTATATTAGTGGTATTCATGCCGTTATTCAGCTTTGAAGGGGTAGAAGCTAAGCTTTTTCAACCCATGGCTATAAGCATCATGCTCGCTATATTTTCCGCAGTGTTAGTAGCCCTGCTCATTGTGCCTGCTTTAGCGACTTATCTGTTTCGCCGTGGCGTACGAGAACGTGAGAGTTTTGTGTTAAAACCGCTCGATATAATTTACCGAAAAGGTTTAACCTGGGCGATGGGGCAAAGCAAAATGGTGGTTGGTGCTGCTGCCGTCATGGTGGTCATTACTGCGTTGGTTCTACCACGTCTAGGGACTGAATTCGTACCCGAGCTAGAAGAAGGCACCATCAACCTCCGCGTTACACTCGCTCCTTCTTCTAGTTTAGATACTGCACTGGAAGTTGCTCCTAAGCTGGAATCCCTGTTGATGGAGTTTCCTGAAGTAACTTACGCGCTATCGCGCATTGGTCGGGCAGAAATTGGCGGCGATCCTGAGCCTGTCAACAATATTGAGATTTATATTGGTCTCAAACCAGTGCAGGATTGGATCAGTGCTGATAATCGTTACCAGCTGCAATCGCTAATGGAACAAAAATTAGAGCAACATCCCGGTTTATTACTGAATTTCTCCCAGCCCATAGCGACCCGGGTAGATGAGCTGTTATCGGGTGTTAAAGCACAATTAGCCATCAAGCTATTTGGTCCAGATCTAGTTGTATTAGCTGAAAAAGGACAAGCTATCGAAGCAGTGGTTAAGGAAATAAAAGGTGCTCGAGATGTTGCGATGGAGCAAATCGCTGGTGAATCGCAATTAATAATAAAGCCGAAACGACGAGCTTTGTCCCGATACGGCCTTGCCGTCGGTGATGTGATGGAGCTTGTCAGTGAAGGACTGGGAGGCGCAAGTGCCGGTCAGATTATTAATGGCAATGAGCGATACGACATCTATGTGAGACTGGCTGAGCGATTTCGAACCGATCGGGAAAGTATTGCTGATCTGAGAATACAATCTCCCTCGGGTGCCTGGGTACGCCTTGGTGATGTGGCAGAGGTAAATATCGCATCTGGTCCACCACAAGTACGTCGTGACGATGTTCAACGACGAGTTGTTATTCAGGCGAACGTTCAAGGTCGAGACATGGGTAGCGTGGTCGCCGATATTCGCCAGGCGATCGCTAAGCAAGTAGAACTACCACCTGGTTATTCCGTCGATATCGGCGGTCAGTATGAGAACCAACAACGAGCACAGAAACGGTTGTCTCTAGTTGTTCCTGTCTCTTTAGGGCTGATCGCGTTACTACTTTATTTTGCTTTTGCATCGATCGGACAGGCTATGTTGATCCTGGTGAATGTACCGTTAGCAGTAATAGGGGGCGTATTCTCGCTATGGTTGTCTGGACAGTACCTGTCGGTGCCTAGTTCAGTGGGCTTTATCACCTTGTTTGGTGTAGCCGTACTCAATGGTGTCGTCATGGTGGAAAGTATTAACCAGCGGATCAAGGACGGTCTTCAGGTTGCCAATGCCGTTTTTGATGGAGCGGTTTCAAGACTTAGACCAGTACTAATGACCGCTATGACTTCAGCTCTTGGATTAATTCCGATGTTACTGTCCAATGGCGTCGGCGCTGAGATCCAAAAACCATTGGCTACTGTTATCGTAGGGGGACTCGTCACCGCCACTTTTTTAACATTATTTGTGCTCCCGGTGTTGTTTGCTTGGTTTTCAAAAGGAAAATTTCCACAGAGTACTTAAATTGTTCAACCCTTACACCTTATTTGTTGTAGGGGGGATCACTAGCAACATTAAAAGATTGATAATTAGGAATCCAAAAAGATGCACACTCATGCAGGATCGGAACATGAAAGCTCAAACCGCATTGGTTGGGCATTCGTTCTTAATTTAAGTTTCACGGTGATAGAATTCATTGGCGGTCTGCTTACAAATAGCACCGCCATTATGGCTGACGCTGTTCATGATTTAGGCGATAGTATCTCCATTGGTTTAGCCTGGGTGCTCAATAAGCTAGGCGCTAAAGAGGCTGACGAAACGTATACTTATGGGTATCAGCGTTTCACTCTATTAGGGGCATTAATAAATGGTCTGGTATTACTTATAGGATCGATCTGGATTATTTCGGTTGCCATCCCTAAACTGCAAAACCCAGAAATGCCTGTTGTCGAGGGAATGCTAGGGCTCGCAATTTTCGGTGTACTGGTTAATGGCTTCGCCGCTTTTAAACTCAGTCGAGGAAAATCGTTAAATGAAAAAGTGCTCAATTGGCATTTATTAGAGGATGTACTTGGATGGATTGCGGTATTGATTTTGTCCGTTGTTCTAATGTTTTTCGAAGCGCCAATACTTGATCCGATATTATCGTTGGTATTCACACTTTTTATTCTATTCAATGTCGCTAAAAACCTGCTGTTAACGATCAAGTTGTTTTTACAAGCGACACCAGATAAAAAAGTGTTAAGCGAAATCAGAAACCGCTTGACCAATTTCAATCTGGTAGAAAGCGTCCACCACTTGCACTATTGGTCTCTTGACGGTGAACATCATGTGTTAACGGGACATCTGGTTTTAAACGAATCGGTCACTATTAGTACTATGCAAGATTTGCGAACAGATATCGAAGAGGCGTTGAAACCCTACAATTTTAAACATACGACATTTGAATTCGAGTTTTTTGATGAAGACTGTCGAGACAGTAGTTAACGTTGACATTCAATTGGATACTTGCATTAAAAAGAAATTATTTAGATCCGTGAATGTCGCCATTGAAGCCACTCTAGCAGGTTGCCATAGGAGCCAAACAAACTTCAGATTCTAGTAGTGAATTAGCTAAACTAGCCGTTGAACTACAAACAACCGTTTCATTATTCAAGGTTTAATTTGACTCTATACTTACCACAGGGTTTACAATGAGCGCTATCCTAGAGCGTATTTATAGAGAGCTATCTTATATGAAATTTCTTTTTATTTTTATTATATCCGTTTTCTTGATGAAGCCTTTCGCTTATGCCGAACTACTATTACCAAAAGATATCACCGTTTATAAAAATCCAGACTGTGGCTGTTGTAACGACTGGATCAAATATTTGCGAAAACACAAATACAATGTAACAACAATATCCACCCGAAAAGTTCATTCAGAAAAAGCAAGACTGCGTGTTCCTCCAGAAGTTTCAGCCTGTCACACAGCAGTCATTGGTAATTATGTTGTAGAAGGTCATGTTACCCATAGAGACATCACGCGATTATTATTATTTCAACCAGATGTTATCGGTATCGCTGTACCGGGTATGCCAATCGGCACACCTGGAATGGAAAGAGGTGACACAGTTGTCCCTTACGAGGTTAAGAGTTTTGATAAAGAGGGAAATATTAAGACCTTTGTTAAGCACTAAAGATCATTCAGTTAATCCGTTCGGTGTCTTGCTGATGTTTCCAATATACTTGGCAAAAACAATTAAAAGAACCTTTTATCATAATATATCTAAAAGCTATTGAGTCCATGCTAGGTTTAAAAGAACATGGTCAATCCCAACATCAATAAGTTTTTTCTTTGGCGCGATAGTGTGATTTATTTGGGTGAGAGTTTTGACCCGGATTTTCATCGTCATCATGCCGTTCAGTGTTGCATTTCACTCACAGCTAAATTAAAAATACGATGGGACGGTGTTGAGCAATGGCGAGAGTGTACAGCGGCGATTATTGGTGCAAACGTTACACACAGTATTACTTGCCCTGATGGTCCGGTGTGCTTACTGTATTTAGAAAAAAGTTCAAATAACTATCAGACAATTTTAGATTACCATTGTATTGACTCTAGCTGTCAAACTAAAAAAGAACCACTATTATTAACTAAACCTATACCAACCGAGCTGACAAGGTCACTATTATCAGCACGAACTTCAAATGTAAATACCATTATAGCTAACCAGCTCAAACAACAGTGTTTGAAGGTTTTTAACGGATATATATCATCACAAAACAAGTTAGATCTGCGGATTGCTAAATTACTAAAACTGTTACATTGCCAACCTGAACAATCGTTTTTGGGATGTGATTTGGCTCAAAATATCAACTTGTCTGAGAGTCGAATGCAACACTTATTCAAACAGCAAGTAGGGATCCCTATCAGACGCTATATTTTATGGATGAAACTCAGGCATGTATTGGAGTTAGCATTTGCGGGCACTAGCCTTACAGAAGCGGCTCATGCAACCGGTTTTTCTGATTCAGCCCATTTTTCTCGAACTTTTAAAGCAACCTTCGGGATCACGCCTTCTTTGCTGGTCAATACAAGCAATCGTTCAATCCCGCTATTCTGTGATTAAGCAAATAACAACTTTTTAAAGCATGCTAAATCAAGATAGCTGATTCATTCAAGTCATGTGATATCCGATAAGATAGCATAAACCAATCCAATCCAATCTATGGTTACAACATGAAACAGATAAAATTAACATTACAATTAGTTTATTTTCCGATGATGATTATTGCATTTATCGGAACAGAAATAGTGATCGCCAAAAACGATCTTGGCTTTCATTATACTTTATTGCTCATGGCACTCGCGTTGTTCGTTTCGTTTGCCGTTGAACGTATCATCCCTCACAAGTCAAGCTGGAATAAAAATAAGGGCGATTTAAAACGAGATATATATCATTTTTGGGTCAATGAAGTCATGAATTATTCATCGATGTTTTTGTTGCCTTTTTTATCCATGTTTGCACTTTTTCCCGAGGTGTGGCCATCGCACTGGAATTTTACCTTTCAGCTCATTTTAGCAATTGTCATCTTAGATATCGGTAGTACCATGTTTCACTACCTGTGTCACAAAAACGCTTTTTTTTGGCGCTTTCATGCAGTACATCACGCACCGACCCGCTTATACGGTCTTAACGGGATCATGAAACATCCAGCATTTCAGGCAATGGATGCACTGTTTGCTTTCGGACCACTTATTATAATCGGCATTCCTCAAGATGTTGCATTTGCTTTAGTTTTTAGTATTTTCATTCAACTACTGATCCAACACACCAATGCCGACATAAAGACCGGCTGGTTTAGAGCGTTGTTCGCAACAGCCGAACTACACCGATTCCATCATTTGAAGGGGCGAGCAGGTGATGTCAATTTTGCTTTGTTCTTTTCAATCTGGGACAGGTTGTTAGGGACAGCGTGCTTCCAACATCGCAAACCGCTTAGTGACCATGAAATCGGCATCGGAAACACTGATTATCCAGTCGACTATTGGTCACAAATTAAAAAACCGTTTGAATTGAAAAAGCAGTCAACGGATTCGTTAGAGTTAAGTGAAAAGCTCGTACCATAATTAACGAAATTTAAAAGTCGGCGCATTAACTTAAACCACCATTTAAAAAAACGAACTAAACAAAGAGTGTAATTCTATGAAAACATATAAAACGACATGCAAAGTTGGCGCATGTGAGCCGCAATGTGGATTAGAGATCGATGTTGAGAAAGACAAAATTGTCGAGGTAAGACCCGATCGATCACACCCGATCAGTCAAGGTTTTATTTGCATTAAAGGTAAAGCGGTTCCTGAATACCAAAACGATCCTGAGCGTTTACTTTCCCCGGTTAAAAGAGTTGGCGACAAATTTGAAAAGATTGGTTGGGATACAGCAACTACCGAAATTGGACAGAAATTACGCCAATTGGTCGATCAATATGGAGCAACATCAATTGCGACGTACTGGGGAAATGCCGCTGACTCTACTGGTATGGTTGCCGCAAATACGATTTGTTCAGCGCTTGGTTCACCTAACTCTTTTAATGTTTTATCGCTTGAATATACTGATAGAGGAATGGTTGCTAACGAAGTTCTAGGTGACCAAACTTTAATCCTTCAACCAGATGCTGACAATACGCATTTTGCTCTATTGTTAGGCACTAATCCGCTAGTGACTCAAGGGATGACTTTGTTACAAAGAAGACCTCGCGTCGGTGGTGATCTTAAAAATATTAGCAAGCGTGGTGGCAAAGTGGTGGTGGTGGATCCGAGGGTTACAGAAACGACTCGGATCTCAGATCAGCATATCATGATTAGACCAGGCACAGATCTCTATTTATTGCTAGCGATGATCCACAGAATTTTGTCAAATAAGAGTTACGATGCTGAGTTTGTCGCTCAGTATGCAAAAGGCTTAACAGAGTGGAAGACGTTGGTTAAAAGCTTCACCCCATCAAAGGCTTCAACAGTCACCGGTATTGAAGAGCCGGTGATAGTAGCGCTAGCTGATGAGTTCGCCGCAGCAAAAAGTGGTTTTGTTTCTACTCGCGTTGGAGTACAAACTAGTCATAATACGACATTGACGGAATGGGCGGTATTAACGCTTAATGCCATTACCGGTAACATCGATAAACCGGGCGGAGTCTATTTTAACCCTGGCGCTCTTGATAATACGGCATTGATCCACAAATTTACTAAACGAAAAAATCCAGCCCCCTCTCGTATAGGTAAATATCCACAAATATTTGGTGGACCGCCATGTACGGTTTTTGCGGATGATGTTTTATCGGATGATCCTGATCGTATTCGTGCGTTGATTGTTGTCGCTGGTAATCCAATACTGTCTTTTCCAAATAGGGGGTCTGGAGCCATAACCGCAATATGTCACATATCGCTCTGTAGGTCATATCTATCAAGCACTTCAGAGGTTCTATTCTTTTATTGTATGGATCAAAATATACAATATCTCCTTTGTTTTCTTGCTAAACACAAATGAGTTTTAAGCTTAACACATCAAAAAATAGTCCATATTTTAGTATCTTGAGCCATAGCCGCAATATGTCGCACATTGCTCTACAACCCCTTTAATACAATATCTACAGCCTGACCATAGTTTTTAAGTTGGCTGGTCTTCCAGTAAAATGTAGCCATATCTCTTATCAGATTGTTTTTAAGGACGTTTTTAACGCAGTATAAATAGCGCGCTTTCGCTTTAGTGCAATAATATTAGAAACAATAATGATATATCATTCGAATAGATCAATAGTAATTAAGATTTGACTTCCCGGGGTTGGAACTGATTCAATAGTTCGTTTTTCGCTGTTACTTGGGCTTCCAGTTTTATTGAGTTTTGTTCACTCTTTCGAAGTTCACTTTCTTTAGTTCGGTGATCTTCGAAGAGTGTTTGATATTCAGCTTCAAGTTTATCTAGATCTCTCATTGAAAATAGAAGCTTTTC
>Ga0316207_10003709_pt1 | contig 13916 bp, 12 predicted proteins | sample 6weekpyrite_MG_FD_204943 | JGI IMG/M metagenome (GOLD analysis project Ga0316207, IMG submission 204943) | Microbial mat bacterial communities from mineral coupon in-situ incubated in ocean water Damariscotta River, Maine, United States -... | ecosystem: Environmental > Aquatic > Marine >... | reverse complement strand
CCCGCGATATCCTCGAAGTGGGGCCCATCGGGCTTGGCTGGATGCGCGCGGCGCCCGCCGTTGGCGCGGGGCTCGTTGCTTTATGGCTCGCGATCAAGCCGCTGGAGAAGAATGTCGGGGTCAAGATGCTCTGGGCGGTTGGGGTCTATGGCTTTGCCACTGCGATCTTCGGCTTCAGCCACTCTTTGATACTCAGCCTCGTGGTGCTGGTCATATTGGGTGCGGCCGACATGATCTCGGTCTTCGTTCGCGGTTCGCTGGTGCAGCTCAACACGCCCGATGCCATGCGCGGCCGTGTCTCATCGTTGTCCGGCCTGGCGATATCGGCGTCCAACGAACTGGGCGAATTGCAATCGGGCGTGGCCGCGGCGATTCTTGGCGCAACCGGGGCTGTTGTTTTCGGCGGCGCAGGGGCGATATTGGTAACCGTCATCTGGGCGTTCGCGTTTCCCGAATTGAAGAACGCCCGAACATTCGCTCCCGCTTACCGGGAATGAAATCAGGGATAAGGAGCCGCCACCATGAAGGCTGACAGCGTACTCGCAACCATCGGCAACACACCGCATATCCGCTTGTCGCGGCTGTTTCCGGATCACGAGGTCTGGATCAAGTCCGAGCGTTCCAACCCCGGCGGTTCGATCAAGGATCGCATCGCGCTGGCCATGGTCGAACAGGCCGAGGCGGATGGCCATTTGAAGCCGGGCGGCACGATAATCGAACCGACGTCGGGCAACACCGGTATCGGCCTTGCGATGGTCGCGGCGGTCAAGGGCTATAACCTTGTTCTGGTCATGCCCGAATCGATGTCGCTTGAACGCAGGCGGCTGATGCTCGCCTATGGTGCATCGTTCGATCTTACCCCGCGCGAACTGGGCATGAAGGGCGCGCTTGCCCGGGCGCAGGAACTTGTCGCGCAGACGGATAACGCCTGGATGCCGCAGCAGTTCGAGAACCCGGCCAACATCGCGGTCCACGCCCGTACAACGGCGCGCGAAATCCTGAACGATTTCATGGAGAACCCGGTCGACGTCATGATCACCGGGGTCGGCACCGGCGGTCACCTCACCGGCTGTGCCGAGGCGTTGAAGGAAAAGTGGCAGGCGATGAAAGCCTATGCCGTCGAACCGGAACTCTCGCCCGTGATTTCGGGCGGACAGCCCGGCCCTCACCCGATTCAGGGTATTGGCGCGGGCTTCATTCCCGAAAACCTCCATACCCGTTCGATCGACGGGGCCATTCAGGTCAGCGCGGAAGATGCCAAGGAAATGGCCCGCCGCTGCGCCGCGGTCGAGGGTTTGCTCGTCGGCATCAGTTCGGGCGGAACACTGGCCGCCATCGCCAAGAAACTGCCCGACCTGGATCCGGGCACCCGTATCCTCGGCTTCAATTACGATACGGGTGAGCGTTATCTCTCGGTTCCGGATTTCCTGCCCGAGTAAACGCCCACCCTGTCGTTAGACCGGCATGTCCTTGCGCCTTTCCTTCGCCGCCGGATCAACCGGCGCGAACGAAGGCTTGTGCCGGCATCTCCATGATGGTGGATGCACCGGCCTGAAGCTTGCGCCGCAGGGCGCCGGCATCGGGAAGATGGCTTTCCCCGAAATGGCGGGCAGTCAACAGCTTTGCCTGAATGAAGTCCCCGGCCTCTTCCCCGCTGTCCAAGGCAGCGGCAGCAGCCTTGGCCGAACGCAGCCACATCCAGCCGATCGAGACCAGGCCCAGGATGTCCATGTAGTGATACGCCGCCGATCCGACATTGTTCGGATTGGAGGGGCCGTTCTGCATCAGCCACATCGACGCCGCCTTCAATTCGCCATTGGCCTTGCCCAATGCTTCGGCAATGTCCGATAGGCGATCGTCGCCACCTGCGGCAGCGATGTCCTTGTCCACAATGGCGAAGAACGACTGGATCGCACGGCCGCCGTGCATCGCGAGTTTTCGCCCGACAAGGTCCATGGCCTGCACGCCGTTCGCACCTTCATATATCTGCGTGATGCGGGCATCGCGGACGAACTGCTCCATCCCGTTTTCGGCGATGTAGCCGTGACCGCCCCATACCTGCTGCATATCCTGCGCAACGCGCATGCCGATATCGGTGCCGATGGCCTTTACCACTGGGGTGAGCAGCTGAACCATGTCGTCCGCCGCCGCGCGGACATCGTCGCTTTCGCCGGTCTTGGCGATATCCGATTGCAGCGCAACCCAAAGCGCCAGCGCGCGCATCCCTTCGGTGCGGGCGCGGCTGTCAAGCAGCAGGCGCCGGACATCGGGATGCACGATCAGCTGATCGGCGCTTTCTTCGGGCTCCTCGGCCCCTGTAAGCGAACGGCCCTGCCTGCGATCAAGCGCATAGGCCGCACCGTTCTGATAGGCGTTTTCAGCCTGCGAATAACCCTGCAGGCCGACCCACAGGCGCGCCGCGTTCATCATGATGAACATCGCGGCGAGACCCTTGTTCTCATCCCCGACAAGCCAACCTTTCGCACCGTCGTAATTCATCACGCAGGTCGCGTTGGCGTGGATGCCCATCTTCTCCTCGATCGAACCGCAGGAAAGCGAATTGCGTTCACCCGGATTGCCATCCGCATCGGGAAGGTATTTGGGCACGATGAACATCGAGATGCCCTTCGTCCCCTTTGGCGCATCGGGCGTGCGGGCAAGGACAAGGTGCACGATGTTCTCGGTCAGGTCATGTTCGCCGGAGGAGATGAATATCTTGGTCCCGGTAACGGCAAAACTGCCATCACCGTTCGGTTCGGCCCTCGTGCGGAGCAGGCCAAGATCGGTGCCTGCGTGCGGTTCGGTCAGGTTCATGGTGCCCGACCATTCGCCGCTGACCATCTTCGGCACGTAAAGATCGCGCAGTTCCTGCGAAGCGCGCGTCTCGATCGCCTCGATCGCGCCGGCGGTCAGTCCGAAATACATGCCGAAAGCCATGTTTGCCGACGTCATGTATTCTTCCACCGCGAAACTGAGCACACCGGGTAGCCCCTGCCCGCCGCGTTTCTCGTCCATGGCAAGTGTCGTCCATCCGGCCTCGCGCACTTGTGCGTAAAGCTCCTTGAACCCCGACGGGACCGTGACCGAACCATCGTCATTGCGGGTGCAGCCTTCCTTGTCGGCGGGAAGGTTCGTCGGCGCGATAACCTCGGCGAAGAAACGGCCTGCTTCCTCGAGTATCGGGGCGATCATGTCGGCGTCGAAATTTTCGAACCCGGGGGTGCCGGCAAGTTCGGGCAGACCGATGACCTGCTCTAGGACAAAGCGCGTGTCGCGCACGGGTGCTGTATAAGTGGGCATTTCAATCCTCTCCGTCTACCGGGCTCGTTCGTGCCTCTACTTCCTCGATGAAGTCCTTGAGGACGCCCATGGCCCAAACGATGTCGTTCTGTTGGCGTTCCAGTTTGGCGAGTTGGCTGCGGCATCTTTCCAGCGTTACGCGGCGCTGTACGTCGCTCCCGCCTTCCACCTCGTATAGATCGAGCAGCTCTCCCACTTCGTCGAGGGAGAATCCCACGCTTTTTGCGCGCTCGATCCAGCGAAGCCGGGCGCGATCACGCTCGCTGTATATTCGCTGACTGCCTTGGCGATGCGGGGCGATCAGGCCGCGTTCCTCGTAGAAACGAAGCGCGCGCGGCGTGATCGAGAATTCTGCCGAGAGTTCAGCAATCGTCCAATTAGTCTTCGCGTCGTTTTCGGCAGGTGCGATCATGCGCCCCTACCTAGTTTACGTTAACGTCAACGTCAATCCCTGATGGTAAGCCCATCCGGCGTCACACGGCGATAGAAACATGACCGCGCATTGGTGTGGCAGGCAGGGCCATGCGGCTCCACTCTCAGCACAAGGCAGTCCTGGTCGCAGTCCACCAACATCTCGACAAGCGCGAGGACATGGCCCGATGTCTCGCCCTTTTTCCATAATTTCTGACGCGAGCGAGACCAGAAATGCGCAAAACCGGTATTCCGTGTCAGGTCCAATGCGTCTGAATTCATGTGCGCGACCATCAACACCTCGCCCCCTTTGGCATCGACGCAAACCGCGGTAATCAGACCATTTGTGTCAAAGCGTGGTTGGAACCGCGCAGTGGTTTCGATTGTCGCGTCGGACATGTCAGCCTTTCGGAATTGAACAGCAGCGAAGGATCTCGCATTTCTGTTGTTGCACGATAGGCACACCGTTGCATAATTTCCATTCCAAAGCGGTGAAGCCCCTTTCATGACGTACAGAGCAAGTGCACAACACGCTCACGGCTTGAGGGAGCCGGACACCCGAAAGGGTACCGACGTTATCGCAGACGTCCTCAGATGCGGTCTACGTTCAGGGAAATTGGCAGAGCCGGGGGGCCTGCCGACAATTGAGGGGATCGGGCGGCAGCTCAGGATCGACGGGATCCTTGATGCGCCATCAACCCGATTAGTCACGCGGGACGCCTGGGATCGAATGATCCCGGGCGTTTCTCGTTTTTGCCCTGACCAATGCATTATGGCGTCCCTGCAGATCCGGAACGCGCGGATCGGAAACCGCGCGCGCATAGCATGCGATGACGACTCGCCTTGCCCCCGAATGTTTGAGCACGCTGACACAGGCATCGCTTGTCGCACCGCTGGTCAAAACGTCGTCAACCAGAACGATGTCGCGCCCTGCAATCCGATCCTCCCAATTGCGCGAAAGGGCAATCGCACCTCGCAGCACCTCTCTGCGTTTCTCTGGGCCGAGGCCGCCGAGGCTGGGCGTTGCGCGAATTCGCCGCAGGCCATCGGGTGCGAATGGCCAGCTCCTTGCCTTGGCAAGTGACCGGCCGATCAAGGCGGACTGGTTATATCCCCGCTTCCACAGCCGCCATCGGTGCAACGGCACTGGCATGACAAGGCACGTTTCCCCCGCTCCATTCCCCATGCGCGCGGCCAGCGTGCGCCCCATCGGTCCGGCCAGCGCAATCCGGCCCGTGTGTTTCAGGCCAAGCACGAGTTCGCGCGAGACATCGCCATAGATCGTGGCCGCTACGATACCATCGTGTTCGGGCGGTGCCGCGATGCAGGATGCGCATTGCCGGCCAGCAGCAATGTCATCGGCATCGAAAGGCATCTGGCATGTCTCGCAGGAAGGATGTCCCGGAAGCCGGAGCATTCCCCAGCACGGCGCGCACAAGCCATCGTCTCCATCTGCGCTGCCCGCAATGGCATCACCGCATGCCGGGCAGCGCGGCGGGAACGCGAAATCGATGATCGGGGCAAGAGTTTGACGAAGCGTCACATTCAGAGGCTTGCCGTGCGCGGCATCGGGAAGCAAGCTTGCTTGCCGGGCTCATCCACGGCAAGGGGCACAGCCATGCAAGCCCCCTCCCCGCCCAGCATCTTTTCGCGCCGCCGCCGCATCGCCGCCCGCGCCCGGATGGCCCGGTTGCGCCAGGATGGAAATGCGGTTTCGACGGTCGCGCGAGAGATTGCCGCCGACGCAGCAGATCGTCTTGGCTTTCTCAATCGCACGTTTGACCGTGTGCTCGTGCTTGGCGATGTGACCGGGGCTTTCGCACAAGAATTGCCGGGGGCGAGTGATGTGACGCGTGCCGACCCTTCGCCCCTCCTCGGCGTCCCTGTCGATGAGGAGCAGCCGCTTGCGGGCGGCCCTTATGATCTGATCGTTTCGCTGGGACTGCTCGACACGGTGAACGATCTGCCTGGCGCGCTCGTCCTGATGCGCCGCGCGCTTGCCGCCGACGGTTTGATGATAGCCAGTTTTCTTGGGGCGGGCAGCGTTCCGACCCTGCGCAAGGCGATGCTTGCCGCCGATGGCGACCGCCCTGCACCGCGTATTCACCCGCAAGTGGACGTGCGCGCAGCGGGCCAGCTCATGACCCGCCTCGGGTTTGCCAGCCCGGTGGTCGATGGGTGGAGCTTTGACGTCGGCTTTGAAAGCCTTGACCAGTTGGTTGGTGACTTGCGGGCACAGGCGCTTGGCAATGTTCTGGCCGATCCCGGTCCGCCGCTGGGCCGATCGTCATTTGCCGCAGCCCGAAACGCATTCGCGGACGAGGCCGGTGATGGTGGCCTCGTCCGCGAAAGATTCGAGATTATCACGTTGAGCGGGTGGAGCCCCGCTCCGCGCTCTTAGCTGTTCAGCGCCGCCTGCGCCGCAGCCAGGCGGGCAATCGGCACACGGTAGGGCGATGCCGACACGTAATCTAGGCCCACCTTCTCGCAGAAAGCGATGGAGGCAGGGTCGCCGCCATGTTCGCCGCAGATGCCCAGCTTGATGTCCGGACGCACCGCGCGGCCACGCTCTGCACCCAGTTCCACGAGCTGGCCGACCCCTTCGATGTCGAGGCTGACAAACGGATCGCGGGGGTAGATGCCCTTGTCGACATAAGGCCCGAGGAAGCGGGCGGCATCGTCCCGCGAAACGCCAAGCGTCGTCTGTGTAAGGTCGTTGGTCCCGAACGAGAAGAACGCTCCTTCTTCGGCGATTTCCCCGGCCATCAGAGCGGCGCGCGGCAATTCGATCATCGTCCCGACAAGGTAGTCGAGCGTCGTGCCCTTGGCGGCAAAAACCTCGCCGGCAACCTTGTCGACCAGCGCCTTGAGGATTTCCAGTTCACGCCTTGTCCCGACCAGGGGGATCATGATTTCGGGAACCGGTGCATCCCCGCTTTCGGTGGCGACCTCGATGGCTGCCTCGAAAATGGCCTGGGCCTGCATCTCGTAGATTTCGGGGAACGTGATGCCAAGGCGGCAGCCACGGTGGCCGAGCATCGGGTTGAATTCGTGCAGTTCATCCGCCCTGCGCTTAAGGTGGTCGATGCCGTATCCCGTGATCTCGGCCAGGTCCTCAAACTCGGTATCGCCCTGCGGCAGGAATTCGTGCAGCGGGGGGTCAAGCAGGCGGATGGTGACCGGAAGACCGGCCATTTCGGTGAAGATCGCCTTGAAATCGCTACGCTGCTCGGGAAGCAGCTTGGCGAGTGCGGTTTCGCGCCCCGCCTTGTCTTCGGCCAGGATCATCTGGCGCACGCTGGAAATGCGGCTTGCGTCGAAGAACATATGCTCCGTACGGCAAAGGCCGATGCCTTCGGCGCCGAACTGGCGCGCCATCTTGCAGTCGGCAGGGGTTTCGGCGTTGGTGCGCACCCTCATCCGGCGCTTGCCATCGGCCCATTCCATGAGCGTCGCGAAATCGCCGACCAATTCGGGCTCGATCGTGGGAACCGCGCCGAGCATGACTTCGCCTGTCGACCCGTCGAGAGTGAGGATGTCGCCTTCCCTGATTTCGTTCGAACCAATCCGCGCCGTCTTGGACTTGCGATCGATTGAGAGCGCCGATGCGCCCGAGACACAGGGACGGCCCATGCCGCGCGCAACGACGGCCGCGTGGCTGGTCATGCCTCCGCGCGCTGTCAAAATGCCCTTGGCCGCGTGCATCCCGTGGATATCCTCCGGGCTGGTTTCGACCCGCATGAGGATGACTTCCTCGCCCTTTTCCGCCCAGCTTTCCGCCGTATCGGCGTCAAAGACAGCCTTGCCCGATGCCGCGCCCGGCGATGCGGGTAGCCCCACGGTGAGGACGTTACGCTCCGCCTCGGGGTCGAGCGTAGGGTGAAGGAGCTGATCGAGCGCCATCGGGTCGATCCGCCTGATCGCGGTCGATTCGTCGATAAGACCCTCTTCGACCATGTCGACCGCCATTTTCAGCGCAGCCTTTGCCGTGCGCTTGCCGGTTCGGGTCTGCAACATCCAGAGCACACCCTGCTGCACGGTGAACTCGATATCCTGCATGTCGCGGTAATGATTTTCGAGCAGGTCGAAGACCTTTGCAAGCTGACCATAGGCGTCGGGCATCGCTTCTTCCATCGAAGGCGCGGTTGCACCGGCTGCCTCGCGGGCGTCCTTGGTCAGGTACTGCGGGGTGCGGATGCCTGCGACAACATCTTCGCCCTGCGCATTGATGAGGTATTCGCCGTAATAGGCGCGCTCACCCGTTGCCGGATCGCGGGTAAAGGCAACGCCGGTGGCCGACGTGTCGCCCATGTTGCCAAAGACCATCGCCTGTACGTTCACGGCCGTGCCCCAGCCGCCGGAGATGTCATTCAGGCGGCGGTAGACCTTGGCGCGCTCCGAATCCCAGCTACCGAAAACGGCCTCGATGGCGCCCCATAGCTGCTCACCCGGATCCTGCGGAAACGGGTGGCCGAGTTCACGTTCGGCAATCTGTTTGAATTCGGCGACGAGTGCCTTCCAGTCATCGGCGGTAAGCTCGATGTCGTTGTAATAGCCTTTGTCTTCCTTGGTGATTTCCAGCGCTTCTTCGAACAGGCCGTGATCAAGGCCGAGAACCACGTCCGAATACATCTGGATGAACCGGCGGTAGGAATCCCATGCAAAGCGTTCATCGCCCGACACGCTGGAAAGGCCCTGCACAGTCTCGTCGTTGAGACCGAGGTTCAGGACAGTGTCCATCATGCCCGGCATGGAAACGCGCGCGCCCGAACGAACCGAGACCAACAGGGGATCGGCGGCATCGCCGAACTTCTTGCCCACGGTCTGTTCGATATGGCCCATTGCCGAGGCAACGTCAGCCCGCAGGGCGTCGTCGAAATTCGCCCCTTCGGCGAGATACTTGACGCACATCTCGGTGGTGATCGTGAAACCGGGCGGAACCGGCAGACCGATCGAAGCCATCTCGGCAAGGTTTGCGCCCTTGCCACCGGTGATCGTCTTGTCCTTCGCGCGCGGATCGTCCGAAACCGCGTTGCCCCCGAAGGTGTAGACATATTGCGTCATGATACCCTTGACCTCTAATTGCGAAACCTTGCAGTGCAGCAAAAGCGGCCCGGCAAGGCGTCAGTCGCCCTCAACGGCCTCGCTTTAATGATTACAGTGCCCAGAGTCAGCCCTCGATCCGAGAAAAGTCGGCGACTTTGTGCACCGCAGCAACGAACCGGGCCAGCAGGGCCAGCCGCGCCGTGCGTTTTACCGGATCTTCGTCGTTGACCGTAACGTCATCGAAAAACGTATCGATCGGAGCGCGCAGCGAGGCGAGCGCGGCCATGGCGGCTCCGAAATCCTCCACCCCAATCGCCGCGTTGGCCGCTGGCTCTGCCTTGTCGAGCGCGTCGACCAGCGACTGTTCAGCCGTTTCGCGTTCGTAGGGGGCCGTCTTGCCGCGCTGGGCCACGATGGAACCGACGTCGGGATCGTCGACCAGGGAAAGCGGATCTTCCTCGCCCGTGCGTGCGATACGGTCAGTTCCTTCGAAGCCTTCTTTCTTGAGGATGTTGCCCGCACGCTTGTACCCGGCGAGCAGGTTCGCGCCATCATCACTCGCCATGAAGGACTGGAGCGCCTTCACCCGTGCGAGAAGCCGGACCAGATCGTCCTCACCGCCCAGTGCGAAAACCGCGTCGATCAGGTCGTGGCGTACGCCCGCTTCCTTTTGCTGAACCTTGAGACGGTCGGCAAAGAAGTCGAGCAGGTCGCCGTCAGCAACTGCGATGCGCAGGCCATTGTCGGTTAGCAGCCGAATGACCGCCAGTGCGGCACGGCGCAGGGCAAACGGGTCTTTCGAACCGGTCGGCTTTTCATCGATTGCAAAGAAGCTGCGCAAGGTATCCAGCTTGTCCGCAAGACTTACCGCCACCGTTACAGGCGCGGCCGGCACGTCGTCGCCCTGTCCCACCGGCTTGTAATGATCGCGGATCGCATCGGCCACGGGATCGGGCAAACCTTCGGAACGGGCGTAATAACCGCCCATAAGACCTTGAAGTTCTGGGAATTCACCGACCATTTCGGTAACAAGATCAGCCTTGCAGAGCAGCGCTGCCATTTCCGTCATGTCCGGATCCGCACCCGGCACGATGCCCTGCTCCGCCAGCGAGCGGGCCAGCTTTGCGACGCGCTGCACCTTGTCTGCCAAAGTGCCCAGTTTTTCGTGGAAGGTGATGCGTTCCAGCTTCTCGGCATGTTCGGCAAGAGCGGTCTTCTGGTCCACGTCCCAGAAGAAGCGCGCGTCAGACAGGCGGGCGGCCAAAACCTTGCGGTTGCCGTCCACGATCACCGAGGGATCCTCGGCTGAAATGTTGGCCGTGCAGACAAAGGCGTTGGCCAGCTTGCCATTCGCGTCGTTGCATACGAAATACTTCTGGTTGGTGCGGGCCGTCAGCTGGATCACCTCTGGCGGCACGTCGAGGAAGCCTTCATCGAAGCGGCCAAGCAAAGGCACCGGCCATTCGGTCAGACCCGCATTTTCGATCACGAGGCCTTCGTCTTCGACCAGGATCAGGCCGGCATCGTCAGCCGCCTTCAATGCCCCGGCGCGAACCATGTCCTGCCGTTCGGCGTGATCAACCACAACGTGGCATGCGCGCAGCTTGTCGGCATAATCGTGTGCGCCGCCGATCGTCACTTCGCCCGAATGGTGAAAGCGGTGACCCACGGTAGCATAAGCCGATGCAACGCCGCCAACTTCGCAGTCGACCAGATCATCGCCAAGGATCGCCACGATACCAGAAAGCGGGCGCACCCAGCGCAGGCTTTCCGTACTGATCGAGGCATCGCCCCAGCGCATCGATTTGGGCCACGGAAATGCACGAACGATGGCGGGAATCGCCTCGGCCAGAACATCGCGCACGGCGCGGCCGGGGATGTTCCTTACCGCGAAGTAGGTCGCGCGGCCCTTTACATCACGCACTTCAAGCTGATCGCGGGTGACACCGTTCTTCTTGCAGAAACCCTCAACAGCCTGATCGGGCGCGCCTTCGGGCGGGCCCTTTGCCTCTTCGCTCACGGCCTCGGTCTGAAGCGGCAGATCCCGCGCGACAAGGGCAATGCGGCGCGGCGTGGACCAGACGGTCACTTCGCCCAGAACCACCCCTGCCCCATCCATTTCGGCGCGAAACAGACGTTCAAGATCGGCGCGTGCACCGGCCTGCATCCGGGCCGGGATCTCTTCGCTCAGCAGTTCGAGGAGAAAATCGCTCATTTCGACCACTCCGGATAGGTCCGGGCCCAAACGGGCGCTTCCTTTGCCATGTGCGCTTCGCACGACCCGCGCGCAAGATCACGCACCCGGCCCATGTAGCTGGCCCGTTCCTGCACACTGATCACGCCGCGCGCCTGCAGCAGGTTGAAGATGTGGCTGGCCTCGATCGCCTGCTCATAAGCGGCGATGGGAACACTGGCGTCCAGCGCATTGCGACATTCCGCCTCGGCCTTGTTGAACAGGTCGAACAGTGCGCCGGTTTCTGCGACTTCGAAGTTCCACTTCGACATCTGCCTCTCGTTCTCGAGGAACACGTCGCCATAGGAAACGCCCTGCGCATTGAAGGCGAGATCGTAGACGTTGTCGACGCCCTGGATATACATGGCGAGGCGTTCGAGGCCGTAAGTCAGTTCGCCCGCGACCGGCTTGCAATCGAAACCGCCCATCTGCTGGAAATAGGTGAACTGCGTCACCTCCATCCCGTCGCACCAGACTTCCCAGCCAAGCCCCCATGCGCCCAGCGTCGGGCTTTCCCAGTCATCCTCGACAAAGCGGATGTCATGCTTGAGCGGGTCGATGCCGATGACTTGCAGGCTATCGAGATACCACTGCTGGATTTCAGGCGGACTGGGCTTCAATATCACCTGGTACTGGTAATAATGCTGAAGCCGGTTCGGATTTTCGCCATACCGGCCGTCGGTCGGACGGCGGCAAGGTTGCACAAACGCGGCATTCCACGGCTCTGGCCCCAGCGCGCGCAGCGTTGTTGCCGGATGAAAGGTGCCTGCGCCCATGCGCATGTCATAGGGCTGTAGAACGAGGCAGCCCTTTGCACTCCAGAAATCGTGAAGCGCGAGGATCATGTCCTGAAAGGATCGGGTGGGATCGCGTGTCATGCGCGCGGCCATGACGCAGGGCGGCAAAGCCGTCAATGCCGCTCTGGTTCCAATCCATCGTGCGCCGCCGCGATGTCAGGTTCTCAGGACCATATGTAAGGTTATATTGACAATGTCAGCGAATCGCGTCATTTAGTCAGGTATGCATTACATATTGTAAGGCTTAGGAGACAGTACATGTTTCTCAATCCCACTCCCGGCAATTTCAGGGCGCAGGCGCGCATCAGACTGCATTACCATTTCCTGTTCGGCATGTCGGTCCTCTTGGGGCTTCAGGTCGGCGCGCGGATCTGGAACTGACGTGAACAACCGCCTTCGCGTCCTGCGCGCCGAAAGGCAGTGGAGCCAGGCGGACCTGGCGATCCGGCTCGACGTATCGCGCCAGGCCGTGAACGCGATCGAGACGGGGAAACACGATCCCTCGCTCCCGCTTGCGTTTCGCATCGCCCGCCTTTTCGATATGAAGATCGAGGAAATTTTCGATGATGGCCATGACTGAGGAAGAGACCACCGGCTCTGCCGCCAGAAACGCTGCGGGCCTCTTGCTGAGCGGTGCGCTCGGCCTGTTCCTGCTGGGCGTTGTGACGGGGATCGCGACAAACTGGATAAGCGGCGATGCAGTCAAGATCAAAGCGGCAATCGTCTTCGCGATCTGCGTGCCATTGGGCATCGCCTCCGCCCTTGGCGCGCGACATTTCCTGAAGAAACTGAACGGCGGCGCCGTTTCCAGTTCGACCCGCAAGTCGCGGCTTGCCGTACAGCTTGCCATTGCCGCAGGTGTTCTGGGCGGAATGGCCGCCGGGATCACCAATGCGTTCGGAATGGAGTTTGCGCTATTCTCGAACGCCCCCGCACCGGCTCTCGCCGTCATTTCGCTTATCGCGGTGTGGTGCCTTCTGGCCCCTGCGCTTTCCATCATGTGGTGGCGCCATATCGATGAGCATGAAAAGGCTGCCTACAGCAGTTCGGCTCTCATTGCGCTCAATGCCTATTCGATAATCACACCCGGCTGGTGGCTGCTCTGGCGCGGGGGAATGGCGCCTGCCGTCGATCCGATGATCGTATTCCTTTCGGTCATCACCTTGTGGGGCGCCGTCTGGATGGTCCGCCGCTACGCCTGATCCGGCGCTCACCTGTAATTCACCATTTCCGCACTATCTAAACCTACGCACATTCTAAGAGGGTCCCATGAAGTTCAAGAATCTCCTGCGCCGACTTGCGCCTGCCGCCGCGCTAACAATGATGGCCGCCCCTGCCCTGGCAGAGGAAACCGTACTCGACAGGGCCGATGCGGATCCTGCGCTCTGGGTGGTTGAGGATGACGATACCACCGTCTACCTTTTCGGCACGATGCACGCGCTCAAACCCGATGTCGTCTGGTTCGATGACGCTGTGTCCGAGGCATTCGAAGGCTCTGACGAACTGGTTCTGGAAATGGTCCCGCCCGAACAGGCGCAGATGGCCGCTGTCGTTCAATCGTCTGCCATCGCACAGCCGGGACAGGGCCTTTCCACCATCCTGACGCCTGAGCAGTACGGCCGTTTTTCTATCGCCGCCGAACAGATCGGCATCCCGGCCCAGGCTCTTGAGCCGCTTCGCCCGTGGTTTGCCGGCATCACGCTGGCTGCTGCGCCGCTCGAACAGCTTGGCTATTCCACCGAAGCAGGCGCCGAGACCATCTTGCAGAAGGCTGCCGGTGAAAAGGGCATGAGCCTTGTCGGGCTGGAAACCTTCGAACAGCAGATGGGCTTCTTTTCGACGATGAGCGAGGAAGACCAGATCGCATTCCTGATGGCAGGTGTCGACGACATGGACAAGATCGAGGAAACCTTCGCCAACATGGAAAAGGCATGGGCCACGGGCGATACCTCGGCCACGGCGGCCCTGCTAAACGAAGGGTTGTCGGAAACGCCGGTGATCTATGACATCCTGCTGTCCCGGCGTAATGCCGCATGGGCGGAATGGATCGGCACGCGCATGGCGCAGCCCGGCACGGTATTCATCGCGGTGGGCGCTGGCCATCTGGCCGGTGATGACAGCGTGCAGGC
>Ga0316207_10003708_pt1 | contig 13918 bp, 9 predicted proteins | sample 6weekpyrite_MG_FD_204943 | JGI IMG/M metagenome (GOLD analysis project Ga0316207, IMG submission 204943) | Microbial mat bacterial communities from mineral coupon in-situ incubated in ocean water Damariscotta River, Maine, United States -... | ecosystem: Environmental > Aquatic > Marine >... | reverse complement strand
GCCAACATTAGCTCGTACCGCCTTTGCCATGTTCTTTACGCCAATAACTAATTATTCCCGGCAGCACCAGTACAATAAATAACGCTAACATAGAATATAATGGCCACGTCACTGGCTTGTTCCACTCATCACGTTTATTTGCACGTAGCTGTGGTTCTAAACGTTTATACTTAAGCGTATTGTTTGCCATCACGTGCGGTTTAACATTGCGATACCAGTTATGATGCAAGCTAAATGATTTAGGGTGTAACCCCCATAACCAAGGGCTATCTCGTTGTGCAATATTTACCATTTTGTCGATAAGCGCTAAACGCTCCGGCCCATTGTCCATATTCTTCATTTGTTCAAATAAAACATTAAATTCTGGACTATCGTAATTTGAAGAGTTGACCCCTCCCTTACCAACTTTTGCATTCGGACCATACAATAAAAACATAAAGTTCTCTGGGTCAGGGTAATCAGCGTTCCATCCCCATTCGAATATTTGGGCAGAACCATTATTCATTTTATCCTGGAATCGATTGTAGTCAGTACTACGAATATTCAATTCAATATTTAACTTAGCATATTGCTTACGCCACCAATCTAATTGAGATTTGGCGTCGGGCCCAGTTCCTGCTGTATCTAGGTTAAGAATTAATTGTTCACCAGTTTTTTTATCAATTCCATTTGGATAACCTGCCTCAACAAGTAGTTTGCGAGCCACACTTAATGGTTTTCGCTTTGCACGGCCATTGACCCAATCATACACATACGGGTTAACTCCCGCTTCACCTTCACGATTGCCGTACAATCCGAATGGTAAAGGCCCTTGCGCAGCAAGACCTCGACCATTTAGGAAGATCGAAATATATTCTTCATAATCTACCGCAATTGCAATTGCCCGCCGCAACTTACGCGCTCGTTCTGATAAACCACCAATTACTGGATCATTCATATTAAATCCCGTGTAATAGGTGGAGGCTTTAATCGCTGTCAATAAACTAATTCCTTTCTTTTCCATGGAATCAGTCAAGGTAGGATCACCTTGTGTCGTAATGCTCACTGCTTGATCAAAACTATCAGAGCTTATACCTGAGCTATCATAATAACCTTGTAAAAATTTGTTCCAATAAGGGATTCCTTCGCGCTCAAGACTAAAAACAATTTTATCTATAAAAGGTAACGCCTTGCCAGCATCTTCTAACAGACCTGCGTCGTCATCACCAGGCCCGCCCTCAGAGGGGTAAAATTCTTTCATATAATTCGGATTACGTTCCATCACCATTTTTAAGTTGGGATTATTAACCGATAACATATAAGGCCCACTACCAACGGGATACCAATCTAAAGTTATGTTCTTGTCTACCATGCCCGCCTGCGCATAAAACTGATCTGCTTCAAAAGGCATTGGCGCAAAGAAAGGTAACGCCATCCAGTATTTTAATTGCGGATACTTACCTTTAATTTTTATTGTATAAATATAGCGGTCAACTACTTTGACTCCTTCAAGATCGAATTTCCGCAGATCGAGGTAGAAATCATCTTCTAATTCAACATTTTTAACGCCTTGCTTATACGCCGATGATAATTCTTTTGCTAACTCAGGTAAGCCGATAATGTAATCAGCCATAATGCCAAAAATAGGCGAATTTAATTTGGGGTGTGCGAGTCGCTTTAGCTGATAAACATAATCTTGCGCTGTTAGCTCACGACTTGAGGTTTCAGGAAAATCGTTCAGGCTATAAATATTCTCAAATTGCGCAGGCTTTAGGTTTTGGTAAAGCGGTTCGCCCGTAGAGCTTTTAGCAAAAGCAGGATGCGGTTGGTATTTGATACCTGGACGTATCTTAATTGTATACTCACTAAATGAAATCTTGCTCGCATCAACACCATCCGCTAACACATTCCCCGTATCATCTAGATAGCGAACCTTTGGCATTTCTGAAGCGGCAAATGGAACCAGTTCATACGGTCTTTTCAAATAGTGATACTGCAGGGGCGGCATATAAATATTAGCGATAAATTCATATTCATTTGAGCTATATGACTGCGCCGGATCGAGATGTTTGGGGCGTTTATCAAATGAAGCATAAAACGTGTTTGCTAGCCGTTCAGCTCTAGGATAAGGATTATTCCAATTACCCTCACCGCAAGAGACGAGAGTAACAAGACTTATAAAAAAAAGGCTTCGCCAGCGCATTGATTTTTATTATTCCGTTTTATTGCAATTAATTCGGCTTGTCCATTTAGACCAGATAAACAAACATGTTACCATCTGCCTATAGGTGTTTAAATACTGTAACACTCATTTATGCTACACGCTCGTAAAGGCTGAATAAAGGTAATCATATGGGATTTTTAGAAGGTAAACGTGCACTCATCGTTGGATGTGCCAGTAACCGTTCAATTGCATGGGGAATTGCTCAAGCCATGCGTAGTCAAGGTGCAGAACTCGCTTTCACCTATCAAACTGAAAAACTCCAAGCGAGAGTCGAAAAAATGGCGGCCGAGTTAGATTCTGACATTTGCTTGCCATGCGATGTCGCCAGCGACGAACAGATTGAAAAAGTCTTTGAAAATTTGGACAATTACTGGGATCACCTTGATATCATTATCCATTCCGTCGCCTTTGCCCCCAAAAATGAGCTTGATGGCAGCTACCTAGATGCCGTTACCCGCAGCGGTTTCAATACTGCTCACGAAATCAGCTCCTACAGCTTCGCAGCACTTGCCAAAGCTGGACGCAATATGATGGAAGGCCGAGATGGCGCCCTGTTAACGCTTAGTTACTTAGGTGCTGAACGCGCAATTCCTAATTACAACGTCATGGGACTCGCAAAGGCCAGCCTTGAAGCCAATGTACGTTATATGGCGAGAGACCTTGGTCCAGATGGCATTCGTGTCAATGCTATTTCGGCAGGCCCAATTCGAACATTGGCCGCATCCGGCATTAGTGGTTTCCGTAGCATGCTGGACCGTTTTGCAGCAACCGCTCCGTTACGCCGTAATGTAACCATCGACGAAGTTGGTAATGTCGGCGCATTTCTTTGTTCTGATCTTGCATCAGGCGTGACTGGTGAAATTACTTACGTGGATGCCGGATACAATACTGTAGGGATGGATTTCGCTGAGCCTGTAGATAAAGAATGACCTCATCACTTAGATTTTGAGTTAATAACGCAGAGTACCCAAAGGCGCAGAGCTCGCAAAGAAATTCTTTAATGTTTCTCTGCGAACTCTGCGCCTTTGCGATCTTTGCATTAAAATCTTAGGAAATAACTTAAAGCTAATAAACTAGAAAAACGCCTAATCTTTTAAAATCCCCTCTTCACCTTCTAGTTTACCGATCGTCACCGCACCACATGAATCACTAAATATATTTACTGCGGTACGACACATATCAAGAAGCCGATCGACAACAAAGATTAACGCAATACCCTCAGCAGGTAGCCCGATATACCCAAGAATAATAGTAATGGCTACCAAACTTGCGGAAGGAATTCCCGCGACACCGATAGACGTTAACAAGGCCAATAAAACAATCACAAATTGCTGAGTAAAGCTAAGATCAAGACCATAAGCTTGCGCAATAAATATCGCAGCAACACATTCATACAATGCAGTGCCATCCATGTTGACTGTTGAACCTAATGGTAGGACAAAACTACTAGTACGGTTTGATACACCCGCATTTTTTTCTACACACTCTATTGTTAAAGGTAAGGTTGCTGAAGATGAAGCGGTTGAAAAAGCGGTTAACAAGGCTGGAGCCATCGCGCGATAGTGGCGCAGAGGGTTTACACCAGCAACATAACGCAAAATTAATGGCATAGCGATAAACATATGAATGGATAAAGCCAGGATAACGCTAAGGAAAAACCAACCGAGTGTTTCCATCAAGGTCAAAAATTGGCCTGCACCAGTATCAGCGACGACTGCTGCAACTAAACCAAATACACCTAGCGGGGTAAATTTCATAATCAACAGAGTAATACGCAACATTACTTCATAAAGACCCTGCCAAAAATTATACTGACTTTCCGCATAGGGCTCGCCAATGCGTGCCAGAAAATAACCAAATAACAAGCTGAAGAAAATAAGGCCAAGCATCTGACCATCTGCTGCAGCTGAAATAATATTTGGCGGGATCATACGTATAAAAACGCTAACGATATCACCTGCACCTCGCCCTTCTACTTTCTCTGTAATAGCAGATACATCCGCCGTTAAATTAATTTGTTCCTTTACGGCTTCACCATCAACAATACCGGGTTGAATAGCATTCACCACCATCAAACCAATCGTGACTGAAATAAAGGTAGTTGCGAGATAGTAAAGAAGGGTTTTGCTGCCAAGCCGAGCAAAGCCACCAGATGAACCAATGCCAGCTACCCCAACAATGATCGAAGAGACAACCAATGGCACAATAATCATTTTCAACGCATTTAGAAACAGCGTGCCAATGAATTTATATACAGGATAAAGCCCGAAGCTTAATAGTTCGTTATCATACTGGAGTGACGTGCCTAACCCAAAAGCAACAGCTAAACCCAAAGCAATCACAATTTGCCAATGCAGTTTCATAAATGAACTTCCTTCGAACTACAAATGAAAGCAATTTTTTTTATTATTGCTGTGCTGCGTCCGTATCTTTATTCATTGTAATAACAACTTCACCTGATAGACGTAGATCTGAACGCAACGCAGAAGCATCACGTTCCGATAATTGCTGGGTCAGTGTGCGGCGAGCAGCAAGCCGTTCTTCATCGCTAAATATAGCAGGATCAGCATCTTCCACTTTTTCAAGAGCAATAATACTCACATCCCCACTAACACGATCTACACTTTTGTATACAGGCTTATCGGCTGTTGGTCGTGGTAATTTAAAAAGCGCTTCAACAATTTCACGAGGTGCTTTTTTATCAGTACGAGTTATTTCACGGGTTTTTTCGTATTGCGCATTTTCTAACACGGCTAAATCACTTAACGAACCCTGATTTTCTGCCTTCTGCAATAACTCTGCTGCCTTTTCACTGGCCTTAACTCGTCCGATTTCGTTTAATAAATTTTTAATAATGACATCATTGACTTCAGACAACGGTTTGGCCTCCGCCGCTTCATATTTATTCACACGAAGCACAATAACTTTTTCGCCTGGTAATTCAATCGGCTCACTGTTATTCCCGGCAAGCACATCTGCGCTAAAAGCGGCAGAACTAATTAATGGATTAGCAAAGATTCCTGCCCCGCCGCGTCTTGTAAAACTTTCACTGGTTTTAACGACTAAGCCTAATTCATTCGTCACAGGTTCCAAAGTATCAGGTTGTTCATAACTAATATTGCTTAATAATTGGAATTGTTCACTGAAACGACGTTCAGTTGCATTCGTGCGGAATTCATTTTCGATTTCGGTTCTAACTTCATCAAAGCTACGAGTTCGCAGTTTTTTAGCATCAACCTTGAGCAAAATGTGGCTAACATCGCGTTGCTCACCATTAATTTTGTCTAACCTAACAATGTGCATTCCAAACGAGGTTTGTACCGGTTTGCTAACCTCACCTTCTTTTAAAGAAAAAGCCACATCTGAAAAGGCCTGTTCCATATCAATACGACTAATTAAACCAATTTTGCCGCCATTGTTCGAGGAACCACTGTCTTGCGAAAATTCTTTCGCTAAGGTGGAAAAGGCTTCCCCTGCTGCAATACGTTCACGAAGCTTGTTTAACGTTGCGGTCTGTTCAGTTGTATCTACGACTGCATAATCAGCTTTGCGCTCTTCATAAAATTCTCGCAATGATTGTTCGTCAGCTGCTGCTTTATCTGATAAGTCTTCAGCCGATAACACGACGTAGTCAACCGTGACCTTCTCTTCTGTCATAAACCGGGCTAAATTTTTATCGTAGTAGGACTTGATCATTTCATCGTCAATATTCGCTTCGACTTGGTAATCTTTTGCCTTCAGCGTCATGAAACTAAAACTACGTTGTTGATTTTGTAATGCCAACCAATTAGAAACTTGCGCATCAGTCACAAACGTGGAAGTACTCAGGCCCGTTGTAAACTGTGCGGTTATTTCGTCTTGCTTGAGACGGCTTTTAAACCCTGCGTTATTCATTCCCTGAAGGCGTAACCTTTGCTTGTAGGTTTCTTTATCGAACTGGCCATCTTTTTGAAAGACCGGAACTTGAACAATAATTTTATTTATTTGTTCCTCGCCGACATTAAAACCGGATTTAATCGCGGCGTGCGTTAATAAACGAGATTGCACCATCCCTTCAAGAACGCGTTGGCGCATAACCTCTTCATTAAATAATTGTTTAAACAACGGGTGGTTAACGTCATTACCTAACGCTTGTAATAATTGCTGTCGCTGTTGCTCACGGTAGGCGCGATATTGATTCTCAAATTCGCGTTCAGAAATGCTTACGCCATTAACCTCGGCAACATCTGTGTTATTGGTGCTGCCGACATAACCCTGGACACCCCATAAGGCAAATACAATAATAAGAAAAATAACGATAACCCACGCAATCCAACTTTGGGCGCGGTCACGAATAGCCTGCATCATGGAACTGTACTCTAAGTTTATTATTTGATGGACGTATTATGCGGGCTGGAGACAGAAAAAACAAAGGGCGTACCCGTTAAGGTACACCCTTTATTGCCGTAATGGCGGAGCGGACGGGATTCGAACCCGCGACCCCCGGCGTGACAGGCCGGTATTCTAACCAGCTGAACTACCGCTCCAGCGCTTGGTGGGTGCTGAGGGGATCGAACCCCCGACATTCGCCTTGTAAGGGCGACGCTCTCCCAGCTGAGCTAAGCACCCAAGAGGAAGGAAATATACTAATTCCTAACTGCCCCTTGTTCAGAGGCGCGCTAGTTTACGGCATCTTTTAATGCTTTACCAGCCTTAAATCCAGGAACATTTGAGGCCTTAATTTGAATGGGTTCGCCTGTACGCGGGTTACGCCCAGTGCGGGCTGCACGCGCACGCACGGAAAAGGTACCAAACCCTACCAAGGTAACTTGATCGCCACCTTTGAGGGCATTTAGGATGGCATCAAGTGCACCATCAAGCGCGCGGGTTGCTGATGCCTTAGAAAGGTCTGCACTTTCTGCAACCGCATCGATTAATTCAGCTTTATTCATTCGGTTTAACTCCCCTGTTTTGTATTTTTTATTTCCAATTGTCGCCACCAATGATCATGATCGACATTATTTTTAACTGACGGGAACACAAGTCACTTCTCTTATCCCATAGCCCCTGATACCTGTCAAGCGAGCTTATTGCGGCATGAAATAATTTAATAGAAATGTGATGCAACCAACTGGATATAGTTGTTAGGTTCATCAAACAACATCAAGTAGTTAGCATTCATGATTAAAATAAAATTGAAGTGTTGATTATAAATCAACCATAAAAAAGGCCAGTAAAAAAATTACTGGCCTTCTTAAACATATAGCGAACAACTAATCTTAGTGGTGCTGGAATGGCTCGCCTTTACCTGGTTCAGGTTTAGATTTAGTACTTGAGCCTTTTGGAGAAGACTTTTTTAACGGTTCAGGTACTCTGGTTAATGCGACTTCTAACACTTCATCAATCCAACGCACCGGCTTAATCGTCAACTCATCAACAATGGTCTTAGGAATATCAGCAAGATCGCGCTCATTTTCATGCGGAATTAGAACTGTTTTAATTCCACCACGGTGAGCTGCAAGCAGTTTTTCTTTCAAACCACCAATCGGGAGTACTTCACCACGTAAAGTAATTTCCCCCGTCATAGCAACATCTGCCCGAACAGATATACCCGTTAATGCAGACACTAGTGCCGTGCACATGCCCGCACCTGCACTTGGTCCATCTTTGGGCGTTGCACCATCTGGCACATGTATATGAAAATCAAACTTCTGATAGAACTCAGGATCAATACCTAAGGCATCTGCGCGTGTTCTTACTACCGTCATTGCAGCATGAATCGATTCCTGCATCACATCGCCCAACTGACCGGTATAAAGAGGCTTACCTTTACCTGGAATGGCAGCCGCTTCAATGGTTAATAAATCACCACCCACTTCTGTCCATGCCAACCCAGTCACTTGTCCAACTTGATCCGTATTCTCCGCCTCGCCATATCTGAAACGCTGCACACCTAAGTATTTCTCTAAATTACGAGATGTCACCTTCACTTGCTTATCACGAGGCTTCAGCAAAATATCTTTGACAACTTTACGACAAACTTTTGATATTTCACGTTCTAAACTCCGCACACCTGCTTCACGGGTGTAATAACGAATCATGTTGCTAATCGCAGAATCAGACAAATGAATTTCATTATCTTTTAGGCCATTATTTTTAATTTGCTTCGGTACAAGATAACGCGTTGCAATGTTAAGTTTTTCGTCTTCTGTATATCCTGATAAACGAATCACTTCCATACGATCAAGTAATGGCCCAGGTATATTCATGCTATTTGCAGTTGCCACAAACATCACGTCAGACAAATCATAATCAACTTCAAGGTAATGATCGTTAAATGCGTGATTTTGTTCCGGGTCAAGCACTTCTAATAAAGCCGATGCGGGATCGCCACGGAAATCCGTTGACATTTTATCCAGCTCATCAAGTAGGAACAGCGGATTGCGCGTTCCAGCTTTAGTTAACTTTTGTACAATTTTACCTGGCATAGAACCAATGTAAGTCCGACGATGACCACGGATCTCAGCTTCGTCACGCACACCACCTAACGCCATGCGCGTGTACTTTCGGCCTGTCGCCCGTGCAATTGACTGACCCAATGAAGTTTTACCCACACCCGGCGGTCCCACTAAGCAAAGAATTGGGCCTTTCAGTTTTTTCGCGCGTTGCTGTACTGCCAAATATTCAAGAATACGTTCTTTAACTTTTTCTAAGCCATAATGATCTTCATCAAGTACCAACTCAGCTTCAGTTAAATTTCGTTTTACCTTGCTCTTCTTCTTCCACGGCACACCCGTTAACGCTTCGATATAATTACGTACCACTGTGGCTTCAGCCGACATCGGTGACATCATTTGTAATTTCTTTAGCTCAGCATCTGCCTTTTCTTTAGCCTCTTTCGGCATTGCGGCTTTATCAATTTTTTGTTGTAACTCTTCATTTTCATTCGGCGCATCTTCCATATCACCGAGTTCTTTTTGAATCGCTTTCATTTGTTCATTCAAATAGTATTCACGCTGGCTTTTTTCCATCTGGCGTTTAACACGACCACGGATACGCTTTTCAACCTGAAGAATATCTATTTCTGATTCCATAATTGCCATCAACTGCTCAAGGCGCTCACGGATATCAACAATTTCTAATACTTTTTGCTTTTCATCTAATTTTAATGACATATGCGCAGCAATCGTATCTGCCAACCGCGCAGGATCTTCAATGCCAGACAAAGAAGATAAAATTTCTGGGGGTACTTTTTTATTTAATTTCACATATTGGTCAAACTGGTTCATCACTGAACGTACCAATACCTCTGCCTCTCGTTCGGCAGGTTGCTCTGATTTAAGTACACTGATTTGCGCTTTGAAGAATTCTTCACTAGCCATGAAATGCAATAGGCGAGCACGCTCCCCACCTTCGACTAAAACCTTAACAGTGCCATCTGGCAACTTAAGTAATTGCAAAATAGTCGAAACCGTACCGATACGATACATGTCATCCGCTTCGGGATCGTCTTGCGCAGCACTTTTCTGTGCAACCAACATGATTTGTTTATCTGCTTCCATGGCAGACTCAAGTGCTTTGATAGATTTGTCACGGCCAACAAACAACGGGATCACCATGTGTGGATATACCACTACATCACGTAGGGGCAATACAGGGATCACACTAATTTGATCGTCTACAACGGATGATGTTTCTTCGTTCTCCATTTTGGAGCCTCGCGAGTCAGGGCGTAACGCCCGAATTTTAATTGCAATATTGCACTAGTCTAGATTGGGGTGAATTTAGCAATAATCAAGACTTTAATCATGCATAAATATTAATGTAACGATAAAATAAAAAGCCCCGCTCTGAGCGGGGCTTTTACTTTTTACTAATCTGACGCGGCAGCCTGATCAGACTGCTCATAAATCATTAAAGGTTCTGACTCTCCTTTAATCGTATTTTCGTCAACAACAATTTTTTGAACGTCTTCTAATGAAGGCAAATCATACATCGTATCAAGCAATGCGTATTCAAGAATTGAGCGCAAACCACGCGCACCGGTTTTTCTTTCCATTGCTTTCTCGGCAACCGCACCCAGTGCATCATCACGGAACTCTAACTCGCAGTTTTCCATTTCAAACAGGCGTTGGTATTGTTTAGTAATCGCATTCTTCGGTTCTGTTAAAATTTGAATCAACGCGTCTTTATCAAGCTCTTCCAGAGTCGCAACAACAGGAAGCCGGCCAACAAATTCCGGAATCAAACCATATCTGATTAAATCCTCAGGCTCGGTACCATGTAAAATCTCACCCAATTTCAAGGTTTCATCTTTGGTCTTAACTTCTGCTGCAAAACCAATACCACCTTTCTCAGAGCGATCACGTATGATCTTATCAAGACCTGCAAATGCACCACCACAAATAAACATGATGTTAGCTGTGTTCACTTGTAAGAATTCTTGCTGCGGGTGTTTACGTCCACCTTGTGGCGGAACCGACGCAACAGTGCCTTCGATTAATTTCAATAAAGCTTGTTGTACACCTTCACCCGACACATCACGAGTAATAGATGGGTTATCAGACTTGCGAGAAATTTTGTCAATTTCATCAATATAGACAATACCTGTTTGTGCTTTTTCTACATCGTAATCACATTTCTGTAACAACTTCTGAATAATGTTTTCAACATCTTCACCGACATAACCCGCTTCAGTTAGCGTGGTCGCATCCGCAATCGTGAATGGCACATTCAATAAACGTGCAAGGGTTTCTGCTAACAGTGTTTTACCACTACCGGTTGGTCCAATCAGTAGGATATTACTTTTTGAAAGTTCAACATCACCACTTTTCGCTTCGCCTACTTCCAGACGCTTGTAATGATTGTAAACCGCAACAGACAAAACCTTTTTGGCTTTTGACTGACCGATGACATATTCATCAAGAATATGATTAATTTCATGGGGTGTAGGTAACTTGCTACCGGACGCAACTGAGGATTTTTCCTGAACTTCTTCACGAATAATGTCATTACATAATTCGACACACTCATCACAAACGAAGACAGACGGACCTGCTATCAGTTTCCGTACTTCATGCTGACTCTTGCCGCAAAATGAACAGTACAACAACTTTTCGCTGTCATCACCGCTGTTTTGACCATCATCGCTCATTAATCTTTCCTCATTACTCTTGTATGACTCTGTCTATAGTCATACCTTGCTAGGATTTTAACGAAGATGCAAGTGCATCTGTTACTCATTAGTACCCATAATTGCTATATGGAAATCTACATTTCCGTCTTGTCCTACACAGTTTAGACTGTTTTTAGCAACAAGCTTGTGTTTCTATTTAGTCGTTATCCGTATCTGCTTGGCTTCGATCTGTCAACACTGCGTCTATTAACCCATAATCAGCAGCAGCTTCGCCGCTCATAAAGTTATCTCGGTCTGTATCGCGTTCAATTGTCTCAAGATCTTGGCCTGTGTGTTGAACCATAATGGCATTCAACCGGTCTCGAACCAACAGCATTTCTTTAGCATGAATCTCAATATCTGAGGCTTGCCCTTGCACACCGCCTAAAGGCTGGTGAATCATCATCCGTGAATGCGGAAGGCAAAAACGCTTATCTTTCGCTCCACCGGTTAATAATAAAGCACCCATACTCGCTGCCATACCAATACACAATGTGCTCACATCAGGCTTAATAAACTGCATTGTGTCGTAAATCGCTAAACCCGCGCTTACCGAACCACCTGGTGAATTAATGTACAAATGGATGTCTTTGTCAGGGTTTTCTGATTCTAGGAATAATAACTGCGCCACAATCAGGTTTGCCATGTGATCTTCAACTTGACCAACTAGGAAAATCACCCGTTCTTTCAGTAGACGTGAATAGATATCGTAAGATCGTTCACCTCGCGAGCTCTGCTCAACGACCATTGGCACTAAGCCACTATTAAAAATTCCGTCATTCATACCATTCTTGTTGTAGCTATCGGTCATTTGAACGCTTCCTTTAATTTCTCTGCTAGCCTTGTCTTGAGGCCATTAATGCCTCAAATTCTTCTTTCTTTTCAACGGTTTCTGCTTTCTCAAGCACCCAATCTACCACGTTCTGCTCGAGCACAACGGCTTCAATCTCACCTAGTCGACTTTTGTCCGAATAATAATAGTTAATCACTTCTTCCGGCTGCTCATAAGGCGCTGCAATTTCTTCAACCGCTGCTCGCACTTTATCTGGTGTCGCAACTAGCTCATTTTTACTAACAATTTCAGACATAATCAAACCGAGTGAAACACGGCGAACAGCCTGATCACGATACAAATCGTCGTTCACGCTACCTTCTGGCATCGCTGGCATCCCTTGCTGGGCAAACATTTGACGCGTCTGCTCAGCCAGTCGCTTAATTTCATCTTTAACCATGACTTCAGGTAATTCAAGTTCGTGTTGCGCAATTATCGCATCCATCACGTTTGTCTTGGTTATTTCTCGTATGACCTGATCAAGCTCGCGAGTCATGTTTTCTTTAACTTGCTCACGCAATCCGGCGACTGTTCCGCCTTCTACGCCCAATGCTTTTGCAAAATCTTCATCAACTTCAGGTAAAACAGGCTCGCTCACAGCCTTAATTGTTGTTTCAAACTGCACTTTCTTACCCGCAAGATCCTTATTCCCATATTCTTCTGGGAACGTCGCATCAATCACTTTCTCTTCTGATGCTTTCGCGCCTTTTAAGCCTTTTTCGAAATCTGGGATAAATTGACCCGCACCTAATACAACTTTAACGTCAGAACCTGTACCACCATCGAATGCAACACCATCGAGCTTTCCGACAAAATCAATAGTGACTTGATCATCGTCTTTAGATTTACGTGTAACATCTTTCCATTCTTTGCGCTGTTCACGAATGCGATCAATGGTCGCATCAATGTTTGCATCTGATATCTCTACTACCGGTTTTTCTATCTTTGCCGAAGTCATTTCAGATAGGGTCAAATCAGGCATGACTTCAAAAACAACCGCATATTTAGGGCCCTTACCTTCCTCTAGTGGTAAAAATTCAACTTGAGGTGCGCCGGCTGGACGAAGGTTTTCCTGACTCATTGCTTGGTAAAGGCTAGATTGAACCGCATTTTCGAGCGCTTCTTTACGTGCTTCATTAGAAAAACGTTTTTTAACCACGCTAAGCGGGACTTTACCAGGACGAAAACCATCAATTTTAACGGTACGAGTTAATTGTTGAAGACGGTCTTGCACGGCTTTTTCAAAATCTTCTTCTGGCAATTCAACAGTCATGCGGCGTTCAAGACCATCACGTTTTTCAACCGAAATTTGCATGCTTTACATCCTCGAAACCGGCCTTTGATACCGGGAAAATTCAAAAAATAACCGGATGAAAATGCCTTTCTTTCATCCGGTAAAATAAATGGTGGGGATGGGGAGACTCGAACTCCCACGTCTCGCGACACCAGAACCTAAATCTGGCGTGTATACCAATTTCACCACATCCCCAAAAATGTCACATATATCAATATCTTAAAATAAAATCTGCGTATATGTGAACACAGATCTGTCACAAACAACCGGCATTATACAGACTCTAGCCTCATCACGTAAGTCACTACAATCCCACGCATTTCGCACGGAATCAGCACCCGCTAGATACAATAAAGGGTTGCGATAGTTCGCAACCCTTCATGTCTGTATGGTGGGTCGTGACGGGTTCGAACCGTCGACCCGCGGATTAAGAGT
>Ga0316207_10003706_pt1 | contig 13928 bp, 14 predicted proteins | sample 6weekpyrite_MG_FD_204943 | JGI IMG/M metagenome (GOLD analysis project Ga0316207, IMG submission 204943) | Microbial mat bacterial communities from mineral coupon in-situ incubated in ocean water Damariscotta River, Maine, United States -... | ecosystem: Environmental > Aquatic > Marine >... | reverse complement strand
CCTTGCTCAACGTTTTGCTGTGGGCTCATTGACTCATCCGGTAATTCTGCAGGATTCCACGCCGAAACAATCAGCCTGCGCGAATCGGGCTTGGTTCTGATTTGCTGGATCAGTTCAGAAATTTGATCTACCACAGTGCCGTCCGGGGCGTCCCAACTGCGCCATTGCTTACCATAAATCGGCCCCAAGTCACCGGATTCGGTTGCCCATTCATTCCAGATAGAGACGCCACACGCTGTTAGCCAGTTATTGTCAGTACTGCCCTGAAGAAACCAAAGCAGCTCGTAAATAATACTTTTCAAATGAACTTTTTTGGTCGTCAATAAAGGAAAGCCCTCGGCGAGGTCAAAGCGCATCTGACGACCAAATACCGAGCGCGTCCCGACACCGGTTCGGTCTCCTTTATCCGTGCCGTTGTCAACGACATCCCGCATCAAATCTAAATATGCTTTCATTTACTGCCCTTTTCAGAAGAAAGTGATCGTCTATTATTTGAATTTACCCGGTACGCAAACACAACAAACGCAATACCGATAAGAATCATCGGCAGTGATAACAATTGCCCTTTTGTCAGCCAGCCCCACGCAATAAAGCCTATGTGTGCATCTGGCTGTCGAACGAACTCAACCAGAAAACGGAAAATGCCATAGAAAATCATAAACATACCCGATACAGAAGCTGCTGGTCGAGGCTTGGAAGAGTAAAACCAGAGAATGCAAAAGAACAACACCCCTTCCAAAGAGAACTGGTATAGCTGGGAAGGATGACGTACCAGCTGTTCTGGATCATTTGGAAAAATCATTCCCCAGGGAACATCGGTTGCTCGTCCCCATAGCTCACCACCGATGAAATTTCCCAACCGACCCAGGCCAAGACCGATCGGCACCAGCGGCGCAACGAAATCCAGTAATTGAAAAAAGGTGCAGCCAATTTTTCGGGCATACAGAACAATCGCTGCCATCACGCCAATCAAACCACCATGAAAGGCCATACCGCCTTCCCAAATGCGAAACAGCCAGACGGGATCCACCAGGAATTTATCAAAATTATAAAAGAACACATAACCCAAGCGACCGCCGATAATGACGCCCAAAGCGCAAAAGTAGATCATGTCGCCGACTTGTTCTTTGTTGATGGGTGAGCCGGTTTGCTGTGCTCGATACTGACCGAGCAGGTAAGCGGCCAGAAAACCAAACAGGTACATCAGACCATACCAATGAACTTGCAGTGGCCCCAAATCAAGTGCAACCGGATCAATCTCCGGGTAAGACAATGCCATTTACCATTCTCCTAAAACTAAACGTTTAAACCGCCAAAAAGCGAATTCCCACCACCAGCAACAAAGCCGCAAAAATATGACGCAACATGTCGGAAGGCATGCGATTCGCCCAGCGAGCCCCCACCTTTGCAAAATACATGGATGTCATCACCACACTGAGTAAAGCCGGTAAATAAATAAAGCCAACACTCCAGTCCGGGCGACCATCGACGCCCATCCCTACCACAGCGTTGGTCACAGACCCAAGCACGGCAATCGGAAAGCCACATGCTGCCGCCGTGCCAACAACCTGTTTCATTTCGAGCCGACAGCGATTCAGATACGGCACTGTGACGGTACCACCACCAATGCCAAACATTGATGAAACCCAGCCTACAAATACGCCGACAGCAACCAAGACGCTACGGTCAGGCAAACGATGCGTTCCTTTAATGGCCGTTTTAAACCACATTCTCAGCGCCACAATAATGGCAAAAAACCCCACCAGCTTTTTTAATATCAGCCCGTCCAGCTGAACCACTGTCAACACGCCGAGAATCGCCCCAAATGCAATTCCTAAAGCCATTGGTCTGAAGACCGGCCACAATACCGACCCCATGCGATGATGATGAATAATCGAACTTGCCGATGTAAACACTATCGTCGCAAGCGAGGTGCCGATCGCCATATGAGTCAAAATCTGGCTCGAAAACCCTTGGCTTTCAAAACACAGTATCAAAATAGGGACGACAATAATGCCGCCACCCACACCCAGCAAACCGGCAACCAGGCCTGCAAAAATACCGGCAATCAAGTAACTCGCTATAATCATGAGGCCTAAAACTAAGGTGTGCAAAGGCGTGCTATGATAACAAGAAACCCGGCTTGCGATACCCTATGTGTTTGATTATTTTTGACTGGCAGCCTGACGCCGAACGCATCTTGACATTTGCCTCAAATCGAGATGAGTTTTACCAACGCCCGACCCTGGCTGCCCAGTATTGGGATGAACACCCGACTATTTATGGCGGCAGAGACTTGCAGATGGGTGGCACCTGGCTGGCGGTATCATCCCGGATGCGCCTGGCGGCGGTCACAAACTATCGCGCACCAGAGCCGACAGACGACAAACTGTCACGAGGTGAAATCCCCTTCAGTTTTTTGAAAGACGATATGCCTGCCACCGACTATGCCAAAGCGCTGGCATCAAAACATTCAGACTACGCCGGTTTCAATGCATTGCTATTTGACGGGCATGATCTGGTCTATACCAGTAACCGCTCAGAATATGACTACCAAGTGCTTGCGCCAGGATGCTACGGCCTAAGCAATCATCTGTTAAATAGCCCGTGGCCCAAGGTTGAACGCGCAAAACAGGCCTTGCAAACGGCAATCACATCTACGACAGAACTTAACCAGTCGCTCTTGAATGCACTTCAAGACCAAGAGGTTCCAGCCGACCACCTGTTACCGGATACCGGTTTTGACCTCCACTTTGAACGCATGCTGTCACCCATATTTATTACCAGCCCGGACTACGGCACACGCTCCAGCAGTGTGGTGATTATTCAAAACTCAGGAACAATTCATTTTACCGAACGAAACTATCGCTCCCCCGACGACTATGTAGACAGTCATAAAGTGCTGAATCAAAAGTGAGATGGGTTCTGGGTAGCAATTAGGCCCGCTGGTCACTCAGTTGCTGAGCTTGCCGTTTGATCACATGCTGAACCAAAATCTCCTGATCGGTATCGGAGATATGAACAAAATCAGCCCGAATCAAATAGGGATTTTCGCCATCAGCGTCAATGTTAATAACAGTATCGACCTCATCACAAGCAATGACTGCAGCTGTCAGCTGTAACCTGATATTACTGGGATATAACGTCAAATCAATCGCCATGTGTTGGTTCAAGCTTGCAAATTCCGAACATGGGAAAGCAATACCGCAGGCACTCAAGTTCACCTGACGGGCGCGAACAGAGCGTTCAGGATCTTGCTCTTTGTCCGCCAAGCCATGGCCAAAAGCCAAATTAATCTTTTGATTGTATAAATCCAGCAAATGCGCCACGTCAGGATGGGCAGTTCTTAACGACAGCAAGGCGACATTAATTTGCTTTTCAATTTGCCCTAGCAAGCCTTTCAACGAGGACGGCTGAGCCTGTGCAACCAGCTCTCGCTCTCCTTCAGATAAAAACCGGTAACTCATACCGATCAGGTCTGACACTCTGAAATAACGTCTGCGCTCGTCGCCCTGATCTATCATAATCAACCTTCCTTATCCAGCTATCTAAAAAATCTCATCAGGATCAAGATTAAAGAACTCATTAATATCGAGATCACTATCGGCATCAATTGCTTGACTCTCTTCCTTGAGTTGCGCTTTCACTTGTTTGTCTGTTTTTTCCTGAAGCACAATCTCAACACGTCGATTTTGCTTCCTGTTTTCAGGGCTATCATTCGGAACGAGTGGTAGCGTGTCAGCATAGCCGGTAATGGTGAACCGATCCTGTTTTATATAGCCATCATCGAACAGGCCGTGCGCGACTTCAAGGGCTCGCGCAGTCGACAGATCCCAATTGGATGGAAATGCGGCTGTTTGAATCGGCACATCATCGGTATGACCTTCAACCGCAATACTCCCTTCGATTGCCTGCAGGATATCAATCAGTTTATCCAGCACAGGAATAAACTCATCCTGAAGCGTGGCAGAACCCGAAGCAAAAGCGCCTTTTTCCTGCACCCGAATGACAATTTTTCGCCCTTTTGTTTCAATTTCCACCATATCCTTGGCGATTTCCTGCTGCAATTTTTCGGCGATATCTTCGGCCTGAGACTCGGCTTGATCGTTCATTTCTTCCAGTCTCTGTGCGATAAACTCGCTTATCTGGGCTTGCTTTTGTTCAGCATCTTCATTTGAGTCAGAACACGCTTGCGATACCGCCGTCTCTATTTCTGCCGCACACAGCACTTTCAGCGTTTGCTGGTCCGCATCGACGGTATGCTGCATGACGATCTGCAAAGGCGTTGGATCAGGACGTCCGGGCGAAAATTCCTGGGCAATAATACTGGTTCCCTTTGGCACCATATCTGCACTGACCTGATTCTGCACGCCAAACGCTTCACGCATTGAGCCGGCCAAACGCTTAAATTTCAGAACATCCATTTCAGCAAAAGACAGCAACAGCACGAAAAAGCACATCAGCAACGACATTAAATCGGCAAAAGTCCCCATCCAGGCGGGTAGGCCCGGTACGCATTCTTCACACTGCTGCTCTTCGTCACTCATTTAAACAAATGCCTGTCGATAAAAGTTCCAGGAGGCTGAATTCAAGGTTGTTAGCGGTCACTACTCTTCTACTTGACGTTTACCTTCGGGAAGATAGGTACGCAGCATCCCTTCTATAACACGGGGGTTTTGTCCTGCCTGAATCGCGAGAACGGCGTCAATGGCCATCGATTTGATCATTTCCTCTTCGGTCATTCGTAGTTTTAACTTGTCTGCAAATGGGATCGCCACCATGTTAGCAAGCATCGCTCCATAGAGCGTCGTAAGCAGCGCCACCGCCATCGCCGGACCAATTGACTTGGGGTCATCCATGTTCGACAACATCGCCACCAGGCCGATCAAAGTACCAATCATCCCCATAGCTGGGCCAAGATCACCCAAAGCAGACCACACACTGGCACCACTCTTGTGACGTTCCAACGCCATATTCTTATCTTTAAGCAGAACGGTTTTTACAACATCGGCATCATGACCGTCGACCAACAAACCGATTCCTTTTGCCAGAAACTCATTGTTTATTTCTTTGCCTTCCAGCGACAATAAACCGCCTTTTCGAGCCGCATCGGCCAGTTCAACAACCAGGGCAATCAACTCCTCTGGCGAATCAAGTTTAAACATAAATGCCTTGGCGACGGTTTTACCTGCACCCAAAAACTGGCCCAACGAAAACTTCATCATGCACACTAAAAACGAGCCGACCAAAACGATCAAAACAGAGGGAACATCCGCAAACATCGCCAACGACCCGCCTAAGGTCATCGCAAAGATAACGATGCTGATACCACCGATTAAACCAATGAGGGTTGCTAAATCCACCAATTGCTCCTACAAGCTATTTAACATGACAAGGTATGGCAAGAACAAAAAACACATCGCATCTATTCCACGAGCCATTCTTCTATCTGTATACTTATCTCAAATTCTGTTATTTTTGCCGTCTGTTTTTCAAAAAGACCAATACACATTTATTTACACTCAGTGTAGCCCGAAATGTTAAAAGTTCATGATTTTTTCGCGATCAAATTCCGTGCAGTCTGATTGACATCAACTGCCTTCTGAGAAGCGCTCAAAAACCAATCTAAATTAGAGAGCCCAATGCCAAAAACCAATTCAATTGTCGATTTTGAAAAGTCTTTACAACAGCTTGAAGCGTTAGTCAGCAAAATGGAGCAAGGGCAACTGTCTCTGGAGCAATCTCTGGATGCATTTGAACAAGGCATCAAGCTGACCCGAACCTGTCAGGAAACGCTGAAAAATGCCGATCAACGCGTCTCTCAACTAATGAAACAGGGTGATGAATTCGAACTGGTTTCACCTGGCCAGCCAGATAGCGACTAAGCATGAGTGTATCTAATACCAACTCGTTTTCACAAGCACCTGCTTTTTTTGACACAGACAAGAAGCTCATTGACAGTTCACTGACACAGGCCATTGAAGCACTTGCAGGCAATACGTCGACCTTAGCGAAGGCGATTCAGTACAGTACCGTGCTAGGCGGCAAGCGAATTAGGCCGATACTGGCTCTGGCGACAGCTCAGTGTTTTGGCGCTGAGCAAGCAACCGCCTTGGCACCCGCGTGTGCGATAGAGTTCATTCATGCCTACTCACTCACCCATGATGATCTCCCCGCGATGGATGATGACCACCTAAGGCGCGGTCAGGCAACCTGTCATAGAGCCTTTAATGAAGCCACCGCGATACTCACAGGAGACGCCTTGCAGTCGATGGCATTCGAACTGATCGCGAATGCAAACCATATTTCCAGTGAAAACAGATTGAAAATGATTCAAATACTGGCTAGCGCTTGCGGACCACAGGGCATGGTGCTGGGACAGGCAATCGATTTTGAGTCAGTTGGTAAAGATCTGAACCTGGAACAACTGCAACACATGCACCTGCATAAAACCGGCGCACTGATCGAAGCAAGCGTCTTGTTGGGCGCACTATGCGGCAATTCCAGCGACACCGAACGAGAATATTTAACAAAGTATGCACGCGCGATCGGCCTAGCCTTCCAGGTTCAGGATGACATTCTGGATATCACCAGCAACACAAAAACGCTAGGCAAGCAACAAGGTGCGGATGCAGCGCTGAACAAACCCACTTACCCGGCCCTGCTTGGCCTTTCTGGTGCGCAGGACAAATTAGCAGAATTGCACCAACAAGCATCAATGGCGCTAGCTAGCATAAAAGGCAGAAACACCTGCAGGCTAAGCGAAATAAGCAACTTCATTGTTAAACGCCTTCGATAGCCTCGTCATCTAGCAAATACGCTGTAGTTTCCGTTTAGTGCTTTCTGCTATAATTGCGCGTTCAATATTGACAGCCTGCTTGTTGCCCAAATGTACTCATGCCCAATCTTCCACGAAATCCCTCGACAGCGCCCCAACACGCCGCTGCTGAATAAAGTTAACGAACCGCATCAACTACGCCTGCTTTCGGAAGACCAGCTACAGCAATTAAGCTATGAGCTACGCGCTTATCTGTTATATAGTGTGGGTCAATCAGGCGGGCATTTTGGCGCCGGCCTGGGCGTCATCGAACTGACCATTGCCCTGCACTATGTTTTCAATACCCCTGAAGATCGCCTGATATGGGATGTCGGCCATCAAGCCTATCCGCATAAAATTCTAACGGGTCGCCGGGAGCAAATGCCCCGTATCCGCCAACACGACGGGCCCGCCGCTTTTCCCTGTAGAGAAGAAAGTCAATACGATACCTTTGGGGTAGGTCATTCCAGCACATCGATCAGTGCAGCGCTCGGCATGGCGCTGGCCAACAAGCTTCAAGCCAAACAGAACCGAGCGATCGCAGTGATCGGAGATGGCGCATTAACAGCGGGCATGGCATTTGAAGCACTGAGTCATGCGGGTGATATTGCACCCGATATGCTGGTGATTCTGAACGACAATGACATGTCGATTTCCAACAATGTCGGCGGTCTGAAAAACCATCTTGCTAGAATCCTCTCCGGGAAAACCTACAACCAGGTGAGAGACAGCAGCAAAAAAGTGCTTAGTAGCACGCCCGGATTAATGGAGTTTGCCCGTAAGACCGAAGAGAACCTAAAGGGCCTGATGGCACCTGGCATCTTGTTTGAAGAACTTGGGTTCAATTACATTGGCCCGATAGACGGCCACGACCTACCGACCTTACTGGCGACACTGGAAAACATGAAGGAGCTCAAAGGGCCTCAGTTTCTGCATGTCGTGACTCAAAAAGGCAAAGGATTTATACCTGCGGAGCAAGACCCGGTCAGCTACCATGCCATTACCAAACTCGAACCAAGCCCCACGGTCGTTTCTGCTGAAACCAGACGAAAACCCAAGCCCCTGAAATATTCAGGTGTATTTGGCCAGTGGATTTGTGATATGGCGGAGCAAGATCCGCTATTGGTTGGCATTACCCCGGCGATGCGAGAAGGCTCTGATCTGATCAAATTCTCTGAACGTTTTCCTGAGCGTTATTTCGATGTCGCAATCGCCGAACAGCACGCCGTGACGCTCGCGGCGGGAATGGCCTGCGACGGCATTAAACCGGTGGTCGCCATTTACTCCACTTTTTTACAGCGCGCCTATGATCAATTAATTCACGATGTCGCCGTGCAAAATCTCGACGTACTATTCGCCATCGACCGGGCAGGACTGGTGGGAGAAGACGGGCCAACCCATGCAGGATGCTTCGACCTGTCTTTTTTGCGCTGCATTCCCAACATGGTGATTATGGCACCCTCCGACGAGGATGAGCTTCGAAAAATGCTCTACACCGGCTTTGTTCACACAGGCCCTGTCGCAGTCAGATACCCAAGAGGAACCGGGCCTGGCAACGAAATTCAGACAGATATGCAGGCAATCCCGCTTGCCAAGGCGAAGCCGGTCCGCTTAGGGCGCTCTGTTGCCATATTGTCCTTTGGCGCATTGCTGTCTACCGCGAAGGGCGTCGCCGACAAGCTCAATGCGACACTGGTCGATATGCGCTTTGTGAAACCTCTTGACAAGGACTGCATTAACCAGCTGGCATCAACACATGAGTTATTGGTAACGCTGGAAGAAAATGTTATTGCAGGCGGTGCAGGTAGCGGTGTCGCGGAGTATCTGCAAGAACAGGGCATCAACACTTCCATCGTACACTTTGGACTACCCGATACATTCGTCGCTCATGGCAAACATCAGGATCAGCTCCTGGCTTGCGGCCTGGACGAACGGACAATACGGGATAAAATCAGTGCGCGTCTAAAAACACTCGAAGAAGGAATCATACTGGATACGGCGCTGTAGCGAATCCAATTAAGACCTTTTTAAGGCCTTTGTACGAGAGATGATTTTTTGCTCAGGAATCGGTTCCCGGCGCGTCATCATCCTGATGGCTTTGCAACCAATGCCCTAGCTTGCTGGCTTTGGTCTCAAGATAGGCGTCATTGTATGGGTTTCGTCCGACCTCGATTGGCAAACGTTCCATAATATCGACACCTCCAGCTTTCAGAGCATCTACTTTTCGAGGATTGTTGGTCATCAGCCGTAATGAGTCGATGCCAAGATGCGCCAACATGCCGTGACAAATCGTATAGTCTCGAAGATCTGCCGCAAAACCAAGCTGCTCATTGGCTTCAACCGTATCTGCGCCTTTATCTTGCAAACGGTATGCTTTTATTTTGTTCAGCAAACCAATACCACGCCCTTCCTGGCGAAGGTAGAGCAAAATTCCACGACCTTCTTTGGCAATACACTGAAGCGCCTGCTCTAATTGATAGCCACAATCACAGCGCATACTAAACAGCGCATCACCTGTCAGGCATTCCGAATGCGTACGTGCCAGCACAGGCTTGCCATCAGACACATCGCCAAGCGTTAATACGATATGCTCCTGACCTGACTCCAGCTCTTCAAAACCATGCATATCAAACATGGCGAACGGAGTTGGCAAACGGCAAGTCTCGATAAAACGAACAGTCACGAGTGGACCTCTTGGGCAAAAAGGGTGGGCATTGTATCACATTCTGCGCCGAAGTCGGCCTTACTTCTATTCAATATAAACGTTAACGGATTAGTACAAACTCATCTAATAAACGCATTTAACCCTGTTCGCCAAAGTCTATACTAAAGGGACACTCTGTGTTGTATTTGAGGTGTCATATGAAACGTTTATATTATCTTGCGCCATCATTGAACAGCGTCGACAAGATTTCCAAAGACCTGCATGAAAAAGGCGTGACGGATTGGCGCTTTCACATCGTCAGCAAAGATGAAGCAGGCTTGTATTCTCATCATTTACATTCTGCCAGCGCGATTCAGCGTACCGACTTAATTCGCTATGTCGAACGAGGCGTTATTGTCGGCGGCTTGCTTGGTCTATGCTTCACGATTCCGCTGGCCTACCTGGAAGAATTTACCTTGAACGCCTGGTTGGCCGTTAGCTTCTTTTGCTTATTGTTTGGTGCGTGGACGGGCGGCATTGGTGGAATTACTCAGGAAAACTACAAAATTCGACGATTTCATGATGAGATAGAAAAGGGATTTTACCTAATCATGGTAGACGTTCGGAAAGAAGATGAAGCGTTAATCCAGCGTATCATGGAAGTCTGGCATCCAGAAGCCAGCCTTCAGGGTCATAGCTCGAACCATATCAATCCTTTTGCCTCAAGTGATAGTGCTGGCGTGGTCGTGCGTTAGGAGGCAGTCCGGAGGCTGGTCACACCTAAGGCTGCATCACCCTCCGGTCATATTCATAAAACGCACAATCTCTGGTGCTTCATGATGATCAAAATAATGGCGCTCGGGCTTCAGGTTCATAGCCCGGATAATTTCTTGCTTCAGACGCGCTCGATCTCCCGGATAGGCCCTCATAATGGCGCGCAAATCAACCGAATGCTCATTTCCCAAACACAACAATAACCGTCCCTCTGCGGTCACTCTGACACGGTTACACTGACTGCAAAAATTGTCACTGTGCGGCGAGATGAAACCCACTTTAATAGGACTTCCTGCAATAGAATAATAATTGGACGGCCCATCGGAGATCTTTCCTTTTGGTAGCGCTGTCAAACCCCACTGGGTTTGAATTATCTCTCTTAACTCTTCACTTGAGCAAAATGCTTCCTGACGACAATGCTCGCTAATGATACCTAGCGGCATCTCTTCGATAAAACTAATATCTACGCCTTTGGCAAGCGCAAAAGCGACCAAGTCAATCACCTCATCATCGTTACGCCCTTTCAGAATCACTGCATTCAATTTCACGCGCTCAAAGCCTGCGCTGACGGCTGCATCAATCCCCTTCAGAACTTTCGACAAATCCCCCACTCGGGTCAGTTCTTTGAAACGAGACGCTTTCAGACTATCGAGACTAATATTAATTCTTTTAACACCCGCCGACTTCAGGCCTGCTGCCATACGATCAAGTTGAGATGCGTTGGTGGTTAACACCAACTCATCCAGCGCCTGAAGCGCGCCCAGTGACTCACACAAAGACAGCACATTGGCACGAATCAAAGGTTCACCGCCGGTGAGCCGAATTTTTGTCACGCCCAACGACACAAACACTTCTGCCAGTGACTGCATTTCTTCAAGCGTCAGCACCTGCTCCCGTGGCACAAAAGTCATTTCGTCATCCATACAATAAACACAACGAAAATCACAACGATCTGTCACTGACATTCGCAGATAGGAGACTTCCCGACCAAAACCATCAACCAGCTTTTCTTTAACATTACTCATAGCATTGCTCACGACTCATAGTGTTGCTCACGCTTACCGTGCGTGATAACTACCCGTACGACCTCCATGCTTTTCCAGCAATCGGATCTGATTAATGACCATACCTTTATCGACAGCCTTGCACATATCATAAAGCGTCAGACAAGCAATACTGACAGCCGTTAAAGCTTCCATCTCAACGCCTGTTTTTGCATCCAGACGACACGTACTGGTGACCCTGACGCGAGGGTCGCCTTCCCCGGTCAAGCCCATGGCTTCCAACTCAACCGAGACTGAACTCAAATTCAGGGCATGACAAAGCGGGATTAATTCAGCGCATTTCTTGGCCGCCATAATTCCGGCAATACGACAAGTCGCAAAAACATCCCCTTTTTTATGGCGACCTTCCGCAATCATCATCAAGGTTTCGGGCTGCATATAAACATACCCTTCTGCAATCGCCGATCGCTGAGTCACATTTTTTTCACCAACATCAACCATATGAGCTTCGCCACTGGCATTCAGGTGAGTCAACACATCTGACATTCTAACCTCATCACAAATAATTCTAATGGCCTTGCCATAAACGAATTCCGGCAATCCCCTGCGCGCCTAGCCTGACGGCTTTGGACTGATCATTTTTAGTCATGCCGCCTAAAGCAAAAACCGGCACTTTGGCAACCCGGGTCAGTTCTGAAAACCGCCGCCACCCCAATGGAACCGCTTCGGAATGTGTCTCGGTCGGTAACACCGGCGACACGGTAATAAAATCGGCCTTCAAACGTTCTGCCTGACGAATTTCAGTATCATTATGACAGGATACACCAAACAGGACTGAGTTCGAAACGGGGCGTCGCTCCAAATCCTTTATTGTACAAAAGGGCGCGTGGATGCCTCTTGCAGGGAGAGAGCTCAGTGGTAAAGGTTCTCCGCTTAATAGAATCTTGGCAGACGCTGCCTGATAATGTGTCAAAATGTGCTCAGACCAACGCAGGTATTCACCCAGTTCCAGCTGCGGTTGACGAAACAGTAGCAACAAATCTTGAGCCAAAAGCTCACCGACACCTCGGGTCGCTAACTCGATCGACGCATATTGCGGACTGATGGCATAACGCCTGGGTAGACAGCAAGCGCTAACAATCGCCTGATTCGCAACTGGAAAATCAAAGTCCGTAAGCCTGTCAGGTGTCACCCAGCAAATCGTTTGCCCCTCTTTACCTTCTGCTTCGCCCGCAAAGTGCTTAACGATCCAAACATCAAGCAAAACCGCCTTATCCCCGTAATCATGTTCGATCTGAATTAACGGGGAAGGTACTTCAGCACCATTTCCACCCAGCGTAACGGTGAGACCCAGCTCTTCGTGCAGCTCGCGAACCAAGGCTTCGGCGACAGTTTCACCCTGCTCGACCTTGCCTCCCGGGAATTCCCAAAGCCCACCCTGATGAACGTCATCCGGTCTTTTAGCGATCAAAATTTCGCGCTGACCCTGCGAGCTCAATCGTTCTATCACAGCAACAGCGACATGCACCAAGGATGAGGCATGACACTCAGGTTCGATATTCGGCATTGATGGTGACATATTCGTGCGACAAATCCGAGGTCCAAACCGTTTCAGATGCCGACCCGCGCCCCAAGATAATACGAAGCGTAATGTATTCTCGATCCATCACCGCCTGGCCTCGCGCTTCGGTGTAGTCTGCACACTTTTCACCTGCATCAACGATTTGAACATCATCGAGAAAAATCTCTACACGCCTTAGATCAAGCGATTTAACCGGTGCTCTCCCAAGGGCAGCCAATATACGCCCCCAGTTAGGGTCGCTTGCATAAAAAGCTGTTTTAATCAGTGGAGAATGCGCAATCGTGTAAGCGACATCCAGCGCCTCTTGCGTATCGCTTGCCTGCTCGACCTGCACCGACACGAATTTGGTCGCCCCTTCTCCATCTTTAATAATGGCCTGCGCCAATTCAATAAAGACACTTAGAAGTGCCGCCTTGAACGACGGGTAGTCTGGATGGGCCTCATCCACCTCTGGCGCGTCCGAGGCACCGCTGGCAAACAGCATACAAGCGTCGTTGGTCGAGGTATCGCCGTCAATGGTGATCCGATTAAATGAGCACTCAGACAATTCTTTAACCAAAGAAGTCGTCAAACAGCTAGACAGCTTGGCGTCGGTGCCAATAAAGGCCAGCATCGTCGCCATATTGGGTCGAATCATGCCCGCGCCCTTGCTGATGCCATTTATGGAAATGGTTTTACCCGCATACTGAACTTGAGCCGTCGCCCCCTTCGGACGCGTATCCGTTGTGAGAATACCTTCAGCGGCTGAGTCCCAGTTGTCAGGCTTTAAATCAGTTGCAGCAATGGAAAGCGCATTCTGTATTTTTTTGACAGGTAAATGTTCACCTATCACGCCTGTTGAAAATGGCAGTACTCGTTGCATGTCGACATCAAACAAATCCGCCACAGACTGGCAACATTGCTCGGCATCTTTCATCCCTTGCTTGCCGGTTCCGGCGTTGGCATTACCGGTATTAACAAGCAAGTAGCCTGCACTCTCTCTCGCTAATTCAGCATCTGAATAGGTCGCATCAAGGTGGCGCTTACTGAGAGTGACCGGTGCCGCGCAAAACACATTTTGGGTAAACGCGCCAGCGCAGGTGCTGCCAGCCTGCAACTCAATTAACA
>Ga0316207_10003705_pt1 | contig 13928 bp, 11 predicted proteins | sample 6weekpyrite_MG_FD_204943 | JGI IMG/M metagenome (GOLD analysis project Ga0316207, IMG submission 204943) | Microbial mat bacterial communities from mineral coupon in-situ incubated in ocean water Damariscotta River, Maine, United States -... | ecosystem: Environmental > Aquatic > Marine >... | reverse complement strand
AGGTGCTGATTTCGCCGTAGGATGCGGGTACAAATACCTAAACGGCGGCCCCGGTGCACCTGCCTTCTTATATGTCGCTGAACGCCACCTAAAGACTGTGAAGCAGCCACTAAGCGGCTGGTTCGGACATAAGGCACCTTTCGACTTTGTCGATGAATTTACCCCTGCAAATAACATCAAGCGCATGCTTGTAGGCACAACTAGTGTTTTGGCCGCATCAGCATTAGATAGCGCACTTGATGCATTCGACGGCATAGATATGGCTGAAGTTAGAGAAAAATCTATCGCACTAACTGATCTCTTTATCCGGCTCGCAGAAGAACGCCTGACAGACTATGGAATAAGCCTTGCCACAACAAAAGACCACAGCAAGCGTGGCAGCCATGTTTCATTAACTCACGAGAATGGTTACGCCGTTATGCAGGCACTAATAGAGCAAAGTGTCATCGGTGACTTTAGAGCACCTAATTTCCTGCGCTTTGGATTCACGCCGTTATATCTTGGCTACGAAGACATATACCGCGCGGCCATGACCATGGAAGATATTCTGAAAAGCGAAATATGGCGTGCCCCACGCTTCAGCGAGAAGGGCGCAGTTACTTAAGGAAAAACTCCTTACAATCATCCGCCCGGCGCCACACTATGTCGCCGGGTTTGATTTCGATACCGCCAATCCAACGACTTGTCTTCACATGTTCCAACCAATCTGTTTCACCAGCCAATAAGTCCCTACCAATATTGGACAACTCAAGCTCATGACCAGCCCAATGGCTATCATGCTTCAAGATAGTGACTGCACCACCTTCAACCAACGCTCTCAGTTCGAACCAAAACATCAGGTCACCGAGATATGGCAAAGGTTCGTCTTCTAGCATTAACTTGCTAAACAATTGACTTACGGCCTTAGCTCCGTTCGCAAGGCCTTTTAAACTTAATTCTTCGGTTAGACTGAGCCCAGTTTTCACATGCGGCAATTGTTGCAAATGGCGAATCAATGCCGCCTGCATAGGCAAGATTGGTCTTGTAGGTTTTTTTGAAATATCGCTCAAACAGGCTGGTGTATTTGCCTTTAGGCCGTCGATGACACGCCGGGCCAAAGTGAAGTGCTCACCATCAACAGCCACTCGCCCTTCCCATAACCCTCGTAAATCATCAGGCCTCAATTGTCCCAGCCCAATAAATCTAGGTTTAACCGGGTAATCATCGATGCAGATTAGTTCAATTAAGGTTGCATCATCCGCACCCTGTAAACAGGTAAGAACATAAGCAAGTATCAATTGATCGTAACTATCATGCTCAAACCAAAGCACTATGTGCTTACGGCTAAGGGCCTCACACAAGCCTTTATATGACCCTTCCAGCTTAGCTGTACTAGTATCAGCGCCATCGTAGGACGCACCGGCTAGAAACGCTGCCCGTGTTTCTATAAAGGCCTGGCCGTCGGTCGCGGGAAAAGGCCCTTGGCAAAAGGGGTCAGCGAATTCTAGAAAGTCACCAACAAAGCCTGCTGCCGTTAGCTTTTCTTTAATATCGCTGCCACAGCGTATGTGAAGGGTGTCGCTTGTATCCATAGGCGGGACAGTGACAAACTGTGAAGCCTTACTCAACAGAAATTAGAAACACGTACAAAAAAACCCAGCAAATGAATGCTGGGTTTTTTCTAACTGGCTGGGGCGGGAGGATTCGAACCTCCGCATACCGATACCAAAAACCGGTGCCTTACCGCTTGGCGACGCCCCATCAAGCGTGAGGCGGTTTTTATAGAAAGCGCTTGAACCTGTAAAGCCCTTTTTCCTGCTTTTTTTTGTAATATTCTCGTGATGGCATAAAACCTTAATTTTATTGGTAAATTCTTGAGCCAGTAGAGCAATTGCGGCTACAATGTTTGAAACAGAAAGGGCTCTTATGACGATTCTGGTAACAGGTGCCGCAGGCTTTATCGGTATGCATGTATGTGCAGCACTTTTAGCGCGTGGCTATGAAGTTGTCGGCATTGATAATCTAAACGATTATTATGACCCTTCGCTTAAGAAAGCCCGCCTTGAAACGCTCTCCTCAAAAGCCTTTACATTTCACACTTGTGACTTTTCAGACTCTGCAGCCTTAATGGCTGTAACAAAGAACCTTTCTTTGAAATCTGTCATCCATCTGGGCGCTCAAGCTGGTGTTCGCTATTCAATAGAAAATCCTGGCGCTTACATTCAGTCAAACCTTGTCGGACATGCCAACATTTTGGAACTATGTCGCCATAGCGACACGTTAGACCATCTGGTATACGCTAGCTCCAGCAGTGTATACGGCGGCAATACCAAGCAACCTTTCTCAGTGGATGACCCAGTTGATACGCCTGTGTCATTATATGCAGCAACCAAACGCGCAGATGAACTTCTAAGCCAAAGCTATGCTCACCTCTACAGCCTTCCACAAACAGGCCTAAGGTTCTTCACTGTTTATGGCCCGTGGGGGCGGCCAGATATGGCGCTTTGGCTTTTCACTGAAGCGATTCTCGCAGGCCGCCCTATCCGGGTTTTCAACAATGGTGATATGGCCAGAGATTTCACTTACATTGATGATATTGTCACTGGGATCTTAAATGTGGTTACAGCTCCACCAACACAAGGCCGCATGAACGCATTTGGAAACCCTGCTCCCCATAAAATATATAACATTGGCAACAACAAGCCAGAGCCTCTGCTGCATATGATTGATGTACTTGAGGCAGCGATAGGCCAAAAAGCCATCAAGCAACTAGAGCCGATGCAACAAGGTGATGTTAAAGAAACCTATGCTGACACCTCAGCTCTGGAAGCAGACTTAGGCTTTAAAGCAAGCACGCCAATTGAAGTTGGTATACCCAAGTTTGTAGATTGGTACCGCGATTTTTATAAATGCTAGCCTAAAGTTAACGCATCTGCGAACAACCACCAATCAGGATGCTCTACAGTTAATGCATCCTTGGCAGCTCGCGCTTGATCCAAATTATCAAATAGCGCGAAACAGGTAGCACCACTTCCCGACATTCGCACCATTCTGACATCTTCAACGCCCTGAAGAACCATCAGCATTTTACTCACTCCGGTGCATAGCGTTTCCGCAGGGGCTTGTAGGTCATTTGATGTTTCACGGTAAAGCCAATCAACAAGCCCTGCGCTTTCAGCTGGCCCCCACTGAACAAGAGGTGCGGAAAATACATTTTGTACCTTATGGTAGGTTTGAAAAACTTCTGGTGTAGAAACTGCCTGACCTGGATTAGCCAATAAAACACCAAAATTTGCTTCAAGATTAGCCGGGCGCATAATTTCACCAATACTGCTAACATACAAAGCCCCACCCTTTAAACAGGCTGGCACATCAGCACCGAGGGAAAGGGCCAACTCACTCAGCGCCTCAAATGGAAGATTCAGCTTCCATAATTCATTGAGCGCAAGGAGTGTTGCTGCTGCATCTGCCGAACCTCCACCAATCCCAGACGCTACAGGCAAATTTTTCGTTAAGGCGATATGTGCGCCTTCATCATGGCCTGAGTATTCTTGAAGTGCTTTAGCCGCCTTCACCACAAGGTTATCACCATCACTTTTAGATAACGAGGAGGCATAAGGCCCTTCCATAGTAAGCGAAAGCCCATCGTCTAATTGTACAGTGACCTCGTCGCCGTGCTGGGTAAAAGCAAACAAGCTTTCTAAAAGGTGGTAGCCATCAGAACGCTGTCCAACAATGTGTAAAAATAGATTGAGTTTTGCCGGTGCAATCTTCGTAATCATCATCTCGGCTGAGGTTTTTGCCATCATAGTATTAGGCAGGCTCTTTAATGCCAGCTTCCAGTTTTTGGAGAAGCGCTTCCAAGTCACTACCTTCAGCCCCACTATCAATTGCATGACGCCACTGAAAGCGCGCTTCAATTTTTCTGCCTACTTTCCAGTAAGCATCACCTAGATGGTCATTGATAGTCACATCATCAGGCTCTAAGCGCACTGCACGCTCTAAAACCGTTACTGCCTTTTCCATATCACCTGTCAGATAATACACCCAACCAAGGCTATCCGCGATAAATCCATCATCGGGTCTGGCTATAGCAGCATCTTCAATCATCTTTTTAGCTTTAGAAATATGGATGCCTTTATCAATCCATGTATACCCAAGATAATTCAAAACGGCTGGTTGATTAGGATTAATTTTAAGCGCTGATTGCAGATCTTTTTCAGCCTTTGGCCAATCTCCCATACCTTCATGGGACATGGCTCGCGCAAAATATAGCGACCAATCATTTGGTTTTGGCTTCTTAATCTTGGCAATAGCTTTATCGTAATAATATAAAGATTCTTCATATGCTTCTCGCCGCTGCAAAATATCAGCAAGTCCGATAAGCATGCCTAAATCCTCAGGCGATTGCCGTAACTTATTTCGTATTAACTCTTCCGCCAAAGCAGACCTGCCGCCCATTCTTAAAACATCAATTCGCCTAGCATCAGCAATGCGTCGCATCATATTTTTAGCTGGCACATTATTGTAAGCTGCCGCTGCGGCATCCGTATTGCCGCCTCGCTCTAGCTGTTCGCCGAGCAAAAAATGAATGTCGGCAACCTCCGGTGTTAAGTAGGATGCAATACGGGCATACAAAACCGATGCTTGATTAGATTTACTCTGTGCGAATTCGTTGGCTAGCCTAAAAAACACCATTCCGGCTGCACCTTGCGGTGTAGTCGATAACTGTGTGGGACTTTCGCCTTTGGCAATTCGACTACCTTCGCGCAGTAAAAAATTATGATTTTTGAACCGAACGATCTGCTCACCTAAAAAACTATGAGCCTTGGCCTTCTTGCCGTTCCTATAGAGCATATGTGCGTAAGCAATAGCTGGCTGCAAGGATACTGGTGGATTTGTTTCAGTAAGGGATACATATTGCTGTGCAGCAGCATCATACTGGCCAAGATGATCTAAAATATAGGCCGTATGTTCTTCTGCGATTGCCTTCAATCTAGGGTCTTTGAAAAGCGGCTCAAGTGCTCGCTTCGCTTCTTCTAAGTTCCCTTCTGCCCCGTAACTCCAAGCCCGAAGTAACGGCGTAAAAATAAACCCAAAGCCCGAGGGCGTTCCAGTCCCAAGCCTTTCCCGTACTGAAGACCATTCCTCCCTCTTGTAAGCATCAAGCACGTGCATCAAGCGAGCAAGGTCATCATCTTCCGCACCACCAGCGTCAATAATCTGAGATGCAACCTCTGCTGCCTTATTCAATTGACCTGCATATAGAAGCTGAAAAAACGCCCTATCCGCCACAAATTTGCTGCTAGGATCTGCCTTCAATGCTTCCAGATAAAACTCTGCAGATTTACTATACTCAGAATCTTGCTGAGCCTGCGTCGCCGCTAAAAAAGGACCATAAAAGCTGTTGCTTTCATCAAGAACCTTAAATTCACTATATAGAGATGTCGGAACAGGTGCACTGTCTTGCGTTACAGTTTGAACACCGCAGCCACCAAGGGCCAAAGTAAATAGGATCGCTAAAAGCGGCTGCTTGTTCATGCGTTCTTGCCTGACTACTCTTTACATGTTCGGGTAATTCGGGCCACCACCGCCTTCAGGAACTACCCAATTAATATTCTGTGTATAATCCTTAATATCACAGGTTTTGCAATGCACACAGTTTTGCGCATTAATTTGCAAACGCTTTTCTTCACCAGCTTCACCAACAAACTCATAAACCCCGGCTGGGCAGAAACGCTGTTCTGGACCATCATAGTTGGTAAGGTTCACACTCACTGGTACAGTTTCATCTTTCAACTTAAGATGTACAGGCTGTTCTTCTTCATGGTTCGTATTAGAAAGAAACACAGAAGATAATTTATCGAACGATATTTTCCCATCCGGTTTTGGATAGTCAATTGGTTTGCAGTCGGCTGCATTTTTAAGCGAGCTATGATCTACATGAGGATGCTTGAATGTCGGCATCAGGAAGCCAAGTCCCACAGTATTCATCCACATATCAAAACCAGAATATATAGTACCCCAGAAAATACCGAACTTGGAGAGTGCAGGGCGCGCGTTCCGCACTTTATGCAAATCTTTATAAATCCAGCTATTTTTAAAGGCATCGGCATAGGCCGTTAGTTCTTGCTCACCATTTGAACCACTAGCTACCGCATCAAACGCTGTTTCAGCCGCCAGCATGCCTGACTTCATAGCATTATGACTGCCTTTAATGCGGGGCACATTCACAAATCCAGCAGCACAGCCAATCAGTGCACCACCTGGGAAGTGAAGTTTTGGTACAGACTGCAAGCCACCTTCATTAATTGCACGTGCACCATATGCAACACGGCGTCCACCTTCCAAAATCTTCTTGATTTCAGGGTGTGTTTTATATCGTTGCATTTCATCAAACGGTGAAAGATGCGGATTTTCATAATCAAGTCCTACAACGAAGCCGATAGCTATTTGGTTATTTTCCTGATGATAAATGAAACCACCGCCAACGGTATTATCTAGCGGCCAACCTTGTGTGTGGATCACTCTGCCGGGCACGTGCTTTTCAGGCTCGATATCCCATAATTCCTTGATGCCAATACCATAAGTTTGATGTTCGCAATTTTCACGTAGTTTAAATTTACTTTCCAATTCCTTTGATAGCGATCCGCGGCACCCTTCCGCAAACAACGTATATTTTGCATGAAGTTCCATGCCTGGCATATGCGAATCTTTAGGTTTACCGTCACGGTCAAGTCCCATATCGCCAGTAGCAACACCCTTCACTCGGCCATCTTCATGGTACAAGATTTCCGCACCAGCAAAGCCCGGATATATCTCAACACCAAGCGCCTCTGCCTGCTCAGCGAGCCAACGACACAGATTGCCAAGCGAAAGTGTATACATACCGTCGTTTGACAAGAGAGGAGGCATCATAAAATGAGGTAAAGATTTTTTACCTGTTTCTGACAATACCCAATGTTGGTTATCAGTTACTGGAGTGTTCAGCGGCGCGCCTTTTTCCTTCCAGTCAGGGATAAGTTCATCAAGTGCAATCGGATCTACAACGGCACCAGATAGAATATGAGCGCCAATTTCAGAGCCTTTTTCAATAACACAGACCATGAGTTCCTGATCTTTTTCCTGTGCCATCTGCATTAGCCTGATCGCCGCCGACAACCCTGCCGGGCCACCACCAACGATTACCACATCAAATTCCATGGATTCGCGTTCCATGCGCCACTCCTTGTAAATTCCAAACAGGCTATTTCTTTAAGCCCAACCCACCTTATCGAGTTTTTTGTCCTATAGGCGATTTGCCTATCTTCCCCCTAAGGTGGACCTCTCGTCATTGCTTTCAAGTCTTATGCCTTCGCAGTAAGCAAAGGTCAAACTTTTGAAGGATTTCAAAGCCTTTTTGCCGTAGCGGCATTAAAGCAATTGTACGATAATATTTTTTTTAGATTCAATTGCAGCTATACAGCCGCTATATTAAAGGAAACACTGGCACGGACAGCTTGAATGACCATATTGGAACATGACCAAATTGACCCCGCTTCGCTACTTGCATGGCACATTGCCATGGGGGCTGATGAGGCAATCGACTTGGCCCCAATTGACCGCTTCACTACGCCCTCGCCCGTTGCTGTAGCAAGCCAACCCAAACAACCATCACGTCCGGCAAATGGCCCAACGCCAGTTTCTGCAAAGCCTGCCCAGCCAACGATTGGTGCTGGTGCAGATGTTGCTACAAAAACAGCCGCCGCATGCCAGTCACTTAGTGAATTAGAATCAGCGCTGGAAAGTTTTGATGGAGGGCTGTTGAAACGTTCGGCAAAAAATACAGTTTTCTCTGATGGTATAGCTGGTGCCCCTTTAATGGTTGTTGGCGATGTACCCAGCCGAGATGACGACCAACAAGGATCCCCTTTCTCAGGCCCTGCAGGGACCCTTTTAGATAAAATGCTAGCTGCTATTAACATGAGCCGAAACGAAAATGCCTACCTGGCAACAGTGCTTCCTTGGCGACCTCTCGGCAATAGCAAGCCTGACACCAACCTACTTGCTGTTTGCAAACCATTCGTAGAACGTCACATTGCTCTCGTAAAACCTAAAATTGTCCTCGCGATGGGAGGGGCATTAGGCAAAGCAGTATTTGGCACACAAGACAGCATCAGCCGCCAACGCGGTCGATGGCAACAGCTAGATACAAACGGCCAAACATTTGCCCTAATTGCAACCTATCACCCCACTTATTTATTGAGTCAACCACACTTGAAAGGTGCTGCTTGGCAAGACCTGTTGGCTGTTAAGGAGAAACTGTCATCTTAACGCGTATCACATTGGCCGCGTCTCTTTTGGCCACCTGTTTGTTCGGCTTCACCCACACTTTAGCTGCCACCCCTTCCAAAGGCGAAGCCTCGGTTATTCCAACAGTGCTTTCAAAGAAAGACGTTGCCCGTTATCAGCGTATTTTTGAACTACAAGAACAAGCACGCTGGAAACAAGCTGATAAAATGATCAAACAGCTAGATGACAAGCTGTTAATGGGCCATGTGCAATTCCAGCGTTATATGCACCCTAAAAGCTATCGCAGTAGCTACAGCGAACTTGCCGGATGGCTTAAGCGATATGCTGATCACCCAGCAGCATGGCGTGTGTACAGGCTAGCCCGAAAGCGCCAAGGCAAAGCCCGCGCCCCACGTCGACCTCTGGACACACGCTATCCCGGCGTTACGGGCCAATCAGCTTCACCAAAACCACCTCTGCCACGCCGCAGCCGTCTGGAACGAAAAGCCGTTACTACCTATTTCGCCAATATACGCCGGTATGTAAGGCGGGGCACACCGGAGCGCGCAGAAAAACGCTATTGGGCAATGGAAAAACGCGGTTTGCTTGTCCCACACGAGAAGGCTGAAAGCCTAGAGAGAGTAGCTGCAAGCTATTATTATAACGGTGACGACTTCCGCGCTTTAAAACTATCCACACTCGCCGCTGATCTCGCCCGCGAAGTTGAGCCAGCCAGCGATTGGATTGCAGGCCTAGCCAATTGGCGCATGGGTAACATTGAACAAGCTCACACTCACTTTAAGTATCTGGGCGAAAGCGAACGGGGCGGTGACTGGTTAATTGCAGCCGGCAACTTTTGGGCAAGCCGCACGGCCTTCAGGCTTGGCGATTCATACGGCGGCACCCAGTTTCTAAAAGCTGCAAGTACGGCAAATGAAACCTTTTATGGGCTTCTTGCTGCCCGCCAATTAGGAATTGAACCAGACATTGATTGGTCAATCCCCGACCTAGATAAAGGCGCAATGGGCAATTTGCTACGCCATCCCGCCACGAGACGGGCTTTAGCCCTTACAGAAATTAGCCGTGACAATGTGGCCGACGAAGAATTGCGCTTATTATGGGGGCGTAAAGGCACAGCCGTTCAGGATGATCTTTTATCCCTTTCTGCCCACTTAAACTTGCCTGCCATCCAAATTAGATTAGGCCGTGCGAGCGGTACTGGGCGCTTGGCACCAACTGCCACACGTTACCCCTTGCCTGATTGGCAACCCGCTGGAGGTTATACTGTTGATCGTGCTGTTATTTTTGCGATGGTGCGCAAGGAAAGTGATTTCCGCAGCCGTGCGAAAAGCCGCGTTGGCGCTGGCGGTTTAATGCAGGTAATGCCTGCTACTGCGCGGTGGATTACCCGTAATGGTTCCTTACTACGGAAAAATCGCCACAGGCTCTATGAACCCGAATTCAACATGGCGCTTGGGCAGCAATATATAGAGCACCTCCTTTCCATGGAATATGTGGATGGCAACATGTTAATGGCTCTGGCTGCCTATAATGGTGGTCCCGGCAGCCTTGTTAATTGGCGCAGGGAAGTTACTTACCGGCAAGACCCTTTATTGTTCATTGAATCTATTGGTTTTTATGAAACACGCAATTATATCGAACGGGTAATGGCAAACCTTTGGCTTTACCGGATGCGTCTTGGTCAAGACACACCCAGCTTGGACGCTCTAGCCTCTGGCGCATGGCCAACGCTTGAGTATCTTGATACAGAAGAAACAGTAAACGCCTTAAGACGTGCCGTAACCCTAACAAATACAAGGACTGCTACTAGTGCCGAAGATTGATGAAACCATTGAGTTTATTCCTGTAAATATTGCCGTTCTTACCATTTCAGACACCCGCACTTTTGCTGATGACCGTTCTGGCGATACGCTCGCTGCACGTATAGAGGCTGCAGGGCATATCATTGCTGACCGCAAAATTGTAAAAGACGATAAGACTTCCATCACTTCGCAGCTTAAAGGCTGGATCGCAGATGAGGGTATTGATGTGATCATCTCAACCGGCGGCACCGGCCTAACGGGCCGTGATATCACGCCTGAATGCTTCGAACCGCTCTACACCAAACCAATTCCCGGCTTTGGTGAACTGTTCCGCATGCTTTCCTACAAGCTGATCGGCACCAGCACGATCCAAAGCCGCGCTACAGCGGGCCTTGCAGGTACAACATTAATGTTTGCCCTGCCCGGTTCTACTGGTGCAGTTAAAGATGCATGGGACCAGATACTAGTGACCCAGCTTGATGTACGCTTCCGGCCCTGCAATTTTGTAGAAATGATGCCGCGCTACGGCGAAAAATAACACTGCCAGTTGCACACTTAACAATCCCCTGACACCAATCCCTCAAGCATACTTTCGTTTGGGGATTTTTCGATGCGCCTTATACTTGTAGTGTTCATACTGAGCCTTTATGCAACAGTGCCTGTTCTTGCTGCCGCTCCAAAATCAATCGTCACCTTCAAACAAGCAAAGGCCGCATATGAAAAAGCTATCCAAGCTAAAGATACTACTTCTAGCTGAAAATATGCTCTGACCGCCTATAGCCTAGGAAAAGAAAAGTTCGACACCAATAATATTCAGCTAGCCGAGCTTTCCCGAAACCTTAGCGTATTCGAAAAAACAAGCAATGCTAGCAAGCTTCTGCAACAGGCGATCACAATCCGAACACACATAGAAGGGGGCAACTCACCAAGACTGGTACCAACCTACATAGAACTGGCCGAAAGCTATGTCAAAATCTACGTATTCACAAAAAAGGCGCGCGAAAAAGCTTGGCTGAAACCGAATATTAGCGTGGGTTATTATTTCTCTCAACCGAGAAGTTTGACTTTGCCAAAGAAAGTTTTCTGACTGCTTTGGAAGGGTATAAAGCCGACGCCAAAAACCAGTTTCCCATACATAAAAAGCTGGTAGAGACCTACCAATTGCTTGGAGAAAGCAAGATGGCTACGTCCCACAGCATTGCTGTCAGCGAGATTTTACAGCCGAGACCAAACCGTAAAAGTATACTTATTTATCGTCCTAAGCCAAGACGTTCAGCCAAAGCAAATGCCCGTGCATGGCAAGGAACAGTGACTGTGTCTTTCTATATTGATCCCGAAGGCAGAGTATTGAACCCAAAAATCGTAGATACCAGCGGGGACAACAAATTTAGGAGAGTCACTCTAAAAGCAGTGGCTAGAGCAAGATATGAACCACGGTTCATTAATGGAAAACCGGTTTCCAGTCACAATGTTCAAACAAAATTTAAGTTCAATCTAGCAAACTAAGCCAATTTCCCTCTTCCCCTTAGAGCGCTGGTAGCCTAGTCTGCGCGCCAAACATAAATAAACCTTGGGGAGGGTACGTGTTTAAGTATCAGCGTCTAATATGGGCCGCACTCGTAGCGATGGGTGCAACAACTGCTTTAGCGGCACAAGATGAAGTAGATGATCGTGGTGGCATTGTAACCATGCTGGTCAATGGCATTGGCGCACTGGAAAACTTTGTCTTTAGTACCATCAATATATTCGGCTTTGACGTTGAGTGGATTGTGGCATTTCTTGCACTGCCGATGATATTACTAACCCTCTATTTCCGTTTTATTAACGTCACTAGCTTCAAGCGCGCTTGGCGTATCATCAAGGGTGATTACCACGACGAAAAAGCTGACGGTGAAGTTACGCAGTTTCAGGCGCTCTCAACAGCACTCTCTGGCACTGTTGGCCTTGGTAATATCGCTGGTGTAGCTGTCGCAATCTCGGTTGGCGGCCCCGGCGCAACCTTCTGGATGATCTTGATTGGTTTCTGCGCCATGTCGCTTAAGTTTGCAGAATGTACACTGGGGGTAAAATACCGTGATGTGCGCGCTGACGGCACAGTTGCCGGGGGGCCCATGTATTATCTGGAGCGAGGCCTTGCTGCAAAAGGCTGGAGTAAGACTGGGAAAATCCTTGCTTGGACATATGCGCTTCTTGCTGTCCCTACCCTCTTGCAGGTTGCTCAGGTAAATCAGTCTTTTGAAGCAATTTCGGTGGTTACTGGCTTTGATAGTGCTGGTGCGAAATGGGGCTTTGGTATCTTCATCGCCATAATGACAGCTATCGTGATTATTGGCGGCATTAAATCAATCGCTAGCGTAACGTCCAAACTCGTTCCCGCTATGGCTGGCATATATATCATCGGTGCTCTGGTTATTATCTTGGGTCATGCTTCAGAAGTTCCGGCTGCCTTTGGTACGATCATCGGCTCAGCGCTTAGCCTAGAGGCTGGTATAGGCGGCATGATCGGTGTTATCATCATCGCGATGCAACGTGCTGTTTACTCTACAGAGGCAGGACTTGGATCAGCCACCATGGCACATGCTGCTGCTAAAACAAACGAACCAGTTTCAGAGGGCATTGTTGCCTTAATGGAGCCCTTCATTGACACCGTTGTTGTCTCTACTATGACAGCGCTCGTGATTGTTATCACCGGTGTTTATGTCGATAACTCAGGCGCGGCAGGTATTTCATTAACCTCAACGGCTTTCGGTAGTGTTATTAGCTGGTTCCCATGGGTATTAGCCGTTGCGGCCTTTTTGTTCGCTTATTCCACAATCATCAGTTGGGGTTATTATTCCAGCAAAGTATGGGAATTTGTGTTTGGTGGCAGCTCCACCTCTATGAACATATTCAAAGTAATCTTCTGTGTAGCGCTTATCCCCGGTGCCGTTTTCTCTGTGTCAGAGGTTTATAGCCTTATGGACAGTATGTTCTTCCTGATGGCAGTTCCTAACATCATCGGCATTTACATTATGGCACCAGAAATAAAGCGCGATATTAAGAGCTACCTATCGCGGCTTCGCTCAGGTGAAATAAAGCCGGCACATGGAAAATAAAGATAGGGCAGCCCAAGTCGGCTGCCTTTTTCTTTAGAGAGAAGGATAACCAAATGAAACAACTTCTTTTTGCAACATTAGCTTTGATGCTGGCCGCCCTACCCCTTAAGGCCAATGACCATGAAAAAGCCGCAGTTGATACTGTGTTAAGCAGCTTCCATGAAGCAGCATCAAAAGCCGATTGGGCCACTTATTTTAACCTGATGAGCGAAGACAGCATCTTCCTTGGCACCGACGTAACTGAACGTTGGACTAAAGAGGTTTTTCAAAACTACGCCGCAAAAACAAAAGGCTGGACCTACGCTCTAGTGGAGCGGCACATCAATTTCACACCCGATGGCAACAGTGCCTGGTTTGACGAAGTGCTTACTAACGATAATTACGGTACCAGTCGCGGTACAGGTGTAGTGATTCGCACAAAGGATGGATGGAAAATTTCGCAGTACCATCTAGTGTTCCCAATTCCCAATGACATTGCTGCCGGAATCACCCAGCAAATACAAACATTTGAAGCAAAACAAAAACTAGGCCAAAATTAGGTCAGTCTCCTTGTCTTGATTAGCCTCTATTTCACGCTCATTCTGTACAAAGGGTAGCAGAATAATGCTGAGAGGAGGCTTATCATGCCGGTTTCCGGTGTATTAGAGCAGTTCCTAGACTATTGGCACGATTTGCCTCGCGGTGAAGATGGTGTCTTGCCTGAGCGCGCCGCGCTTAAGCCCTCTATTTTGCACGAAATATTACCCCGGCTTGCTCTATT
>Ga0316207_10003704_pt1 | contig 13928 bp, 10 predicted proteins | sample 6weekpyrite_MG_FD_204943 | JGI IMG/M metagenome (GOLD analysis project Ga0316207, IMG submission 204943) | Microbial mat bacterial communities from mineral coupon in-situ incubated in ocean water Damariscotta River, Maine, United States -... | ecosystem: Environmental > Aquatic > Marine >... | reverse complement strand
AGCAACATCAGATAGGTGCGGGTGCGATAGCCCTGCATGGCATGAAAGGCAAACTGCACAATGTCGTTTGCTCGCATCATGGCTGCACCTTGCCATCCACCATATGAATAATACGCTGGGCACGTCCGCCAAGTTCCGCATCATGGGTTACCAGTAAAAGGGTGATGCCCTGGGTACTCAGCTCCTCCAGAATATTAATTACTTCGATACCCGAGGCGTGATCAAGATTACCCGTGGGCTCATCCGCCAGCAGCATCACTGGTTTAGTTATCACGGCGCGTGCAATGGCAACCCGTTGACGCTGGCCGCCTGATAACTGATCCGGGCGATGATGGCTACGATCTGTCAGGCTCAGTGAAGCCAGCACCTCACTCACCCGATGGTCTCGTTCTTCATGTTCAACACCCGCCAGGGTCAGGGGCAGGGCAATATTTTCAGCTGCGGTTAATCGGGGTACCAGATGAAAAGTCTGAAAGACAAAGCCAACTTTTTCCCGCCTGACCCGGGACTGTTGCAGTTCACTTAGCTGGGTAACATCATCTCCATTGAGAAAATAATTACCACTATCGGGTTGATCGAGTAAACCCAGCACATTGAGTAAAGTAGACTTACCTGAACCAGAAGGCCCCATAATGGAAACATAGTCACCGTCTTTGAGTTGCAGGCTAACATCATCAAGGCCATGCACCAGCTCATCGCCAACCTTGAAAGTGCGATTAATATGCTCAAGCTTGATCATTTGGTTGCCGGCTTTTCAGTGTCGGCTCCTTCTATTTTAGCAATGGTACCATCCGCCACACCTTTACGGTCAACCGTAGTTACTACCAGCTCACCCTGTGTAATACCCTCGGTAATTTCTGTCAGGTCCCAGTTTGCCAGGCCGAGTTTTACATCTCGTAGCTCAAGCGTGCCAGCTTCGTTATTGAAAATATACACCTGTTGTTTGTCGATCACCGATTCGGTTGGTACCCGCAATACATTACTGCGGGTTCTTAAAATTACTTCGGCATCGGCGCTGTAACCCGGCAGCATTTCTGCCATGTCATCCGGGTTTTCAAAAATCACTTCTATATCTACGGTGCGTGCCTGTTTTTCCCGGTCAAGCACATAGTCAGCCACCCGGCGAACCCTGGCGGGAAAACGTCTGTCTTTGAAAGCATCCAGGCTAATCCGTGCCTGCATATCCGCTTTAATTTCCGGTGCATCCACTTCATCGATGGGAGCCATCACATAAAAACAACTCCGGTCAACCATATCCACCGCCGGCAAGGTGACAATGCCCAGGGGGGAGGGTGTAACAAATTCACCAATCTCACCATTTACTTCAACCACCACACCATTAAACGGGGCTTTTAATAATGTGCGTTCAAGTTGCGCCTCGACCACCCCAATACGCTCATTACTCACAATGGCCGAGGTGCGAGATGCCACACAATCAGCACGTCTTGATTTCGCCAGGGCTACCGCCTGGTCTACCAGTTCTTCTGATATGGCTCTGGTTTTACGCAACTCAGTTTTGCGTTGAGCATTTTTCTCAGCATTGTCGGCCTGCACACAGACACTGTCTGCGCGAGCACTTGCTGCCTTAGCTTCGGAATGAGCGAGGGTGATTTCAGCTTTTAAATCATCGTTCCATAACTCCAGCAACAAATCCCCCTGTTTAACATGATCACCTTCTGTAATTAACAAAGTTGCAATTTGTCCACCCGTTGCTGGAGACATTTGTGCACGGCGACAGGGCATTACTGTGCCAGCCCGTGTATTGGCAACCGTATCTTCAATCATGCCCAATTCGGCTACCTGCACCTGAATCAGCACCGGTTTTGGGCGTGTGCTGTAAATAAGTATCAGTACAACGGTGACTGCTACGGCAGCAAAAATTAACAGGTGTCTGTTTCTTTTTATCATGTGAGTTCCCTTGCCCGGTTAACTATTTTTATTAGAGGCTGTATAAATCATACTCCAATTTATCGATAAGCAAAAAGTAAATGCCATGGAATGAATATTTTATTTGACGTAGCTGCCTGACTTTATTTAACGTAACAATGCAAAATTGATTAGTTAAAACACATTCTGTAGGTAAACACTTACAAATAATTGCTCATGATGCTTACTTTCAGTCGCACCTTAACCTTATCTACATATTTAGATTTAGGTGTATCTTCATACAGGTATTGTGTGGATGGATTTACTGCATAAATACCGCATCAATATATAAGTAAAACCCAAATGACATAAAGAAAAGGAAATAAAATGAAAGCAACGATTTATAAAGTATTATTTGCCGGGTCTGTATTGCTAGCATCATCAACTGCATCGGCCGTTTCTCTCACAATTGCTGATGATTATATAATTAATGGGACAACTTCTGCCGCGAGGCCTGAACTGGCTGGCGTCATTATTGAGGACCTTATTAGTAGTTATTCATTCACTGGCACAGCAGGGCAAAGTCTTCAAGGGACTATTCAAAACAGGGTTGTTCGCAGCGTTGATGGAACGTTAGACTTTTACTGGCGTATTCGTCCAACTGGTGGCAATGCTGAAGTAACGGCTTTCAGGGTAGGTGGTTTTGAAGGCTTTGCGTTAGATGCGGATTGGAGAATAGATGGTTTAGGTTCGGCATCACCTGATATTGCGCGATATTTCGGGCCGGGAACGGGCAATGTGAATTTTCTTTTTGAAACAGATCCAGTCGGTGTAGATCCAACTGGAAATATTGATGACTCGGTGTTTTTCTTCCTGGATACTGATGCACTTTTTTATGACCAAAGTGGTCAGTTTGATTTGCTTTGTGCAGATTCCGGATGTGTTTCATCAGCCTATCGAACTTTTGCACCTTCTGCAGTACCCGTACCAGCCGCAGTCTGGTTATTTGGTTCTGGTCTTATAGGTTTGATTGGCGTAGCCAGACGTAAAATTAGTAGCTAGTATGCGTTTACTATGCAGCATAAAAAGCCCCGCAATATTGCGGGGCCCGTTTTATAAAATAGCTACTGGTTTTAAATAATTGCCTCACTTATAAACTGAAAAAGTACAGCTGTCATGAGTTAATCGTTTTCTGAGTTTTGATGCTCGGTGATCGTATCTATAGATTTATTTTCTATAAATTTTAAGTTAATTTAATCACTCTCTCTCATAGCAACCATAAGGTTGTCTTAGCACAGAGTTGCATGACATTTCACTGTGATGACAACAAGTAGGTGTTATTTCCTGATATCCAGGATTGCAACGTTCCGACCCTTGGGCATCCGCATTTTGCATGCAGCAGTACCAGCCATTTTCATCGCATATGCTATCAGCCCCACGAATTAAATAGCTTGATCAACAATCAGCAGGTTCGTCGGTATAGTCCCAGCCCTGCAACTGTATAGGAGTAGGACAGTTTGCCTGATTAGTGCCTGAATCAGGGTTTAAATTACCCTTAACATAAACACGCTTTATATTACTGGTGTAAATCTTCTGGTATGCATCTTCAGGTGCGCATTCTAAGGAGTACGTTATAACAGACACCCGGTAAAAGTAAAAACAAAAACGAATTTGTATTGTGTACGGTGATGTTACTGGGGTGCCATTGAGTATTCTGAAAGTCCACACCCGAATTACCATTCAGTGTTTGCATCACAATATTTTTACTGCCCTGAATTGAGCCAAATGCGCCTTGAAGATTTAAACTGTAAGCCTGGTCAAAACTATCTATATTGATAGTTGAAGGTGAAACCAGTGAAATGTGTGTGTTACAGGGTACATTAAATGTTGCTTCAAATTGATTATTGTTTTCATCAATTTCGCTAATCAGGTTACCAACATCAACGGTAATCGCAATTTTTCAATTTTAAATCCATGATTATAAATCGTTATGATTTATGTCAAGGTAAGTTATTAAAAATTAAATCGTAATGAGGCAGGGAGAGCAGGCGAAGCGGATTCGAAAAAAATGATTGCAATGCTATAAGCTGAAAATGAAATAATAGTAATTGTAACAAATTTATTTTATATAATTAGATTAGGAGAAAAATCAGAGTAAAAATACGAGACTATATTAATCGTCATCCTCGATAAAATCTACTGGTAAGATTTTAAACATGCGAAGCATGGCCTGAAAGGGACTCTAATGTAGTAATGAACTATCCAATTCATAGGGCACGATGAGAATGCTCAGGGAAGGAGCACGAAGAAATACTTCTGTCGGGGATCCAGTGGCCTTAAATCTTTAATATCAAAAACAGTTCACAACAGAGGAAAGCAGAGCCAGAAAATGACTCCGGCAAAAACCGGCACTAGCTGATTACAAAAGAAACTAACCGGTTAAATAGTACAAAAAACCGCTGAAAGCGCATGGCCCATGCTCTCTACCAAAGCAGAGCATTCTCGGTGATAAGTTAGCAGCTGAGCTTTCTCTGGGGTAGAACAATCAGCTATAAACACAGCATGGCCACGCACACAGAAAGTTTCCTGTTAGCCATTAAGATGAAGAACAATTGATGAATGAAAATAAAAAAAATTCAGAAACATAGGGCTTGATTTGAGCCTTATGACACAAGGCGTTTGATGGGGTAAAACGGTTTGCCAAAAAAACTATCAACAAAGAGGTAAGCTGAGCTATGATTATGGACAGCCATTATTAACTCCGATTTAGTTGATGGTGTTAGCAGGCTCATCGCACTCGTTACACTTTGGGGTTGCAAATTTTTAATTCCGTATTTTATATTTCGATGTTTCTCCTTTGTTATTGATAAATCATTAGTTAGGTTATTAAAAACGAGCCTGTTATTTAATAATCAACGAGCAGTGTAAACAAGGAAAATCATAATTGTCAAACGTGTTTAAAACAGTATTACCCGGGAGTATTTCTATAAATAAAAGATTAGCGCTAAAAAAATACATGATTTTATAGAAAAAACAGATAACCTTATTCGAAATAAAGAATCAAAAAGGAAATCGCATGGAAGTTAGAAAAAAACTAAAATCCGGAGACCACGGAACTAAACGCCTGCTCAGGACCAATGGAAAAAGTTGGTTTGTGTAAGATGCCGATATAACAATACAAAAAAAATCGCAACAACTGCAGAAATTATTATAGATAAACAAGCTTATTATCAATCATCAAATAGAATAATTAATAACAATCTAAAGAAAGCAGATATATCTGTTCTAATAAAAGACGCCTATAAAGACATGGAAGCCCGCAATATAGTAAAAAGTGCAGGTGGAAAATTGAACCATGAAAAGCATGCCTGATGGCTTGGTAAGGAAAAAGTTATAAAATTTGGCCTGAAAAAGAGAATAATTAATACCTGGATATGGTAATAAGCTCTTATATATGGCATCTTATGGTTAATTAACAGTTATGCAAACAAAAATGGTTAACAACAAAGAATATCAATTAATTTATGAACCCTTTCAGAATAACCCAAAAGGGAAGCTGGAATGGTTTATAAAAATAGCAATTTTTATTATCGCCCTTGGATACTTAATACATATTGTATTTTCTGAAAAATACACGTCATGGGTACCAATTCTTATAATTATTGTAACCATTTTTTTGGGTATTATAATTGCTATAAAATCTAAGAATAATAAGTCATATAATTTTCTTAAAATTCAGGATAATAAACTCTATATAACTACTAAAAATACCACTTTATGGTGTAAACCAATTCATGAAATTATTGAAATTACAGTAGCGGAGCCTAAAATAAAATGGAAAATAATCTTAAGAAGTAAATTTTTAATTTTTAGAACGCAAGATGACTCATATTGCCTTGATTTACAGTATTCAAAATTTGATGGATACTCGACAAAGGATGTAGTTGAGGAATTAAAACGAGTATGCAATTTAAATGCATAACGAATCGGTTAAGCTCGCATGTGTAAAAAAATGCCTATACCTGGATTCTGCTTACGCTCTGTCACTACCTCAGCGTTATGAAAACTAAGATACCGAAGGAAATTATTAATACAGCTCTGGTGCTGCTATTAGCATTAGTGTCTACCTTTACAGGCACCTATTTGGACATGGGCTTTTATACTGAATCCAAAGGATACGATCCGTACATTTATTCTATAGATATAATATGGGCTTTAATTGTGTTTTGGCTTATTTGGGATTTAATTATCAAGAAAAAAGACTTGAGAATTATCTTATTAATACTATCGGTAATAATACTCATTCTAAGTATATGGAATACTTATGAATATGGCTTTTTGTATTCAACTATTACAGGAATATTCGAGCTGGGGCTATATTTGTGGGCTTATTACATGTTAGCGTCTGATGGCGCAAAATTATGGTACAAGTTAAGTCTATAACAATTCGTTCGTATATGGTGCTGTGCCGTGAAGCGGCTTGCGCCCCACAGCTTAACCGTTAGGCGCAAGAATTTACCCGGACACCCAGACTAAATTGCACACTATTTTCAAAACAAGATATATTATAAATCATTGATTTATTTGGTTTTTATAAGTACGTTAAGATGGGTGTCCGGATTACTTTCTTCCGTTAAGATGGGTGTCCGGATTACTTGGGTTACTTCAGGTTACTTCCCTATTAAAACAGGTACAAGGTTTTTTAGATGATAAAGAGCCTGGGTGTTCCAGAAAAAGTCATGCTGTATTTAAGTGTTCGACCTCGGACCAGCTAAACTGTTGAAAAATATCTATTAAGGCTAATAAACAAGCTAACGTGAAAAAAGAGAGCAGACCAATTTTATAATGAGAGATCGCTGAAAATCTATGAGCTAGGTAGCACCGCCTCTCTTCATCCACACATTCAGCTTCTCTGTAAGTTCTTTACGACTGAATGGCTTATTTAGATAATCGTCCATGCCTGCTTCACTGCATTTATCCAGTACTTTTTTCTGTATATCGGCTGTAAGTGCAATAATTGTGGTATGCGCTCCATGTGAAGCGTTTTGTTCAATTTCTCGTATTTTCATAGTCGCTTCAATTCCATTCATTTCAGGCATATGGTAATCCATCAATATCACATCATATTGCTCGTTCTCAAATGCCTGTACCGCTTCTTTACCATTCACGGCAATGTCTACCTGGACATCGTAAGCTTCCAGCATATCCCGAACCAGAGTCTGGTTAAGGTCATTGTCATCCGTCAGCAGAATACGCCCCGTTAGCAGGCTGCTTACATTCGGCTGGGGCATAGCGGGCACTGTGTTTTTTATTGTAGACGGGCTATTAACTATATCAAGCAAACATCCCAGTAAGTGCTCCCGGCGTACAGGTTTATCGAGAAAATATTTAATTTCATTTTTAACTAACTCACTTGCATTTTTATCTTCTGATGATGAACTCAGCAGTATGATATGTAAGCCATTAAACGCATCATCCTGCAATATATTTTGTGCAAGCTCTATTCCATCCATTTCAGGCATATGAGCGTCCAGAATAGCAATATTATATGGATGATTATCGTTATTTGACTGGTGCAGTAGCTCAAGTGCCTTATTTCCATTATCAGCAATATCGTGCTGCATACACCATTTGGCAATTTGTCGATCAAGAATCTCAAGATTCAGTGGATGGTCATCAACTGTTAGCACACGTAAATTTTTCAGTTGGTGAAGATCAGGTGTGAGTGTACTGTTCTGCTGTTCAGAAACATCAAAATCAATAAACACTTTGAAACAGGCACCCTCACCTGGTTGACTCTCAACCGTTATCTGCCCGTTCATCAATTTTACAAGTTGCGTACATATCGCCAGACCGAGTCCGGTGCCGCCAAATCGACGAGTTAGAGAGCCATCCACCTGGGTAAAGTGCTTGAATATATTTTCCTGTTCCTGCAAGGGTATACCGGGACCAGTATCTGATATCTCAAACAACAGTTTTAGCTTATTGTTACTCAGTTCAAGTACGTGTAATCTTAAACAGACTTCCCCTTCATCGGAAAACTTAATGGCATTACCCAACAGGTTTACCAGTACCTGGCGCAAACGCCCAGAATCACCTTTTACCTGTGCTGGGAGTTCATCAGGTAAATCTAGAATCATCTCAATTGACTTTTTACGTGCTATTCCATTTAATATGGCCACCGTATCTTCAATAAGTGGACGTAATGAAAAGTCTTTTATATCCAGCTGTAATTTACCGGCTTCAATTTTGGAAAAATCAAGAATGTCATTAATAATAGTCAGTAGAGATTTACCCGCGCCATATGCAGAATTAGCGAAATGCAACTGTTGAGTATTTAGTCCGCTCTCTATTAATAACTCTGTCATACCGAGAACACCATTCATGGGGGTTCTGATTTCATGGCTCATGTTAGCAAGGAATTCACTTTTTGCCTGACTGGCTGCTTCAGCGGCCTGTTTTGCCTGTAATAGATCTTTGGTACGCTCTGCTACCTCATGTTCCAGCCCAGCATTATATTTCACCAGCTTTTGATCACGCTTGCTTATCTGTTGAATCATACTGTTAAAGCCGTCGGCAAGAAGCCCCACTTCATCGTCATCCTGCTTCTCTATATACAATGAATAATCGCCCTTATCAGTTACCGATTTCATTACCTCGGCTAACTGTAAAATGGGCATGGAAATTCTTTTTTGCAAGTTGGCAGAAAGCCAGTAAATGATGATAATAGACAAAAACAATAAAAATAAAGCGAAGAGAATGTTTTTCAGTAATACTTTGTGAATACTGTCAAACCCAATCTCAATAAAAATATAACCGATAATTTCCTCATTCAGTAATATCGGTGAAATCATATGCAGATGAGCTGCACCATAATAAAAATGTGCCCCCCCCTGCATAATCGCTGCCTTACGCCATTGATAATTTTGCTGATAAATTAATTGACTATCTAGCTGGTCATCAATATAGGATGCGAATAATTTACCATCTGGCTCAAGCAGCATAGTGCTAACAATATCTTTTCTCACACTCAGCGAAGTAAGAATATCAGTTGCTGTTTTTTTATCATTAAAAGTCAATGACGCCCGTACATTGGCGGCCATCTGGTTAGTTAAAATCTCAGCATCTGATTTAAGTTGTTCTCGGTGCGCATAATAATTCGACACTATTGAAATAGTGAATACAAACATTAATACTGGAATACTCACCAGTATAACGAGGTTGCGAATTTTCTTTTCTATTGAGCCACTGCTTAGCCCGGAGAATAATGATATGCACTTTTCTTTCACTGTTTATCACCCACAATATCGGATAACTGTAGTAAAGAAGCTGCGGCCTTTAAACCAGCCTGCTGCAATACCCGACGGTTTATTCTAAAGCCATTTCTATCATCAGTAGTTGTCATCTCAATCATACCATTCTTCTCTGCAAAGCCTGATATATCACTTACCGTCAATATTGCCTGGTGTGACAATACTGACAAAGCCTGCTTTACTAACTGTTGATTAGATTGACTTAGAAATACCAGATGACAGTCTTTTTTTACTTCATCAGCTTTGGAAAAAATATGAACATTAATTTTACGTGAATTAATACTTCGCTTTTTTACAACATCCAATGATGTTCCAAAAGGATTTTTACCTAATACACACAGGCCGAATGAATGCTCATTATCCTGAAATGCTGTTTTTGGCCACTCAATAAAAAGTGCCAGTTTGTATAGTAGAGCTGCCTTTAGTTCATAGCTATCATTTTCAGCTTGATCTGCGAATGCAGGTTTGCACAAAAATAGAAAGAAAAACAGGGCACCTGTACAGTTTGCAGCCAGGTGGCTGACGCAGGTTTTTCTTATTCGGTGTGTAGTAAAAAAAAACACCTGATACCTACTCTATATTTTCCACAGTAACTGCAGATATAAGGAGCGCTCAACTTCTGTTGGCGGAATACTGTTTTGTGTGGTAATAAATTCCACATGGCTATTATCCAGCAGATTACGTGCGACTATAGCCAGCTCAAGCCCCTTACTCAGTTTCTTTGCCAGGCGTAGATCCAGTTCAGTATATGATGGGACATTTATGGCGGGTAGCTCATCAACATAGCGCAACCAGGTATCCATATCAGCACTCGTTGAAAGCTCAACTGATGTGCGCAAAGATAATTGATGTTTTGGTGAGAGTCCCTCCGGGGCTTCATCAATTGCGGAATCCACCGCTGAATCCAGCGACAGCTTCAGAAAACTGTATGAGGTCTGAACGCGCCATCTATCGGATGGCCGCCAGTCGATTGATAACTCTACACCATAGGTATTGCCAGAGACATTGTTAACAAAGGTACTCGGGATCAACAGATGCGTATCACCGGGAAGCAAACAGGGCGGCGGTGTGGCAGAGGGCTGACACACGGCTGCACCACTGGCAGTGCCGAGCAATTTTTCATAATCATTGTAAAACAGTGCGCTATCCAGCGACACAGCCCGGTTAAACTGTCTACGATAACCTAGCTCATAGGCAATTAAGGCTGAAGATTTATACATATCAGTGCCCGAAACCTGTATCACCCCGGGAACAGGAAAAGCCGCAAAAGTACTGGTAATTATAAAATCCTGGTTAGCGCGTGAAGGCGTACGTACTGCACGTGAAATCGCCCCCCATACCACCTGCTGTTTATCAGGTGTCCACAGTAGTCGAGTGCCGGGTTGTGCCTCAAAACCGGTATAACCATTGTGCTCAAACTTTGAGCCAATAATCCAGCGCAGATGATCTGGCTGCAGAATAATTTCATCCTGAATAAATACGGAGTACAGTTTATCCTTACGGGAAGCTGGCTGCGCAGATACAAGTCGACTCCCCCGGGTATCATCCTCAACACGGCGATAGCCAATTCCCCAGACAATCTCCTGATTTTTTCCGGCTTTTAACTGATGCTGAAAATCAAGATCAAAAGTATCGCGCTTATCATCAAACTCCAGTGCATCACGTTCGTCATGTGTATAATAGGCCTGAAAAGTAGCCTTGGAGTTATCACTCAGGGTTTGTTGCCAACGACCATGTATATTCACACCCTTCACTTCCTCCTCAGTCTCGACACTTGTATTAAACGGCGCGGTCAGACTATCAACCAAACTGATCTTTTCGTTTGCACCGTCATAAACATCACCCTGTAACATAAACTGTTGCTGTGCTGGCATTCTCCAGTCAGCTCGAAAACCGACACGAGACATGTCCCAGCTGTCCCGTGCTTCTCCACCAGAGCTGAGTTCAGATGAATCATGATTTAAGCCATCAACGTAGACACGGTAATGAGTATTTTTTTCAAGTTCGTTACCATATAGATAAGTCACCCGGTTCTCTTCATTACCTGCAATGGCATTTAAAGACCCTCCCTGTGTATCATCGGCTGACCGCGTAATAATATTGATTACACCATTAACTGCATTTGCACCCCATACAGTTCCTCCAGGGCCGCGTATAACTTCAATGTGATCTATAATTTCAATCGGTATATTCTGTATATCCCAGTAAACACCACCGGACAATGTCGTGTAGATACTGCGTCCGTCGATCATCACTAGCAACTTGTCCGCCCAGATACCATTGAACCCACGGGCACTGACCGCCCATTTATTAGCATCAATCTGTGCCACATTCATGCCGGGCACCATGCGCAATAAATCAGGGATACTCGTTGCGCCTGACCGATGAATATCACGATTAGTAATTACATGTACAGCTGCTGCGATTTCATCTATTGTCTGTGATTTTTTGGAAACAGATGTCACCTTAACCGCCAGCAAATCCTGCAATGGCATATCAAGATAACCTTCTAATTTTTTCTCATTTGATAACGTCGTTGTTGGCCACAATATGGCAGCAAGTATTCCATAAAACAGTAATTTATTTTTGCAGTGTCTCATTTAACGTCTCTGTTTTGTCATTACGTCTTTGATTCACATAATGGACCTCTAGACAAAAGCATGGCAGGTAATATTAAAAACAACACATTACCACTTTAGAAAATCATAAAGTAGTAATTCAGATTAAAATACATACAATCTGAGAACAATATACTAATGTATATTGTTCAACAATCATTTCCTTCTTTTTTGAGCTGCCATACATACAGTAATAATTAGCAAAAATAGCTCATCAAATATAGTTTTAACTTATCAATATAAAATAAAAAAATAACGGAAAATAACAAAATAATGAAAAAATAACGGAAAAAAATATAATAGGACACCTGACTTACCCTCTGTGTCAGGATAGTTGTCTCTTTTGAACGGACGTTATCCGAACACTCAGACGTTCTCACACACGTTATCCGGACACACGTTATCCGGCGTTATCCGGACACTCACACTAACTCACACGAAATCGTTATCCGGACGTTATCCGGACACTCACACTAACTCACACGAAATTACTCGCTGTTTTCAAAGCAAGATAGATTGTAAGTTATTGACTTATTGTTATTTTTATCAGTATGTTAAGGTGGATGTCAGAATTACTATCCATTTTATGATGGGCGTCTAGACTATCTCCAGATTATTAACCCTTATGTAGGGTGCCGGATTATTTTATTTATTGGCTCTTATTTGTGTAATAGATGGAATTAACTTAAATGATATTGATTATCAAATGTCTATATCCCCATTAATCGCCCCCTTAATCCGGTGAATAACTGATGGAAGCAGGTCAATAAAAAGATGCCGGAGAGAATAATTTCTGATCACTCCGGCATCTTTAAATATAACGTTTTATTTTGCTTTCAACATGATGGAACGTCCATCAAATGTAAGTTTAAGAACGTCAGCATTAGCTTTACCTGGCGGAGTAGAGAACCAAATTCGTCCTTCTATGGCTCGCCCAGCTTTCAGTTTAGACGTTAAGATGACGTCCGACATATTTTTTGGTAGCGATATACTATCCTTGTCTTTTGATATCGAATAATAGCTGATTCCAGTTTTTTCAATAATCAACTCCATTTCACCCGTATCGAACACCTGATCTCGATTGGTTTTATTTTTAACGGTTACAGAGCTATAATAATTCGTATTGTGCATGCCGGTGCTCATGTAAGAGATAGTGATCTTGAAGCGATTTGTTTCAAAAACAACAGGAGCATCATTATCGACATAACGAACCAGTCCATACATACCTCCACAACCTGCTATTAATAAGGCCGTTAATGCAGGAATGATTGCTAATTTAATTTTTATTTTCATATCTTATTTATTCTCCAAATTTTAAGAAAAATCATTTAATTACTTAACGCATTTACCATTTTTTAAGTCTATTTGTGGTCAGAGTAAAAACCACTCAGTTATTTCAATCCTTGGTTTTTGTCCATGTTTTAGCATTATAACTCGCGGATTTTAGTAATAAGTGCGCCACATTGAAAAAGTTGGGTCAAAAAGTACACTCACTGGTCTACTGAAATACAATGTGAGACAATTTATGACTAAGTATTATACTCACTTGACCCAAGAAGAACGATATCATATTCATGTGTATAAAAAAGCAGTATTTTCTAATATCGTTATTATAAACAAATTTAGACTGCATGTTAGTCCAATAAAAAGAGAATTAGCTAGAAACACAGTTTCAGGGTTTATCGGACCACAGCAAGCACACTCTTTGGCAAAAAATAGACATGCGTTAAAGCCTAAGGCAATAAAGGAGACTAAGACATGACTACGAATATTAGGCGTGGTCTGGAGTAACAATGGAGCTCAGAATAAATACAAGATCGATTGTTTGAGCAAAGTTCTGACGGCGTTTTCCCGAAAACCATTTATAAATTTATTGTAGACGATAAAATAAATGGTGGCGATTTTCACAAAAATCTTCGGCAGAGAATAAGGAATAACGGAAAGGAAGGGAAGGAATAACTGGACATCCATTCTAAAAATATAAGATTAGAAAATTTTTTAAATATAAATTTATATCGTTAAGCTGAAAGGTGATTTATTTCTTTGTATGACAAGATTCAGTCAAAGAATCGATATTATTAAAGTGTGGACCGAATTCTATCCACAGTTGAACTTCAGCAAGGTGCTGAGG